>Ga0210408_10000510_pt1 | contig 49433 bp, 48 predicted proteins | sample IncBWH4MmetaG_FD_155471 | JGI IMG/M metagenome (GOLD analysis project Ga0210408, IMG submission 155471) | Forest soil microbial communities from Barre Woods Harvard Forest LTER site, Petersham, Massachusetts, United States - Inc-BW-H-4-M | ecosystem: Environmental > Terrestrial > Soil >...
CTCCCGGCTGCGCCACATAGCCGTCGGGAAAGTGGCGGAAGTCGAGTTTCACCGCCGGCTGAAAGCACCATTCGAGCGGCACCTCGTCGATGCGCCACGACGGCTCGCCGCCCGGTTTGAGCGCGTGGTTCATGGTCGAGAAATAATGATAGGGCGCGTCAAGATGGGTGCCGTTGTGGGTGCTGATCGCACAGCGCTCGACCGCGGCGAATTCGCCATCGGGGAACTGATCGACCCGCACACCCATGTATTCGGCCATTTGCGGCGCGGTCGCGTGATGATCGTCATAGGCGATCTGCGGCAGCATATGCGGCGGATCGCTCGCGATCCCGGCCCGCAATGGAACGCTGATGTCGATCAATCGGCGAGCCATGTTTTGTGTCCTTCTCCCATTACGTGAGCAGCGATAGCAGCGCGTGGGCCTTGATTGCGCAAGCCCGTTCGGGCACATCGCGCCGGCATTCTCACTGACAGCAGGGGCCGCCGATGCTTTCCGCGCTCGATCTTGCCCGCCGTATCGAGGCCGGCGAACTCACCCCGGCGGCGGTGCTCGATAAGTGCGCCGAGGTCATCGCCGCGCGCGAGGAGGAGGTCGGCGCGTTCATCGCGCTCGATCTCGAGGCGGCGCACCGGCGCGCGCAGGACCCGGCGGTCGCAGCGGGGCCCCTGCGCGGCTTGCCGGTCGGCATGAAGGATATTCTCGATACCGTCGATTTCCCGACCGGCTACGGCACCACCTTTCATGACGGCCATCGGCCGGTGAGCGACGCCGCGCTGGTTTCGATGATCCGGCGCGCCGGCGGCATCATCGTCGGCAAAACCGTGACGACGGAACTCGCGCACCTGCGCCCTGGCAAGACGCGCAACCCTCACAACCCCGCCCATACGCCGGGCGGCTCATCCTCGGGTTCCGCGGCAGCGGTCGCGGCCGGCATGCTGCCCGTCGCGGTCGGCAGCCAGACCGGCGGCTCGGTGATCCGTCCTGCCGCCTATTGCGGGGTCGCCGGATTCAAGCCGTCGTACAAGCTGCTGCCGACGGTCGGCATGAAATGCTTCTCCTGGCATCTCGACACGGCGGGGCTGTTCGCGGCGGGCGTCGCCGACGTCGCGTTCGCGGCATCCGCGATCACCGGGCGCGACCTGCGCGTCGACCAAAACACGCCGGCGGCGCCGAAGATTCTCCTCATGCGCACCCACATCTGGGACCAGGCGAGCGCGGACATGCGCGGCGCGGTCGAGAAAACGGCACGCGCGGCTGAAGCCGCCGGCGCCAAGGTAAGCGACGTGGACATGCCGCAGATCCTGCAGGACGCATGGGACGCGCACGGCACGGTGCAGGATTACGAGGCCTACCGCGCGCTGGCCTGGGAGTATGACAATCATCGCGACGAGCTCGGCCCGCTGCTGCGCGGGCTGCTCGATGCGGCCGCCGGCATCGACGCCGACACTTACGATGCCGCGCGCCGCATCACCAAGCGGGCGCGCCAGGCGCTCGGCGATCTGATGAACGGCGCCGACGTGATTCTGACGCCGTCGGCGCCGAGTGCGGCGCCAGCAAGCCTCGCCTCGACCGGGCCGGCGACCTTCAACCGGTTGTGGACCTTGATGGGCACGCCATGCGTCAACATTCCCGGGCTGCGCGACGAGGCCGGGCTGCCGCTCGGCGTGCAAGTCGTCGGCCGTTTCGGCCAGGATCGCGGCGCGCTCGAGGCGGCCCATTTCGTTGAGCTGGCGTTGGCACGGCTGAACGCGTAGCAGAGCTAGGGCATGATCCAGAAAAGTGGGAACCGGTTTTCGGAAAAGATTATGTCCCAAGATGAAGTGTTTCCTTCTCCGCCGGACAATCGGCGGAGCATGTTCTTTTTCGGCTACCCGGTCAGCAGATTGCAAATTGATCGCAAGTGAAATTTTTTGCCGCGCAGATTCAGCGACTTAGCGTCTCCTGACGAAACCGCACGGGAACCTGCCGCAACGCAGCACGTTTCGTGCTTCGGACCGCGGGGCGCTCGTGGTAAGCTTGCGCCATCAGCCAAGGAGGCAACCGACGTGGACATTGCCTTGAAGCTCAATGTCCTGGCGGTGTGCGCCGTGTTTCTTTTTGTCGGCGCCATCCTGCTGGGGGCTTTCTGAGTTCGAGACTTAGTCCAACGACAACGCCAAAGGCCGAACAACCGCCGTAGCAGACGACGGCGCCGAACACCGGGGACCCCACTCCCCGGTGTTTGTGTTTGTTACCACCGTCAATTCAACAATCTCTTCGTCATGCCCCGCGAAAGCGGGGCATCCAGTAACCACCGCGTTGCAGTTCTATCTGTGAGGTCGATGTTTACTGGATTGCCCGCTTTCGCGGGCAATGACAACTGAGAGAATTGTCACTCCGCCGCTTGGCGAGCTGCAGAAGGGTCGTAATTGAGAATGGGCGCGAGCCAGCGCTCGGCTTCGGCAATCGTCCAATTCTTGCGCTTCGCGTAATCCTCGACCTGGTCGCGCTCGATGCGGCCGACGCCGAAGTAGTGGCTCTGCGGGTGGCTGAAATAGAGGCCGCTTACCGAGGCCCCCGGCCACATGGCGAAGCTTTCGGTCAGCCGCACGCCGATGCGTGCCTCGGTATCGAGCAGGCGGAACAGCGTCGCCTTCTCGCTGTGATCGGGCTGGGCCGGATAGCCGGGCGCCGGACGGATGCCGCGATATTTCTCCGCGATCAGATCTTCCGGCGCGAGCGCTTCGTCGCCGGCGTACCCCCAGAACTCCTTGCGCACGCGCTGGTGCAGCCGCTCGGCAAAAGCTTCGGCCAACCGGTCGGCGAGCGCCTTGACCAGGATGGCGGAGTAATCGTCATTCGCGCCCTTGAAACGTGCGGCGCGCGCGTCCTCGCCGAGGCCGGCCGTCACCGTGAAGGCGCCGACGTAGTCCGCAACGCCGCTCTCGCACGGCGCCACGAAATCGGCGAGCGCCACGTTGGCGCGACCTTCGCGGCGCGCAAGCTGCTGGCGCAACGTGTGCAGCACCGCGATCGGCTGACCCCGCGCCTCGTCGGCGAACACCAGGATATCGTCGCCGCGTGAATTGGCGGGCCACAGGCCGACGACCCCCGCGGCGCAGAACCAGCGTTCCGCGACGATCTTCTCGAGCATCTCGCGCGCGTCATCGTAGAGAGCGCGCGCGGCGACGCCGAACTTGTCGTCGTCGAGGATCGCCGGAAACCTGCCGGTCAATTCCCAGGTGGCGAAGAACGGCGTCCAATCGATGTAATGGACGAGTTCGGCGAGCGGATAGTCGTCGAGTGTTTGAACCCCGAGGAATGCCGGCCGCGGCGGCGGCTCTCCTGACCAGTCGACCTTGAGCGCATTGGCGCGCGCCGCCGCGAGCGAAAGGCGGTGGCGGTCGTCCTGGCTACGCGCGTGCGCGGCCGCGATGCGAGCATACTCGCTGCGCACGTCGGCGACATAGCCGGGCCGTTGCTGCCCTGACATCAGCGCCGAGGTGACGGCCACGGCTCGGCTCGCGTCGGTGACGTAGACCGCCTGGCCGCGCCGGTAGTTCGGATGAATCTTTACCGCGGTGTGGACGCGGCTGGTGGTGGCGCCGCCGATCAGCAGCGGCAGGTCGAACCCCTGGCGCTCCATTTCGGCGGCGACGTGGCACATCTCGTCGAGCGAGGGCGTGATCAGGCCGGAGAGGCCGACGATGTCGGCGCCCTCGGCCCGCGCGGCCTCCAGAATCTTCGCCGCCGGCACCATCACGCCGAGGTCGACCACTTCGTAATTGTTGCACTGGAGCACGACGCCGACGATGTTCTTGCCGATGTCGTGCACGTCGCCCTTGACGGTTGCCATCACGATCTTGCCGGCGGATCTCTGCTGGTCCTTGCCGCTGCGGCGCTTTTCTTCCTCCATGAAGGGCATCAGATAGGCGACCGCCTGCTTCATCACGCGCGCCGACTTGACCACCTGCGGCAGAAACATGCGGCCGGAGCCGAACAGATCGCCGACGATGTTCATGCCGGCCATCAGCGGCCCTTCGATCACGTCGAGCGGCCGCGTCGCGGCCGCGCGCGCCTCCTCCGTGTCGGCGACGATGAAGTCGGTGATGCCGTGCACCAGCGCGTGGGCGAGGCGCTTGTCGACCGGCTGCTCGCGCCAGGCGAGATCGGCCTCCTTCCTCTCCTTTCCGTGGCCCTTGTAGCGGTCGGCGAGCGCCAACAGCCGCTCGGTCGAGTCGGCGCGGCGGTTGAGCACCACGTCCTCGCAGGCCTCGCGCAACTCGGGATCGAGGTCGTCATACACCGCGATCTGCCCGGCATTGACGATGCCGAGGTCCATGCCGGCCTTGATGGCGTGGAACAGGAACACCGAGTGCATCGCCTCGCGCAGCACCTCGTTGCCGCGAAACGAGAACGACAGGTTCGACACGCCGCCCGATACGTGCACGTGCGGCAGGTTTTGTTTGATCGCGCGCGCCGCCTCGATGAAGGCGACGCCGTAATTGTCGTGCTCCTCAATGCCGGTCGCCACCGCGAAAATATTCGGATCGAAGATGATATCCGGGGGCGGGAAGCCGACCTTGTTCACTAGGATGTCGTAGGCGCGCTTGGCGATCGCGACCTTGCGTTCGACCGTGTCGGCCTGGCCCTTCTCGTCGAACGCCATCACCACGACGGCGGCGCCGTAGCGACGCACGATTTTCGCCTGGCGTACGAACTCGTCTTCGCCCTCCTTGAGCGAGATCGAATTGACCACCGGCTTGCCCTGCACGCACTTGAGCCCGGCCTCGATCACCGCGAACTTCGACGAATCGATCATCACTGGCACGCGCGCGATGTCGGGCTCGGCGGCGATCAGGTTGAGGAACTCGACCATCGCCTTTTCCGAGTCGAGCAGGCCCTCGTCCATGTTGACGTCGATGACTTGCGCGCCGTTCTCAACCTGATCGCGCGCGACCACGAGCCCGGCGGGAAAGTCGCCCGAGGTGATCAGCTTGCGGAAGCGTGCCGAGCCAGTGACGTTGGTGCGCTCGCCGATATTGACGAAGGGGATCTCCGGCGTGAGCGCGAAGGCCTCGAGGCCGGAGAGCCGCAGCAGCGGCGCGGCTTGTGGAATCTGCCGCGGCTTCTTGCCGGCAACCGCGGCGGCGATGGCGCGGATGTGCTCGGGCGTGGTGCCGCAACAGCCGCCGACCACGTTGACGAGGCCGGCGTCGGCGAACTCGCCGAGCAGCTCCGCCATGTATTCCGGACTCTCGTCGTAGAGACCGAACTCGTTCGGCAGCCCCGCGTTTGGATAGGCGCACACCAGCGTGTCGGCGATGCGTGCGATTTCGGCGATGTGCGCGCGCATCTCGCGCGCGCCGAGCGCGCAGTTGAGCCCGATCGACACCGGCGGGGCGTGGCGCACCGATTCCCAGAACGCCGCCGGCGTCTGGCCCGACAGCATGCGTCCGGAGCGGTCGGTGATGGTGCCGGAAATCATCACCGGCACGCGCGTCCCGCGCTGTTCGGCGATTTCCGCGATGACGTAGAGCGCTGCCTTGGCGTTGAGCGTGTCGAAGATGGTCTCGACCAGCAACAGGTCGACCCCGCCGTCGATCAGCCCGCGCGCCTGTTCGCCGTACGCGGCTCTCAGCTCGTCAAAGGTGATGGCGCGGAAGCCGGGACGATTCACGTCGGGCGAGATCGAGGCGGTACGGTTGGTCGGCCCGATCGCACCGGCGACGAAGCGGCGCCGCCCATCTTCTTTCTCGGCAATGACGGCGGCTTCGCGCGCGAGCTTCGCGCCGGCGTGATTGAGCTCGTAGGCGATCTCCGCCATGCCGTAGTCGGCTTGCGCAACCGCGGTCGAGGAGAACGTGTTGGTCGCCGCGATGTCGGCGCCGGCGCGGAAATAAGCGAGGTGAATCTCGCGTACGGCGTCCGGTTTGCTCAGATTCAGCAAATCGTTGTTGCCGCGCACCTCGCGGTTCCACGCGTCGAAGCGCGCACCGCGGAACGCCTCCTCGTCGAGGCCGAGCGCCTGGATCATGGTGCCCATGGCGCCGTCGAGCACGAGAATGCGCTCGGCCGCAATCCGTCGCAGCTCCGTTTCGAGAGGGGATACGGCGGTATTGTTAGACATCAACCGATCCCACGCGCGCTTTACCCTCCCCTGGAGGGGGAGGGTCGCCGCCGAAGGCGGCGGGGTGGGGTGAAGCTGAAGGCGCTGACGTAACAGAAAGATCACCCCCACCCGACCGGCCTTCGGCCGGTCGACCTCCCCCCTCCAGGGGGAGGTGAAGAGGCACCTCGGCAGGCTTAGAAGGCCGCAGGCCCAGCAAATGGCACACCGCGTAGACGAGGTCGGCGCGGTTCATGGTGTAGAAGTGAAAGTCGCTCACGCCCTGATCGACCAGATCGAGTACCTGTTCGGCGGCGACCGCGGCGGCTATCAGCTTGCGGGTGGCCACATCTTCTTCGAGGCCGTCGAAGCGTTCGGCGAGCCAGCGCGGCACCGAGGCGCCGCAGCGCTGCGCGAAGGATTTCGTTTGTTTGAAATTCTGCACCGGCAGGATGCCGGGTACGATCGGGATCGCGATGCCGCGCGCGCGTACGCGTTCGAGGTAGCGGAAGTAGAGGTCGTTCTCGAAGAAGAACTGCGTGATGGCGCGGCTGGCGCCGGCGTCGACCTTGGCCTTGAGCATGTCGATGTCGGCATCGACCGTCGGGCTGTCGGGATGCTTCTCCGGGTAGGCGGACACCGAGACTTCCACGTCGGCGATGCGGCGGATGCCGGCGGCGAGATCGGCGCCGTTGGCATAGCCGCCGGGATGCGGCGCGTAGCGCTCCCCGGCGCCGCCGGACGGATCGCCGCGCAACGACACGATGTGGCGCACGCCGGCCGCGTAATAGGCGCGGATCACCTCGTCGATTTCGGCGCGCGTCGCCGCCACGCAGGTGAGATGCGCGGCCGGCACCAGCGAAGTCTCGGCAAGGATGCGCTTGACGGTCGCGTGGGTGCGCTCGCGGGTCGAGCCCCCGGCCCCGTAGGTCACCGAGACGAAGGCGGGCGCGAGCGGCGCCAGCCGTTCAATCGATTCCCACAGGGTTTGCTCCATCTCCGCGGTCTTCGGCGGGAAGAACTCGAAGGAGACGCGAATGCCGCCGCCGGATCCGCCGGCAAAGCGGCTGCGGCGCGGTGCGGGGGCGTCCATCAGGCGACCTCCCGGGCGGTGTCGGCAAACGCCATGCGCGGGTCGCGCGCGAGCCATAGCGATACGGCGATCTTGCCCTCGGTGTCGGGCTCGGGCGGAACGACGCGATGGAGCACCATCTCGAGGCCTGCCGCGCGCATCCACTGCTCGACCGTCTCGGCGGAAAAACCGAGGCGCAGGTGGGCATGCTCCTCGCGCAGGAACTCGAAATCATGCGGGGCGAAGTCGACGATGAGGAGCCGGCCTTGCGGACGCAGCACCCGCGCGGCCTCGCGCACCGCGCGCGCGCCGTCGTCGAGGAAATGCAGCACCTGGTGCACGATGACGACGTCGAAGGAAGCGCGCGGGAGCGAGAGGTCGTAGATGTCGCCCTGGCGCACGCTGCAATGGCGCAGCTTCGCACGCTCAAGACGCGCGCGGGCGATCGTCAGCATGTCGAGCGAAAGATCGATGCCGAGGCCGCGCTCGATGTCGGGGCCGAACAGCTCGAGCATGCGGCCGGTGCCGGTGCCGAGGTCGAGCAGCGAACGGAACGGCCGCTCAGCGAGCGCCGCTTGGATCGCCGCCTCGACCGCCTCGTCGGCGGCGTGCAGGCGGCGGATGCGGTCCCACTCGGCGGCATGCGCCCGGAAATAGGCCTGGGCTGCGGCGGCGCGCGCGGAACGCACCGCGGCGAGGCGCTCGCGGTCGCGTGCGACGACCGGGTCCCCCGGGGTCACGCGCGCGACGAGCGCATGCGCCAAGTCGCCGGCGCCGCTGTGATCGGCCAGGCGGAAGAATGCCCAGCTACCCTCGCGGAAGCGCTCGACCAGCCCGGCCTCGGTGAGAAGCCGCAGGTGGCGGGAAATGCGCGGCTGCGACTGGCGCAGGATTTCGGTGAGGTCGGAGACGGTCAGCTCGGCCTCGGCGAGCAGCGCGAGGATGCGCAGGCGCGTCCCCTCCCCGGCCGCCTTGAGGCCGGCGTGGAGCGCATCGAACGGCAGATGGGACTCTGAAGCCATCGTGGGATATTTCCCAATGGGCCGCCGGCATCCCCCGGAAACCCGCAAGGCCCCGTAGCTGGAAGCCATATAAAGATATCTTTATACGGTAAAGTCGTTCCTTGCAAGGTGGGCAACGCACCACGCGGTGGGCAGTTACGCCCGCCGTTACCGCCCTTTAGGGCCGGCGCGTCTTGCCCTACGGTGGCGGCATCTGCGAGGCCCCATGAACGACGACGCTTTCGGCATTCGCCCGGGCGAAGTGAAGACGGACCTTCCCGAGAAGTTCGACGCCGGCGTCTACTTCATCGGCCGCATCCGCACGCCGTGGACGCGGCGCGAGCAGTGCCCGAAGAACGCGCGCGAATCCGACGCGGTGTGCACGATCGAAGTCGACGCACGCTTCGCGCCCGCGCTCGCCGACATCGAGTCGTGCAGCCATCTGCTGGTGCTCTATTGGATGGACCGTTCGCGGCGCGACCTCGTGCTGCAGGTGCCGCACAGCTACGGCCGCACCCGCGGCACCTTCGCGCTGCGCTCGCCGGCGCGCCCGAATCCGATCGCGACCAGCGTGGTCCGGCTTGTGCGGGTCGCGGGAAACCGCCTCTCGGTCGTCGGCCTCGACTGCCTCGACGGAACGCCGCTCGTCGACCTCAAACCCTATTTCGCTTCGACCGATGCGGTACCGGACGCGGTCGTGGGCTGGCATCAGCAGCGGGGGCAGAAAGAGCCGGGTGATTGAGAACAATTTGAATCAATTTGCGCCGATGCTGGCGAGCGCACGCTGACTAAAGACCAAGCCGCGCCCGGAATTTGCCGCAAAATCGCCGCGCGTAAATCGAGCGCTAAACCTCCTCGGCTATCTGCTCGCGTCCTGCCCCCGGTTTCCACCGGGACAACAAGCGGGACGGAAAGTTCAAAGGTTCCGGGGCGGAATCCTTTGAACCTGTTCGGCCGCCAACGCGACCAATGGGCAGATACAGGGGGACGCCATGATCCATTTTGCCCGAACCGCCGCCACGGCCGTCGTGCTCGCCGCGCTTTCCTCGAGCGCGGCTTTCGCGGGGCCCTTTCCGTTCTTCGATCTGAACACCCCGCCGGCGGCGTCATCCGACCAGGCGTTGCGTGACCGCGGACCTGTCGAGGAGCCGGCCACGACCGAACTGCCCGCCAACCTGCGCCGGCAAGTCGTGGCCTATGCGACCAACGAGGCGCCCGGCACGATCGTGATCGATACGGCGCACACCTACCTCTACCTCGTGCTCGGCGGCGGCAAGGCCATGCGCTACGGCATCGGCGTCGGCCGCGAAGGCTTCACCTGGTCGGGCACCCAGACCATCACCCGCAAGCAGGAATGGCCGGACTGGACCCCGCCGCCCGAGATGCTGCGCCGTCAGCCGTATCTGCCGCGCTTCATGGCTGGCGGCCCCGGCAATCCGCTCGGCGCCCGCGCCATGTATCTCGGCGAGACCATCTACCGCATCCACGGCACCAACGCGCCGGAGACGATCGGCCATCAGGTGTCGAGCGGCTGCATCCGCATGGTCAATGACGACGTGACCGACCTCTACAGCCGCGTGAACGTCGGCACCAAGGTCGTGGTGCTGCCGATGAGCCCGCGTCATCAGGCCGTCGCCCGCGCGCAGTCCGCACCGGTCGAGGTGGTGCCGCCGGAGCCCACCCCAGCCCCGGTCGCCGCCACCTGGCGCCCCTTCTGGATGAATTGATCAGCGGCGCACCGCTCTCCCGCGTCATGCCCGGCCCCGGATCAGGTCCGGGGCAGGCCCTTGTGCCGGGCATCCACGTCTTTTTGGTCGCAAAAACGCAAGACGTGGATCGCCGGGACAAGCCCGGCGATGACGGACATCATACGTTGACACCCCCTCGCACCGGCCTACATTAGGCGCGTTCCGAGGAGAGTCCCGCGAGGGGACTGAGATTCCGCGCAACCGCGGAGATCCTTCGAACCTGATCCGGGTCATGCCGGCGAAGGGACGGAAACTTCTCCTTCCGCAAGCCGCATCCGGATCGCTCGCAACAGCGGAGCGCGCCCCAATGAACAAGCCTTTCTCCGAATCCGATTTTGCCACGCCGAAAGTGACGACCGGCCCGATCGCCGGTTCGCGCAAGGCCTACACGGCCCCGCAAGCCGCGCCCGACCTGCGCGTGCCGCGGCGCGAGATCGCGCTCACCGAGGCCGCGGGCGAGCCGCCGGTGCCGGTCTACGACCCGTCCGGGCCGTACACCGAGACCGATGCGCCGATCGACGTGGAGAAGGGCCTCAAGCGCGCGCGGGCCGAATGGGTGCGCGAGCGCGGCGGCGTCGAGGAATACGACGGCCGGGCGATCAAGGCGGTCGACAACGGCAACGCCTCCGGCAAGCACCTGGCGCGCAATTTCCCCAACACGCCAAAGCCGATGCGCGTCGCGAACGGCAGCCCGATGACGCAGCTCGAATGGGCGCGCGCCGGCGTCGTCACCAAGGAAATGATCTACATCGCCGAGCGCGAGAACCTCGGCCGCCAGCAGCAGCTCGAGCGCGCCGATGGCGCGCTCGCCGACGGTGAGAGCTTCGGCGCCGCGGTGCCGCCGTTCGTCACGCCCGAGTTCGTGCGTTCCGAGGTCGCGCGCGGGCGCGCGATCATCCCGTCGAACATCAACCACGCCGAACTCGAGCCGATGATCATCGGCCGCAACTTCCTCACCAAGATCAACGCCAACATCGGCAACTCGGCGGTGACCTCCTCGGTCGAGGAAGAAGTCGAGAAGATGGTGTGGGCGATCCGCTGGGGTGCCGACACGGTGATGGACCTCTCCACCGGCCGCAACATCCACAACACGCGCGAATGGATCCTGCGCAATTCGCCGGTGCCGATCGGCACGGTGCCGATCTATCAGGCGCTCGAGAAGGTCAACGGCGATCCGGTCAAGCTCGACTGGGAAGTCTACAAGGACACGCTGATCGAGCAATGCGAGCAGGGCGTCGATTATTTCACCATCCACGCCGGCGTGCGCCTGCCCTACGTGCCGCTCACCGCCAACCGCGTCACCGGCATCGTTTCTCGTGGCGGTTCCATAATGGCCAAGTGGTGCCTCGCCCACCATAAGGAGAGCTTCCTCTACGAGCGGTTCGACGAAATTTGCGACCTGATGCGCCAATATGACGTGTCGTTCTCGCTCGGCGACGGGCTGCGCCCCGGCTCGATCGCGGACGCCAACGACCGCGCACAGTTCGCCGAACTAGAGACCTTGGGCGAGCTGACAAAGATCGCCTGGGCCAAGGGCTGCCAGGTGATGATCGAGGGCCCCGGCCACGTGCCGATGCACAAGATCAAGATCAACATGGACAAGCAGCTCAAGGAGTGCGGCGAGGCACCGTTCTACACCTTGGGCCCGCTCACGACCGACATCGCGCCCGGCTACGACCACATCACCAGCGCGATCGGCGCCGCCATGATCGGCTGGTTCGGCACCGCGATGCTTTGTTACGTGACACCGAAGGAGCACCTCGGCCTGCCCGACCGCGACGACGTCAAGGAAGGCGTCATCGCCTACAAGATCGCAGCGCATGCGGCCGATCTCGCCAAGGGCCATCCGGCGGCGCAGTTGCGCGACGACGCGTTGAGCCGGGCGCGCTTCGAGTTCCGCTGGATCGACCAGTTCAACCTCTCGCTCGACCCCGACACCGCGCGCGAATACCACGACGAGACGCTGCCCAAGGAGGCGCACAAGGTCGCCCACTTCTGCTCCATGTGCGGCCCGAAATTCTGCTCGATGAAGATCACCCAAGACGTGCGCGACTACGCGGCGACCTTGAACGACCAGCAGGTCGGCTCGTCCGCCGAAGCCTTGGCGAAGGCGGGCATGGCCGAAATGTCGGAGAAATTCCGGCAGATGGGCGGCGAGGTGTACGTCGAGGCGGACAAGGTGAAGGAGAGCAATCGGGCGCTGTAGCGCGCCGGTCCCATGACGGCAGTATACATCCTGCGTTAAGGAACTTTACTGCACGATGCGTCTTTGTTACTCAAGGATTCGTCCTGAGAGACTCTGAGGAGAACGAGCGATGACGAAGAATCTAGAGGAATTAGTCATCCGCGCCCGGAGGATCACTATGACTACCGCTCAACTTCGAGAGCAGCGGTTGAGTTTCGCTTACGGCAACACGCATATCGAGAATGAAAGAATCACGAGAGAGATGATTGCCGAGGCTGATAAGAAAATCGAAGCGAGCGACAAGTGACGTGGTCGCTGATCGCCACAGTGAAGCGGAGGATGCTACTCTCCTTAGCGATCTCGACGAGATTGCGCGCCGTGAAGCGGAAAATGGCCTTCGGCAGTTCACGCTAGCAATTGATATCATCCGCTCTTATGTAAAGGATGCAGCACGGCCGTTCAAACTGCGCGCCGGCCCAATCTTGCAATTGCATCACGCAGCACTCGATGGCCTGCACCGACTGGCCGGGACATTTCGCAATACGCCAGTGAAGATCCACGGAAGTCTGCACCAGCCACCCGAAGCCGCTTTTGTTGCCGATGAAGTGCAATCGCTATGTGAATATGTCAATGAGAATTGGAATTTTAGCGCGGCTCATCTCGCGGCATACGTCCTCTGGAAAATGAATTGGATTCATCCATTTGCTGATGGGAACGGTCGAACGGCACGGGCGGTCTCTTATGTCGTTCTGAGCATCAAACTTGACGGTCTGTTGCCGGGCACTCCAACGATTCCGGAGCAGATCGCGGCCAATAAAGAGCCGTATTATAAAGCTCTTGAGGAGGCTGATAAAGCTTGGAGCTCAGGGAAGGTTGATGTATCTGCTCTTGAGAGACTTTTAGCTGACATGCTGGCTCAGCAGCTTCTCAACGCTGCTAAAGAAGCGACTGGAGAGGGCTTCTAGTGGCTCTGCACAGTGATTATGACTCATTGGGCGTGAGTGGGTAGGCGCGGCCCATTTTGGCGCGTGCCTTGTCGGTTGTGAACATCCATTTGATGCGGGCGCCGGCGGCATTGCGCTGGCGTTCCCAGGCGGCGATTTCGCGACCCAGGCGCTTTGGGTCGTCGATTCGGCGGTCGAGGCATTGACCGCGCAGGACGCCGATCTCGATCTCCACCATGTTGAGCCAACTGGCGTGCTTGGGCGTGTAGTGGAACTCGAGGCGGCGCAAGATGCGCCGGGCCTCGGCCGGCGCGAAGGTCTGGTAGAGGGCGCCGGCCGAATGGATCGACAGATTGTCCTGCACGACCCGGATGGTGTCGGCGTCGGGATAGTGGACATCGACGAGATCGCGCATGCAGTGAGCGTAGTCCTCGGCAGCGCGCCGCTGCGTGACCTTGACCTTGCGCCAGGGGCGATTGACGTCGAGGAAGACGAAGAGATTGACAGTACCGTTGCGGCGGTACTCGTAGTCATAGCGTTGGGGTTGGCCTGGCTCGGCCGCAATAGGCTGGCGCGCTTCGCCGATGAGCTGGACCGGGCTCTCGTCGAAGCACACCACTGGGCGCTTGGGATCGGCCGCCTCGGCGTAGAGATCGAGCACGTCTTCCATGCGGGCGACATATTCGCCGTCGACCTGGGGGATGCACCACATGTCCCTGCGCCACGGCTTGAGATCGTTCTCGGCCAAGCGCCGGCGCACTGTCTCGCGCGACAGGCTTTCGTGTTCGGTGAGCTTGACCGGGGCGCCGGCCAACAGCTCCAAGGTCCAGCGCGCGCGGCCTTTAGGCGGGCTGGCGCAGGCGGTGGCCACCAGCAAGGCTTCCTGCTTGCCGGTGAGCTTGCGGTCCGCCCCCGGGCGCGGCTCTTCACTCAAGGCCCGCGCGAGATTGCCTTCCACGAAGCGGCGCTTGGTCCGATAGACCGTGGAGCCACCGACCGCCACCGCGCGGGCAATCTCCTCATCACGGCGGCCCGCATCGGCCGCCAGCAGGATTTGCGCGCGCTTCAGCTTGCGGGCGGCATGCTTGCCGCCGCTCAACATCGCGGTGAGCTCGTCGCGTTCCGATTGGCTCAATTCGACCCGGTAACGTACATTCATCTCGGCCTCCTCTTGGGAAGCTCAGACGAATCGACCGATGAATCAAAAATCAGGCACTCCCCGCTCCCCCGGCAGGCCAAGCTTCACCGAAAAGCAAGGCCAGTATCTGGCCTTCATCTACACGTACGCATGCATGTTCCGACGCCCACCCGCCGAGACCGACATGCAGCGTCACTTCCGTGTCAGCCCGCCCTCGGTCCATCAAATGGTTGTCACCCTCGAGCGCGCCGGCCTCATCCGGCGCCAGCCAGGCGTCCCTCGAAGCATCGAGCTGCTCATCGCCCCCAAAGAACTGCCCATCCTAAAATGGCTCGAAATCAACCAGTCAAAACCTCTGTGACGAGCCACTAGCCGGCAGACGCTCCCCGCCGCCCGGAAACCAGGCGCTAGACGATTCGCTTCTCACTCGTGACATCAGCTGGAGTCTTGCCGATGCTGTGCCTATCTTTCGGGTTGCACCGAGTAGGGATGCTTACATCTGGTCATGAAGGAGGCGTCCCGTGCCGAGCTCAAATTACCGTTTGTTCGAGCGCGCTATGAGGATGCGAAAACAAATCTTCTGTACATACGACGGCTATCCTCGCGAACTCTGTCCGATTATCCTTGGTTATTCGCGAGAGCACGAGAAGGCATTGACGTATCAATTTGGCGGCGGAAGCAAGTCAGGCTTGCCGCCAGGAGGACAGTGGCGTTGTCTATGGCTATCAAAGGTCAGCGATGTCCAGCTCCGTGATGGGCCGTGGCACGTCGGCTCTAGCCATACCCAACCGCAAGGCTGCGTCGAAACTGTTGACCTCGACGTGAATCCACATAGCCCATATCATCCGAAGCGTCAGAGTTCTTAGGCCGCGCCATCTCACATTTATGCCTCGGCCACCAGTGCCATAGGCGCGTAATCTTTTCGCCGCCCGCTTTAGATACCTTTCAACTCATATTTGCTCAATTCCTGACATTGAAAGAATGTGGAATAGATGCTCCGCCGTCTAAGCCTCCGTCATCAAAATCCGCGTGAGACGCACCCGCCCTTGCTGCCCCGGCGCTCTGCGCACGGTCATGCCGGCCGACACCATGTGATATCTCATGACCTCGCCCGAGGGCCATCGCTTGCGAGGCACCAGCCTTCGCGATCTGCAACCACGATCAGATGCGCTTTGCAGGACGGCAGGACGCGATCGAGGTCCTCGATGGAAATGAACTCCAAAAAGTCGTTGCCGCCTTGAAGCGCGTTATGGATCGCCCACCAATCCTCGAAGGCGTCGACTTCGGGATCGCAGCCCTCTGCCATCGCGATCAGTCGCCGCATGCCACGCGTATCGTTGACCGGGATCGGGTTTCCCTTCGCGTCCATGGCCGGCCGCCCGTTGCTCATCAGATATACGCCGTGATCGGCGACCAGCCACAAGCCCGGCTCGGCGTGCGTGCCGCCGTAGGTCGGGAGCCATTCCGGCGAACTGCGGGTGTGACCGATCAGCCGCCGCACGATCGCGAGATCGAATCGCAGCACGACTTCGTGCGGCTTGGAGCGTCGTCTTGCTGCGGTCATAACACCATTCCTCGGATCACGCGCACGCGCGCTGGATTCTCAGGACGAACACGCGGTGTAGGTAAAGCGCGGCGTGGATTGAGTGAAACAAAATCCAGGATTAGTCCCAATCCGGGATTAACGCCGGCGGCGAGGCGCCTAATCCACAACCTGCGCGTCATCACATCCGCGTGAACCGCCCGCACCCCTCCCTGCCGCGCCACACGGCCCGCGAGTAACCTCCGCGCCCAGCCGGCAGGGCGGGAGCTGCCGGCCCCTTCAAGCAACAGCTCCCGAACCGAGAGGGAGTTCCCATGTTCCACGTTTCACGCCGCGACCTGGTCGTCGGCGCGGCCGGCGCCTTCGCGGCGTTCGGCCTCGACAAGCCACTCGCCTTCATTGGCGCCGCCCAGGCGCAAACCGTGCCGGCCGGGCCGGCTTTCAAGAAATATCAGGTGGGCGATATCGAGGTGATCTCGCTCTACGACGGCGTCTGGGAAAAGCCGCACGACGAGAACTTCATCAAGGGCGCGAGCGTCGACGACACCAAGGCCGCGCTCAAGGCGGGCGGGCTGCCGGACGCCTTCGTGTCGGTCCCGTTCACCGTGCTCGCGGTCAAGACCGCGGGGCGCGTGGTGTTGATCGATTCCGGTACCGGCAGCGGCCAGATCGGCGGCCCCAAGGCCGGGCTTTTCCTCCAGAGCATGGCGGCGGCCGGCCTCGACCCGAAGGATGTGAAGACCGTCGTCATGTCCCACTTCCACTTCGACCACATCCTCGGCCTGATGGCGAAGGACACCAACGCGCAGATGTTCCCGGACGCCGAGATCGTCGTGCCGGCGGCGGAGCTCAAGTGGTGGACGCAGCCGGTCGAGTCGATCCCCGCTCCACGCCAAGCCAACGCCAAGCGCGTGCAAGCGACGTTCCCGACGTGGAAGAACGTCAAGGTGGTCGACGGTGAAGCGGACGTGGCGCCCGGCATCCGCCAGATCCCGACCCACGGCCACACCCAGGGTCACTCCTCGCACGTGATCAGCTCGGGCGGGAAAGTGTTCATCGCAACCGGCGACGTGACCAACATCTACGCGCTGTTCGCCAAGCACCCGGACTGGCAGGCGGCGTTCGACCATGTGCCGGATCTCGCGGTCGAGACGCGGCGCAAGCTGTTCGACCGAGCCATCGCCGAGAAGGCCACGGTGGCCGGCTATCACTGGGGCCTGCCCAATGTCGGCACGCTCGCCAAGGACGGCAACGGCTACGCGTTCGTGGCGGCCTGAGCCGCATAGCGCCTCACGTCGTGCTCTCTCGTGATCCCTCCCCCGCTTGCGGGGGAGGGGAAGGGAGGGGGCGTTTCCCTGGCGCCGCGCTCCTGATAATCCCCCTCACCCCGACCCTCTCCCCGCAAGCGGGGAGAGGGAGTCCGCGCTGCACCGCCCGAGCAGACAATGCCCAAACGCGCCGTCTCGTCCGACCGCGTCTACAAAAGTTCGCTGCCGTTCGCGCAGGCGACGATCGCCGGCGGCTTCATGTTCGTTTGCTGCGTTGGCTGCAACCGCGACGGGCGCCTCGCCATCGGCGACCTGCGCGCGCAGACCCAGCAGGCACTCGACAACATCCGCGCGCTGATCGAAGAGGCCGGCGGCACGATGGCCGACGTCGTCAAATGCACGGTCTACGTCACCGAGCGCGCCGACTGGCAGCCGATGAACGAGGTTTATTTCGCGAACTTCACGCGTGATCCGCCGCACCGGGTCTCGTGCATCGTGAAGGGCCTCGGCTCGCCCGAGTGTCTGGTCGAGATCGACGCGACCGTTTATTTGGGCGATTGAACGTGTAGCCGGGATGAGCGCAGCGACATCCGGGGTCTGTGCCTTTAATGGAAGTCCCGCATTTCCCCCCGCATTTCGCTGCGCTCATGCGGGCTACGGCACCTGTGGATTAATCCTTCATTAACCAGCGGTTCGCAGGATTGCGGCGTCCGCGGGCCCGGTCGCGGCGTTTGCTTCACATTTCGGTCAAATTGGTTGGGCCTAGTGGACGAAGCCCGATCAAAGGGGACGGGCGCTGATTCCGCACGCGGTCGGCAGGGATCCGGCCGCAATTCCATTCGGGGAGATCACCTGCATGAAGAAGACCTTCGTTGCTCTCGCAACGGCCGCCACGCTCGGGCTTGCGACCGTTGGTGCACCGACCAATGCCAACGCCGGTTGCTGGGGCTTTGGCTGCGCACTCGCGGTGGGACTGGGCGTGGCCACCGGAGTCGCTGTCGGCAATGCGATCGCCAACTCGGCCTATCCGGCCTATGCGCCGGCGCCGGGCTACGTCGCCTATGCGGGCTACGGCGCCCCCTACCCCGTTGCCTGCCCGGGCGGGTACTGGGCGCGCCGGCCGATCACCGACGCCTACGGCAACGTGGTCGCCTACAGCCGTCCGCGCTTCTTCTGCCCGGGCCCGTAATCCCAAGTGCTCAGCCGCTAAACCGGCGACCATCTGCACAACCCGGCGAGCGCCCCGCGCCGCCGGGTTTGCTTGTTTTCAGACGACGGAAGACGGACGACAGAGGACGGATGACGAAAGTCCGTCGCCGTTATCTGTCGTCCGTCATCTGTCCGCTGTCATCCGACTGAGCGCGTCGGCGGTCGGCCAGCAGTCGAGCTTGAGACCGTTCGCCTTCTGGAAGGCGCCGAGCGCAAGGCGCGTTTTCATTCCGGCCTTGCCGTCGATCTTGTCCTGATAAAAGCCGCGCGCGGTGAGCACGCGCTGCATGCGCTCGAGATCGGCGGTCTTGAGCTGCACCACCTTTTGCCACGGCGCCTCGAACGAGCGCTCGCCGGCGATGCGGTCGGCGAGATGGCCGACGAACAGCACGTAGAGGTCGGAGAAATTATACTCCTTGAGCGCAAAGTAATTGTGGAAGATGAGAAATCCCGGGCCGTAGATGCCGGCCGGCAGCAGCAGCGACGCAGGCTCGTTAAGATCGCGCGGGCGCGGTTTGCGGCCCTGGGCGAGCGCAAAACCGCGCTTGAGCCACTCGGCGAGCGGCCTCTTCTGATCGGGATTGGCGACGGTGCAGTCGACGTTCGGCGGGACCCGCACCTCATAAGCCCACGGCTTGTCGCGTTCCCAGCCTTCGCCGACCAGCTGTTTGGCGGCCGAGGCGAGCGCGTCGGGCACCGACGTCCAGATGTCGACGCGGCCCTTGTGCTCGAAATCGACGCCGTATTTGTAATATTCAGAGGGAAGGAACTGGGTGAGCCCCATCGCGCCGCCCCAGGACGAGCGCAGCTGGCTGCGCGGCACCCCGTCCTGCAGCATCTTGAGCGCGTAGACGAACTCATTGCGGAAGAATTGTTTGCGTCGCCCGGTATAGGCCTGGGTGGCCAGCATCTGGATGGCGTCGCGCCCGCCGTAGTGAGTGGAGTAATCGCTCTCGCGGCCCCAGATCGCGAGCACGATCTTGCCCGGCACCCCAAACTCCTGCTCGATCGCGGCGAGCGTCGGCCCGTACTGGGCGAGGAGCTGCCGCCCCTTCGCGGACAGCCGCGTGAAGCTCGTCTCCCTGAGATAATCGGCAGGCGTCTGCACGAACTCGGGTTGTCCCGGCGGCAGACGCTCGGGCCTTCCCGGAATGTCGAGGTCAGGCAAACTGAGGTCTGGCTCGAGTCCGCGCGTCGCCGCCTCGAAGGTCGCGCGCGCGACGCCCATCTTCTGCGCCTCGGGCCAGAGAGATTCGAGGAATTGCTGGAAGGCGTCATCGGCGCGCGCAGGCAGGTTCGCGAGAACGAGAGCAAACGCAAGAATAAATGTGCGGACGACGTAGGGTGGGCTAAGCGGCCGAGGGACCCGCCTTCGCTCGCTGCGCGAGCTACGGCGGGTTTGGAGTCCGCCGAAGCGCGGAGCGCGAAGGCGGAAGCGGAGACCGCGTGCCCACCATTGGTGGGCACGGCCGCTCCGCTTGCGCTGCGCGGCCTTAGCCCACCCTACGACGTGCCTATCCGCGGCATGACGAATGAACACGCGCACGCGTGTCACCGGCTGAACTTCTTATATTTGATACGCGTCGGGATGGTCGATTCGATGCCGAGGCGGCGTTTCTTGTCCTCCTCGTAGTCGGCGAAATTGCCCTCGAACCATTCCACGTGGCTCTCCCCCTCGAAGGCGAGCATATGGGTGGCGATGCGGTCGAGGAACCAGCGGTCGTGGCTGATGATGACCGCGCAGCCGGCAAAGTCCTCGAGCGCCTCTTCGAGCGCGCGCAAAGTGTCGACGTCGAGGTCGTTGGTAGGCTCGTCGAGCAGGATCACGTTGGCGCCCGATTTGAGCATCTTGGCGAGGTGCACGCGGTTGCGCTCGCCGCCCGAGAGCTGGCCGACCTTCTTCTGCTGGTCGGCGCCTTTGAAGTTGAACGCCGCGCAATAGGCGCGCGAATTGACCTCGCGCTTGCCCAGCGCGAGCATGTCCTTGCCGCCGGAAATTTCCTCCCAAACGGTGTTCTTACCCTCGAGGCTGTCGCGCGATTGGTCGACGTAGCCGAGGTTGACGCTCTCGCCGACCGTGATGGTGCCGGAGTCAGGTTTCTCCTGATCCGTGATCATGCGGAACAGCGTGGTCTTGCCGGCGCCGTTGGGACCGATCACCCCGACGATGCCGCCGGGCGGCAGCTTGAAGGTGAGGTCATCGATCAGCAGGTTCTCGCCGTAGCCTTTCTTGAGATGCGAGAAGTCGATGACGTTCTGGCCGAGCCGCTCGGTGACCGGAATGACGATCTGCGCCGTCTGGGTGGTCTTCTCGGCCGCCTTGGCCAGCAGCTCTTCGTAACGCTGATAGCGCGCCTTCGACTTCGCCTGGCGCGCGCGCGGGGACGCAGCGATCCACTCCTGCTCGCGCGCGAGCGTGCGCTGGTGCGCCGCCTCCTCGCGGCCCTCCTGTTCGAGCCTTTTCTGCTTCTGCGCGAGCCAGGCGGAATAATTGCCCTCGTAGGGAATGCCGCGGCCACGGTCGAGCTCGAGGATCCAGCCGGTGACGTTGTCGAGGAAGTAGCGATCGTGGGTGACGATCAGGATAGCGCCCGGGTAGCTGCGCAGGTGCCCTTCGAGCCACGCCACGGTCTCGGCGTCGAGATGGTTGGTCGGCTCGTCGAGCAGCAAGAGGTCGGGCGCTTCGAGCAGCAAACGGCAGAGCGCGACGCGGCGCCGCTCCCCGCCTGAGAGCGTCTCGACGCGGGCGTCGTCGGGCGGGCAGCGCAGCGCATCCATCGCTTGATCGATTTTCGAATCAAGGTCCCACAGCCCCTTGGCTTCGATCTCGTCCTGCAGCTTGGTCATCTCCTCGACCGTTTCGTCCGAGTAGTTGACCGCAAGTTCGTTGTAGCGATCGAGGATCGCGCGCTGCCCGGTGACCGCTTCCATCACGTTCTCGCGCACAGATTTTTCCGCATCGAGCGCCGGCTCTTGCGGCAGGTAGCCCACGGGCGCCCCCTCCGCCGCCCAGGACTCGCCGACGAACTCCTTGTCGAGGCCGGCCATGATGCGCAGCAGGGTCGATTTGCCGGCGCCGTTGACGCCGAGCACGCCGATCTTGGCATCGGGATAGAACGACAGGTGGATGTTATCGAGCACCTTGCGGTTGCCCGGATAGGTCTTTGACAGACCTTGCATGTGGTAGATGAACTGGCGGGCCATCGCCGGCCGATCCTTTTGTTTGCGCCCACGGCGCCATTGTCGGGAAATTCGGGGCTGATGTAGCGGCGGCTCGTGGCCCGGGCAAGCCGGCCCTTTGACCCATCGTCGTAACACTCCGGAAACGCTGCCGATAATCCCGGCAAATGCGGTTCGGACGCGAGGCGAATTCTCACCAGTTTTTAACGAATCCGGGCCGACCATGGCCGTGAACCCGGTCGCTCTGCCGCGCGACCAACGAGCGGGCCGGGATCGCCGGTCCATAGCGTTGGGGAGTTCGTCATGGCCCAGACCCGCACCAAGGCTCCGAGCCTCCGCCGGACCGCCACCGCCCTCTTGCATTCCCTCGCCAAAGACCTGTTCGACCCCTACCGGCCGGAGCTTCACTACATGCGCGGCCCCGGCCCGCGCTGGCGCGCCAAGCATGCGCAGCGACCCGCGAGCGCGGTCGAACTCGGCATGCCCGGCACCTTGCACGCCGCCTAAAGCTTCATCTTTCGCTTGAGAATACGGGCGCGGATGCAGCTTTCTGCGCTACCCTGCCGTGTGAGCACCGCCAGCTAGGATTAGGAAATCGTTAACAATTCAGGCGAGCGACCGGCGCCCGGCTGCCATGCCCAGTGCCTTACACGGGGCTTGAGCCTCCGCGGCTTGAATCGGTGGCTTGTCGGCTCGACATAAATGACCGACAACGCGCCATGGCCCCCGTCATCGCCAAACCCACGGACGACTACCTGCTGCGGCCCGATCCCGCCGACCCGCGGCTGACCGAGCGCGTCGCCGGCGTCGACCAGTCGGGCGAGCGTATCGAGACGTCGGTGACGGTCGAACGGGCGCTGACCATCTACCTCAACGGCCAGGAGATCGTCACCGCCATGACGATCGGCGATTACCCCGAGTACCTGGCGCTCGGATACTTGCTCAACCAGAACATGCTCCGCCCCGACGACGAGGTGACCGGCGTCGATTACGACGAGGACCTCGCGGTCGCGGTGGTGCGCACCACGCGGGCGACCGATTACGAGGCGAAGCTCAAGAAGAAGGTGCAGACCTCGGGCTGCGCCCAGGGCACCGTGTTCGGCGACCTGATGGAGGTGATCGAGAACGCGGCCCTGCCGGCCGCGGAACTGCGCACCTCCTGGCTCTACGCGCTCACCAACAAGATCAACACCACGCCATCGCTCTATCTCGAGGCCGGCGCCATCCACGGCTGCGTGCTCGCGGTCGAAGACCGGCCGCTGGTCTACATGGAGGACGTCGGTCGCCACAACGCGGTCGACAAGATCGCCGGCTGGATGTTCCGCCACGACGTGCGCCCGGACGACAAAATCTTCTACACCACCGGCCGGCTCACCTCCGAAATGGTGATCAAAACCGTGCGCATGGGCATCCCGATCCTCGTCTCGCGCTCCGGGTTCACTGCCTGGGGCGTCGACCTCGCGCGCAAGGCCGGCCTCACGCTGATCGGCCGCGCGCGCGGCAAGCGCTTCATCGCGCTCGCGGGCGAGGAGCGCATCGTGTTCGATCAGGACCTGCGCTACGTCGAGGAGGAATCGGCCAAGCACCGGCGCAAGGCCGCCGTCCATGACGACTGAGCCGCCGACCTACGGGCTCGTGCTCGCGGGCGGCCTCGCGCGGCGCATGGGGGGCGGCGACAAGGGCCTGATCCGCATCGGCCGCGAGAGCATCCTCGAGCGTGCGCTCGCCCGCCTCGATCCCCAATGCGCCGGCGTCGTCATCAACGCGAACGGCGATCCCGCGCGCTTCGCGCCCTTCGGCCTGCCGGTGGTGGCTGACGATGTTGCAGGATTCGCCGGGCCCCTCGCCGGCATTCTCGCCGGGCTCGACTGGCTCGCCGCGAATGCCCCGGCGATCCGCTGGCTCGCCAGCGTGCCGGGGGATTGCCCGTTCCTGCCGCGCGACCTCGTTCCCCGGCTGCACGTCGCCCGCACGTCGGCGGACGTGCCCCTTGCCTGCGCCAAATCGGGCGACTGGCGACATCCGGTGGTCGGCCTGTGGTCGGTCGACCTGCGCGCCGACCTGCGGCGCGCCGTCGTGACCGAGGGGCTGCGCAAGATCGAGATGTGGACCGCGCGTCACGGCGTTGCGCTTGCCGAGTGGCCGGCCGAACCGGTCGACCCGTTCTTCAACGTCAATACGCCCGAGGACGCAGCGCAAGCGCAGCGATTTGCCACGCTTGAGGAGTCGCTGGCTGTTTGACCTCCCCAACCGGGTGCCGATCGGTTATATTATTTTGAGATCGGTCACCGGGAGGAAAAACATGCGCGCGTTCTTGGCCGCTCTGGTTGCTGCCGCGATAATCGCCGTGGTCGGTGCTTTCGTGCTGGATAAGATTCAGGAACCGGTGAGCGAAGCTTATTCGACCCAGGGTGTACGCCTGTAGTCGTTATGTTTGGCGCATGATCTTTTCCGAAAACCGGTACCCACTTTTCGGGATCATGCGCTTACCCAATGAGCGCGACGTAGGGCAGAAAGCCGATCGTCGCGCCAAGCTCGACCGCGGTCGTCTGCTCCGGCAGTTCCACCAGTCCGTCGGTCTGCGTGAGCGACGTGATCACGCCCGCGCCGTCCTGCGGGAATTTCTTTGCTTCGAGCGTGCCGTCCTGCGCCCGCACGAGGGTCACGCGCACATATTCGCGCCGTCCGAGCTTCTTGCGATAGGCAAAGCCGGCGCGCACCGGCAGCGCGATCATCGGCTCGGGCAGCGCCCCTGATAATCGCAGCAACAGGGGCCGCACCACCCGCGCGAAAGTGATGAAGGCTGCGACCGGGTTGCCCGGCAGACCGACGAAAGCCGCGCCGCTGCCGCCGCCCGGAGCGGGAATGACCCCCATGGCAACCGGCCGGCCCGGTTTGATGGCGACGCGCCAGAACACGAGCCGCCCGATCTGTTCGACCGCCGTGCGCACGTGATCGGCCTCGCCGGTCGACACGCCGCCCGAGGTGAGCACCAGGTCGTGATCGGCGGCTGCTGCGGAAATCGCCTGCGCGAGCGCGTGCGGATCGTCGGGCAGGATGCCGAGGTCGGTGACCTCGGCGCCGAGCCGGCCGGCAAGTTCGGCGAGCAGCCGGCGGTTGGCGTCATAGAGCGCCGGCTGGGGACGCGGCGCGCCCGGCTCGACGATTTCGTCGCCGGTCGAGAACAACGCGACGCGAATGCGCCGGCGCACTTCCAGATCGACGCGCCCGAGCGCGGCGGCAAGCGCCACGTGCTGGGGCGCGAGCCGACGTCCGGCCGGCAGCGCCACACTGCCCACGCGCACGTCCTCGCCGGCAAGGCGGCGGTTGGCGCCGAGCTTGAGCCCGGGCGGAACGATCACCGCGCTGCCCTCGCGGCGGACATCCTCCTGCATGAACACGGTGTCGGCGCCCGACGGCATCGGCGCGCCGGTGAAGATGCGCACGGCGTGACCGGGGCCGACCGGCTGCGCGGCGGCGTGACCCGCCTGTACCCGATCGATCACCGTGAGGCGCGTTTCACCCGCCGCCGCGATGTCGGCGTGGCGCACGGCAAAGCCGTCGACGGCGGAATTGTCGAACGGCGGCAGATCGACGCCGGCAATGAGATCGGCGGCGAGCACCCGGCCGGCGGCTGCATGCAATTTCGCCCGCTCGGTCTCCACGACCGGCGCGATGCGCTCGGCAAGCAACCGCTCGACCTCATCGACCGGAAGCAGCGGGCCGCCGAAGGCGAAGCAATCGTCGGAAAGCTGCGCCATCACCCACTCCCATGACAGCCGGACAGCGCATCGGCCGGCGCCGCGCGCGCCAGCATCAACTCGGCGACCGCATCCACGTCGTTGAGATTGACGACCGGCACGCGCGCGGCCGGCACCGGCGCATCGGAGGCGACCGCCACGATATGCGGATCGTCAGAGTGGAGCGGCGGCTTGCCGAGCGCGGCGCGGTAGACTTCGAGCTTCGGGTGGGCTCCGTGTTTGAACCCCTCCACGATGACCAAGTCGACCGGCGCGAGCTTCGCGAGCAGTTCCGGTAGCGTCGACTCGGCCGCGCCGCGCAGTTCGTGCACGAGCGCCCAGCGGTTGGCGGATGACACGAGCACTTCGGTGGCCCCCGCCATGCGGTGGGTGTGGGAATCCTTGCCAGGCTGATCGACGTCGAAAGCGTGATGGGCGTGTTTGACGGTCGACACCCGCACCCCGCGGGCGACGAGCCGCGGGATCAGCTTGGCCAACAAGGTGGTTTTGCCGGCGCCGCTCCAGCCGGCGATTCCGATGACGCGCATGGAGGCCATTATATGGGCATGCGCCCGGAGCCACGAATTGTGGCTGAAGGACGGCACAGATTAATCGGAGATCGCGCATCGATTGCCACAATTGGCCCCTACGCACAGGGCTCCGATCTAGGGGCGCGGTGACTGCACGGGCAGGCAGGCCAGTGGGTCACACAGGAGGAGAAATTCAGGATGGGCAAAATGAGATTCATGACCGCCATGGTGCCGGCCGCCGCGATCCTCGCGGCACTCTCGTTGCCGGCCGCGGCGCAAGCACCGGTTCCCGGAGGTCAGCATGCGGCGCCCGGAAAGGGCGCCCCGCAAAAGCCCGCGCCAATTCAACGTGGTCCTGCCCCTGGAGCGCGGCAGGTGGGCCGGCCAGGGCCGCGGGGCGCCCACGTCGCCGGGCGGCCGGGATACGCGGGCCGACCCGGCTACTACGCGCGGTATCCGGGCTTCGCGCGCCGCAGCTTCGGCGGCCGCTTCTATCGTGGCAACCTCGCCTGGGAACGCGGGAGCTGGCGGCACGAGTGGCACAATGGCCGTTACGGCTGGTGGTGGGGCGTAGGCGGCGCCTGGTATTTCTATGACCGGCCCTACGACGGTCCGCCGACCTACATCTCCGACGTCGAATTCCTTGAGGATCCGGGAATGGCGGACGTAGGCCCGCCCGAGGATGTGCCGCCGCCCGGCGCCTATGCGGAGCCGCCTGCGGTGGTCGTAGCTCCGCCGCCTGCCGTCGTGGTGGTGCCTCCACCCGTCGTGTGCGTCGGCCCGCTCTGCATCAGGTAAGGCCAGGCGCGCTGCGCACCTAAATGTTTTGATTGGTGGCGACCGCCTTGGCGGTCGCCATTTCGTTATGCACCGAGCGCGAATCGGTTAGCATCGCCAGTGTTTTGATTAAGGGGATGGCGATGCAGCGCGGCGCGGTGCCGGTCGATTTGGTGCGGGCGGCGCGGATCGTGGTCGACAGCGTTGCGCGCAACATCGCCAACGACGGCTCCGGCGTCTACTCGGCGCTGCTTGCGTCGCAACTTTATGAAACGATCAAGAGCGAATTGGCACGCACGCCCCGGCAGGCGGCGGCGACGGTCGGGGTATTGAGCGCGGCGCTCGATCAATGCCGCCACGCCGCCGTGCACGTCGACTCGCCGGACCTGATGGAAGGGGAACTGCGCGCCGCCGTCGAGACGCTCGAGCGTGGCATGCAGGCGGGCGCGACGGCACGGACCGCGAGCACGCCTCGATTCCAAGTGATCGAAGGCGGCCTCTCCGCCGCCTCCTCGCGCTGACTTCGTCGAAGGAACTATTCGGCAGGCGTCGCGGCTGCGCCCTTTGGTCCCTCGCGGCTGCGCGCCAGCTCCTCGTCGAGCCACAGGCTGTGGTGTTCTTTCGCCCAGTTGACGTCGACTTCGCCGGTGCCCATCGCCTCGAACGCGCCCTCCATGCCGATGGTGCCGATGTAGATGTGCGCGATCATGAGCGCGATGAACAGCATAGCGATGACGCCGTGCACCACCTGCGCCGCTTCCATGCTCCCTACGTCCGTGCCGTAGAACGGGAAGATCAGCACATAGCCGCTGATCACCATCGCAGTGCCGGCGAGCACCTGCAGCCAATAGATCGCCTTCTGGCCGGCGTTGAATTTGTAGGCGGGTGGATGATCGTGGGCTACCATGCCGCCGCCGCGCTTGAGCCATTCCCAATCGACGCGATTAGGAATGTTGCCGGCGATCCACATGAAAAAGATCACCACCACGCCGAGCGTGAACGGGAAGCTGAGATAGTTATGCGCGTATTTCGCCCATTCCGACCAATCGCTGAACGCCTGCGGCGACATCAGCGGCAACAACAACACCCTGCCGAAGGTGATGTTGAGGCCGGTGATGGCGAGCACGACGAAGCACGCCGCGGTCATCCAGTGCACGAACCTCTCGAACGTGTTGAACCGCACGATCGTGCGCCCGGAGCGGCCGCTCTCGAGCCGCACCATGCCGCGCGCGAGGTAGAACACGACGAGCAGCACGATCATGCCGAGGATGGCGATCGCGCCGATCCAGTGCAGCGTCACCTCGTGGAAATGACGCCACTCGCGCCCGGCGGGGTGCTCGATTGTGTAAGACTTCGTGTCAGGGATAGTCCCGCGCCCCTGAATCTGGCCGAGCTGGCGCAGCAGTTGGTCTTCCTTCACCGAGCTTGCCGTGGGATTGACCGACGTCGGCTGCTGGGCGCTGGCCGGCGCCGCGGCGAAGATGACGGCCAACAGCGCGAGCGCGCCGAGCACAAGGCGCATACGCGTGAAGATGGTCATGCGTTCCTCCGGATTTTTTGTCTTTCAGGGATCGGGGATCGGGGATCGGGTATCAGGCATCAGACTGATCCCAGATACCCGACTTCCTGATACCTGGTCGGTCAAACCGCGATGGTCTCGCGGTAGGCGGTCTGCCATCCCCAGGCGCCCGAGCCGTAGCCGCGCTTCATCACCCGCTCTTTGTAGATCTGGGCGATGATTTCGCCGTCGCCCGCGAGCAGCGACTTCGTCGAGCACATTTCCGCGCACAGCGGCAGCTTGCCCTCGATCAGCCGGTCGGTGCCGTATTTGGCATAGTTCGCCGCCGTGTTCTCCGGTTCCGGGCCGCCGGCGCAGTAGGTGCATTTGTCCATCTTGCCGCGCGAGCCGAAGTTGCCGACGCGCGGATACTGCGGCGCGCCGAAAGGACAGGCGTAGAAGCAGTAGCCGCAGCCGATGCACAGGTCCTTCGAATGCAGCACCACCGAATCGGCGGTGGTGAAGAAACAGCTCACCGGACACACCGCCGCGCACGGCGCGTCGGTGCAGTGCATGCAGGCCATGGAGACCGAGCGTTCGCCCGGCTTGCCATCGTTGATGGTGACGACGCGCCGGCGATTGATGCCCCAGGGGACCTCGTGCTCATTCTTGCAGGCGGTGACGCAGGCGTTGCACTCGATGCAGCGGTCGGCGTCGCAGAGGAACTTCATCCGTGCCATTGGTGCCTCCCTACGCCGCCGTGATCTGACACAGGGTGGCCTTCGGTTCCTGCATCCCGGTGACGGGATCGTACCCGTAGGTCGTGACCGTGTTCGCGCTCTCGCCGAGCACAATGGGATCGGCGCCCTTCGGATACTTGGATCGCTGATCGACGCCCTGGAACCAACCGGCGAAGTGGAACGGCATCCAGGCCACCCCCTTGCCCACCCGCTCGGTCACGAGCGCCTTCACCCGCGCTTTGGAATTGCTCTCGGGACCGGTGACCCACACCCAGCCGCCGTCCTTGATGCCGCGCTCGGCCGCGTCCGCCGGGTTGATCTCGACGAACATGTCTTGCTGCAGCTCGGCGAGCCAGGGATTGGACCGCGTTTCCTCGCCGCCGCCCTCGAACTCGACCAGCCGACCTGAACTCATGATCAGCGGGAACGCCTTGGCGATGCCCTTGTCGACCGCAGCCTTCTGCACCGAGAAGCCGATGTTGGGCAGGCGGAACTGGCGCGCGTCCGGCAGGGTCGGATACTTGGCGACGAGCTCGGGTCGCGGCGTGTAGATCGGCTCGCGGTGCACCGGGATCGGATCGGGCAGGCCGAACGCGTTGGCACGCGCCTTAGCGTTGCCGAACGGCGAGCAGCCATGGAGGATGGCGACACGCTGGATGCCCCCCGACAGATCAATCGACCACGACACGGCATCGGGGGTGGCCGGATTGACTTTGTTGATCACCGCCATCTCTGCTTCGGTGAGGTCCTTGTCCCAGCCGAGCTTCTTGAGGACGCCGAGGGTAAACTCGGGATAACCGTCCTTGATCTCCGAGTCCTTCGAATAAGAGCCGTCGGCGAGGAGGCTCACACCCTCGCGTTCGACACCGAAGCGGGCGCGGAACGTCCCGCCGCCATCCTTCACGGCGAGATTGGTGTTGTAGAGGGTGTGCGTGCCGGGATGGCGTATCTGCGGCGTCCCCCAGCACGGCCACGGCAGGCCGTAGTAGTCGCCGCCGACCTCCGGATCGTCCTGGGGTGCGCGCAGGGTGACCAAGTCGAACTTCGCCTGGTTCTTCATGTGCGCCTTGAGCCGCTCGGGCGACTGGCCGCAGTAGCCGGTCGACCACCCCCCGCGATTGATCTCGCGCAGGATGTCCTCCGGCACCGGCCGATCGCCCTCGACCTTGATGTTCTTGAACATCTTGTCGGCAAAGCCGAGCTTCTTGGCGAGGAGATATATCACCTCGTAGTCGTCCTTCGATTCGAAGATCGGCTTGACGATCTGCTCGCCCCACTGCAGCGAGCGGTTCGAGCACGTGCGCGAACCCGAGGTCTCGAACTGAGTACAGATCGGAAGGAGGTAGGTGTCGTTCTTGCGTTCGGAGAGCACCGACCAGGTGGTGGGAACGGGATCGGCGACCACCAGCAGATCGAGTTTCTCGATCCCCTGCGCAACGACCGGCATGCGCGTAACGGTGTTGCCGCCGTGGCCAAACACGATCATGGCCTTGAGGTTGTCCTTCTGGGCAACCTGATCCTTTGGCAACATCGCGGCGTCGAACCAGCGCGTCGAGGGAATCCCGGGCGTCTCCATGATTTGTTTGGAGTCGAAGCGGGAAAGCATCCAGTCGTAGTCGACTTCCCAGACGCGGCACCAGTGTTTCCACGCCCCTTCGACGAGGCCGTAGTAGAGCGGCAGCGTGACAATATCGAGTCCGAGATCGGTAGCGCCCTGGACGTTGCAGTGCCCGCGGAAAATGTTGGCCCCCGCACCGGTGGCTCCGACGTTGCCGGTTGCCAGCAGCAGAATGCAGCTCGCCCGAACATTGGCGGTTCCGGTCGCGAACTGGGTCTGCCCCATCGCCCAGATCAGCGTCGCCGGCTTGTCCTTGGCGATCATCTCGGCGACGCGCTTGAGCTGTGCGCCCGGCACGCCCGTCACCCGCTCGGTTTCCTCCGGATTCCACTTCGCGGCTTCCTTGCGGATGTCATCCATCCCGTAAACGCGCTGGCGGATGAACTCCTTGTCCTCCCAGCCGTTCTCGAAAATGTGCCAGAGGATGCCGTAGATCGTCGCGATATGGGTGCCGCCGCGCACGCGCACGTATTCGGTAGCATGCGCCGCGGTGCGCGTGAGCCGCGGATCGATGACGACGAAGTTGGCGCGGTTGAGCTCCTTACCCTCGAGCAGATGCTGCAAGGACACCGGATGCGCCTCGGCGGGATTGCCCCCCATGATGACCAGGGTCTTGGAGTTGCGGATGTCGTTGTAGCTGTTGGTCATCGCGCCGTAGCCCCACGTGTTGGCTACGCCGGCAACGGTGGTTGAATGACAGATACGCGCCTGATGGTCCGAGTTGTTGGTGCCCCAGAACGCGGCAAACTTGCGATTGAGATAAGCGCCCTCGTTGGAGAATTTCGCCGAGCCGAGCCAGTACACGGAATCCGGCCCGGACTTCTCGCGGATCGCCATCATTTTATTGCCTATCTCGTCGATCGCCGTCTCCCACGACACGCGGGTCCACTGGCCGTTGACGAGCTTGAGCGGATATCTGAGCCGCCGATCGCCGTGCACGAGTTCGCGCACCGCGGCGCCCTTGGCGCAATGCGAGCCGCGATTGATCGGGCTGTCCCAGCTCGGCTCTTGGCCGATCCACACGCCGTTCTGCACCTCGGCGGTCACCGTGCAGCCGACCGAGCAATGGGTGCAGATATTCTTGCGCGTCTCGACCGGCGTGCCCGGCTTGGGCGGCGGCCCGGCCTCCGCCTTGCGCACGCTGCCGAGCGGCAGCGCGCCGAGCGTCGCGAGCCCTCCGGCGACGAGACCGGAGCGACGCAGGAAGCCGCGGCGGTCGAGCGCGCCGCCCGATTGAGTTGCCAGCGCGGCCGCGAGCGTTCCCCGGCGTGCCTCGCGTTCGGTCCGTTTGATCAGCACGGCCGCCTCCCTATTTGGACGGATACTGGTTGACGCGGTAGTAGGCTTTGATGTGATCGCTCAGCCGATATCGCGCCTTGCGTTTGTCGTCCCCGCTCTCGGCCGCCTCTACGCCGCTCGCCAGCGGCACCGCGGTCGCGCCGACACCGGCGACCACGGCGCGCAAGAGATCGCGCCGGGCGACGGTCGGCTTCTTTTCAGGTCGTGGCATAGCGGTTCCCTCCGCAGGATTTGTTTGTTTGAACGCAAGACTCAGGACGGCAGCGCGAAGGCCTCTGTCTCGATGTCGATGAAGGTCGCGCCGACCGCGGCGACCGCGCGATAGAAGTCGGCCGCCTCGGCCCGCTCCAGGTCGGCGAAGAAGCGGCGCGCCCACGGCGCCACGTGTCGGTCGAAGAACTGCTTCTCGGCATGGCGACGGTCGCCGTCCGCGTGCGCGGCGAACCTGCCGGCCACGAGCCCCGCCATCACTTCGCACAGGATCGCGATGTGGTCCTCGGGCTCGCATTGGTCTTCGGCGCGGGCGATGCCGATGTCGGCGAGGTCGCTGCGCAGGCGCGCCAACGGGCGCTCGTGCAGGAAGCCGGTGAGATAATACGATCCGTAGGGCAGCACCTCGCCGCGGCCCACGCCGACGAACAGGGTGAAATACTCGCGCTCGAGGCGCGCCGCATCGGCCGCGTGCGCGGCTTGCGCAAGCTGCCCGTGGGCGGCCCCAAGCGAGCTCGCATCGGCCTTGAGGCGCGCCAGGCGGGCGAGGAGATCGCGATCGGGCGCGCGCGCGAGCAGGGTCGCGAGCAGCGCGTATTCCTGCGCCCGCGCGGCATCGACTTCGTCGATCGTCTCGGCGGTGGTGCGGGCGGCGAAAAGATCGGGACGCAGGCGGGCGCGGTCGATACCGGTCGCCTCCTCCACCGAAGCGACACGCTCGGCGGGCACCCGCTCCCAATTCGAGACCGAAGGCTGCGCGATGCCGAGGCGGCGCGCGAGTTCGCTCACGCCGCCCGCGGCGCGGATCGCCTCCTCCAGGCCCGGCTCCCTCATTGATATCCCACGGCTTCTTGATTCTTATTTAGAACATTAACAGTCTGCGCGCCTCAATAGTCCCGGTCAATAGTTCGGGGCTATGGGGAGATTGTTCATCCGGCGCGTGCGCCGACGTGACGCAATCTCCTAACGTCATGTCTTCTGTGTCGATTGATCGTTTTCCATCGCAGCATCGTCGGCCGGCGGGGCTGTTTCGGGCGGGGTATGTTGGGACACCGGCTCGACCGGCGCTTCGACCGCTTCTGCAGTTTCTTCGCCGTGGGCGGGAGCCGTTCCCGGTGGTGCAACCGGTAGCGTGCCGAGGACCTGAGCGGCGAGGCGCTGCACGTCGTCGATAGCGCGCAGGGGCTCAAAGCCTGGGACCCCGCCGGGCGCGTTGAAGTCCCAGGCATTCTCCGCCAGCCCAACGAAATCGCGGATCGCGGGGTCCGTCACCCAGGCGCGGCGCAGCGCAGCCTGAGTGAGTTCGGCCGGCACACCCGGGCGAAGAAACGCGCTCACGTCGGTGCCGGCGTCGATCGATTCGATCGGCGGGAGGCTCGCGGGATCGAACTCTGCTTCTTGAGGCGCCGGGCCGTGGGCTTCCCCTCCCCCCGCGCGCGAAGCGAGTGGTGGGGAGGGGTCAGGGGTGGGGGGCGCTTTGGTAGGCTCGGGTCGAGAATGGTCCCCCCCACCCGGCTCGGACCTGCGGTCCTCGCCACCCTCCCCCTGCGGGGGAGGGATAGAAGCCTCGCGCTTGCGGCGCGACCAGCGGGAGAGAAATGTCTCGCTCATCGGGTCTCCTCCCCGCGGCGCCGGCCCAAGGCCTCGGGATCGGCGCGGTCGCGTTTGCGCTTTTCGAACGCGCGCTCCACGTGATGCTCGGCGACGAAAGCGGCCACCGCGTCGGCGATCGGTTCAGGCATCGGCACCGACTCAACCAGATCGGTTGCAGTTTCGGTGAACGCTTCGCCCTCGGCCGGGTCGGCGGTGACCGTCACCACCGTGAAAGGCGGATCGCCGCCGGTCGGCCGCAGCACGACCCAAAGGGAAGCCTGACCGGAGGCGAGATTATCGCGGTAATTCGTCGTCTCCGATCGATGCAGCTCGATCTCTGCCGCGCCGGCATAGAACGTGTCGGCGCCGGCGGCACCCGGGAGCGATGTCCACGGTTCCGTCTCCGGCACGCCCGCAAGCACGCCGACCGGACGCCACACGTGCTCGATCCACGGGCTCGTTGCGGCGCGCCGCTCGACCACGACGCCGACGGCAATGCGCGCGAGCGGGGGCGTATTCAACTCACCGTCTCCTTCGCGCGCACCGGCAGGCCGGCCAAAATATTCTGCGGCTTCATGCGCAATGTCCGCTCGGCCGTCATGGCGAGGATCAGATAAACCGGCCCATCTGCCTGCGCGCTGGATGGGCGCAGCGTCAGGCGATAGAGCGCGATTACCCGCTCCGCGGTCGCGGCATCGAGGCTGCCGCCGTTCCAGAGGTGATCGCCGATGCGGGTGCCCTCGGCATCGAGCCCGACGTACCAGGTGAATGGCACGTCGCGCATCTCGACGAGCGGCTCGATCTCGGGTTCGAGCGCGAGCATGTGGCGCAGGAACCGTGCAAGCGCCTCGGAGAGCGCCGCCTGGCCGCGCCGTCCCGCGGTAAGATCGAGCGCCATGTCGAAACGGTCGCTGCGCTCCCAATAAGTCGCGGCGTTCTCATCGGTCAGCACGTCGATTTCGGCCGCAGCCGGGATCCCGAGCATGGAAACGAGCGGGGAGACCGGCGCGCCGCTCGCGCCGGCGATCAGTTCGTCGTCGGCCGCGACCAGCGCGCCATCATGCAAGGTCAGGCGCTGCGGACGAAACATCATCTCGGCCGCGCGCAGCACGAACGGATCGGCGCAATCGTCGAGCGCGTTGCGCAGAATCGCGTGGACCATCTGGTTGAGGAACAGCGGCGGGATCGCGCCCGCGCCATCGCGTGCAAGCGCAAGATAGGCCGCTTCCAGCGTGCGATGACGCAGCAGATGATCGCGAAACCCGATCAGCAATTGCCAGTTCTCGCGCGCGTCCGCGTCGGCGATGGCGGCGAAGTCCGTCGGCGCAAGCGGCCGGCGCGGATCGGTAAGCAGCGCCGCATGCAAGGTACGCTCAACCGCGCAAGCGTCGGGCGGCGGCGTCAGCTCCGGCCGCGCCAGATAGACCTTGAGGAATTCGTCGGTGACGACGAGCCCGCCGCCGGCGTCGCGGTCGAGCAGATGATGCCCGCAGGAAAGCCAGAAGTCCTTCATGGGCCATCCTTGCGCGCGAGCGTCACCAAATCGAGTTCCTCCTTCGCCGCGGGTTCTTCTTCTTCCTCCACTTCCAGGAACGAAAACGCGCGCAGCGGTTTCGGGCCGGCGCGCGGCTTGAGCGTGCGAAACGTTTCACGGATCGCACCGTCGGCAAACACCCTATGCATGGCGATCAGCGTATCGGGCGGATGATCGCTGAGCGAGGCCGCGAAGGCGAACTCCTCGGCCGCGGCCCGGCGCGCGGTCGCGAGGTCGGGCGCCCCAAAGCGCGCGACCAGTTGCGCCGCGAGGGCTTCGACGGCCGCCGCACGATCCGCCTCGCTTGCTTCGACGATTTGCACCAGGGTCGAGAAACCAAGCGAGGAAATGCCGAGAAACCCGCTGCGAAAGGCGACGCGCGCCTTGCCCTCGAGCGCCGCCGGATCGACGTCGAAGAACACGAACCCGCCAGGCACCGCCCATTCGCTCGGCTCGGCGGCGCGCTCGAAGATGAACGTGTCGGACGGATCGAGCCGGATGGTGCGCAAGAGTTTCACGCGCGCGGCCCCCCGGTGTTTGGATCGAGCCACGAGGGCACGGCGAGCGCCGGCAGCAGCCGGTGTTTCTTCACGTCGAGCTTGCCGTTGCGCCGCACCAACAGGTCGCCGACGCCGTCAATGGTACGCTCCACATCCGGCTCGGCCGAAAGGCGCGTCAGATAAGACTGCGCGACCACGCCGAAGCCGCTCTCCTGCCAGGCGTCGATCAGAACCATCAGCTGCCGCGCGAAGCTCTCGACCAGCCGTCCCGAACCGAGGTCGTCGAAGCCTTCGTCCTCGAGCGCCGCTTCAATAGGACGCAGGCCCGACGCAGCGTCGCTCATCGTCACGGTACGAACGCTGGCGCCGAAGACGAGCCATGCCGGCGGCGCGTCCTCGCGCGCGTCCACCGGCCAAGCAAGCCGGCCGCCGCCCACAAGTCCGCCATCGACCCGGATCGCGTCGGGCCAATCGAACCCGATGGGTTTCTCCGGCGGCGCGTGCACCGCCAGCGCGTCGGCGAGCGCCGCCATGCCGGCATAAAGCGCCCGGCGTGCCGTGCGCAGCGGCTCGTCCGGTTCGAGCACCACCGCGAACTCGGCAAGGTCGAACCGCCCGACCCACACCAGGGTGCCCGCCCCTTCGTCAGCCGCGATTTCCTGGGCGCGCGCAAAGGCATCCCCCACCTCGCGCAGGCTCACCAGCCGGAAAGCGGGCGGGAGATCGAGCGCCGGCGCGAACGGCATGCGCACGCGGGTTTCGGTCGGCATGTCCCTCCTGGCAGCGCTTGTTATATTTGTGCCTTGCGCGGCGTACACTTATCGCTACACACCGGCGCTGGCCAGTCCCGCCGGAAGACGCCATGAGCGAGCGCCCGCGCACCGTCCTGTTATGCTCGTGCGACGACACCATGTCGCCCGATGCCGAACGCGTTGCGCGCGTTTGCCGCGGCGCGACCGTCGCCACCGCGCATCAGCTCTGCCGCGCCGAACTCGAGCGCTTCCGCGCCGCGGCCGCGCAGGGCGACCCGCTCATTGTCGCCTGCACCCAGGAAGCGCCGCTGTTTGCCGAGACCGCGGAAGGCGCGGACATGATTTTCGCCAACATCCGCGAGACCGCCGGCTGGTCGGCGGACGCCGCCGCGGCCGGCCCGAAGATCGCTGCGCTGATCGCGGCCGCCGCCGAGCCGATGCCGCCGACGCCGCTCGTGAGTCTCGAAAGCGACGGCGTGATTTTGATTTACGGCCGCGACGAGCAGGCAATCGAAGCCGCCGCCCTGCTCAAGGACCGGCTCGACGTGACCGTGCTGCTGACAAAGCCCGGTGACATCGCGCCGCCGCGTGTGACCGAGGTGCCGATCGTCGCCGGCACCATCGTGGCTGCCCAAGGTCACCTCGGCGCGTTCGAACTCACGATCGACGGCTATGCGGCCGCGCTGCCGTCTTCGCGCGCTCGCCTCGCCTTCGGCGCGGCGAGCGACGGCGCAACGGCGCGCTGCGATATTCTGCTCGACCTCTCGGGCGGCACGCCGCTGTTTCCCGCCGCCGACCTCCGCGACGGCTATTTACGGGCCGATCTCCGCGACGAGGCCGCGGTGCTGCGCGCCGTCATGAAGGCCGGCGACCTCGTCGGCACGTTCGACAAGCCGCGCTACGTCACCTTCACGAACGATTTGTGTGCCCATTCGCGCTCGCAAATCGTCGGCTGCCGGCGCTGCCTCGATTTGTGCCCGACCGCGGCGATCACGCCCGCCGGCGACCACGTATCTATCGACGCGCAGGTGTGCGCGGGCTGCGGCAGTTGCGCGGCCGCCTGCCCAACCGGCGCCGCCTCCTACGCGCTGCCGCCCGCCGACGCGCTGATGCGCAAGCTGCGCACGTTGCTCGCGGCCTACCGCGAGGCCGGCGGGGCGCAACCGATTTTGCTGCTGCACGACGAGAGCCACGGCGGTCCACTGATCGACGCGCTCGCGCGCCACGGCGACGGCCTGCCCGCCAACGTGCTCCCCCTCGTTGTGAACGAGGTGACTCAGGTCGGGATCGAGGCGATCGCGGCGGCCTTCGCTTACGGCGCGTGCGCACTGCGGCTGTTGCTGCGCGAGCGGCCGCGCCACGACGTGACCGGACTCATGGGTACGTTGGCGCTCGCCGAGCCGATCCTCGCCGGCCTCGGCTACGGCGCCGGTGCCGCGGGCACCATCGAGACGGACGACCCGTTCGCGCTGGGCGAGGCGCTGCGCGCAATGGTGCCCGGCACGCCCGCCGCCAAGCCTGCGAGCTTTCTCCCGGACGGCGCCAAGCGCGACGTGATGCGGCAGGCGCTGCGCGAATTGTTTCATGCGGCGCCTGCGCCGGTCGATGTGATCGCGCTCCCCGCCGGCGCACCGTTCGGCAAGATCGACGTCAACGTCGCGGGTTGCACGCTCTGCCTCGCCTGCGTCAGCGCGTGCCCAACGGGTGCGCTCGGCGACGACCCCGACCGGCCGACGCTGCGCTTTACCGAGGACGCGTGCGTGCAATGCGGCCTTTGCCAGGCGACCTGCCCGGAGAAGGTGATCCGGCTCACCCCGCAGCTCGACTTCCGCGCCACGAGCGCCGCCGCGCGCGTGCTCAAGGAGGAGGAGCCGTTCTGCTGCATCCGTTGCGGCAAGCCGTTCGGCACCAGGAGCACGATCGAGCGCGTGGCCGCGAAGCTCGCCGGCAAGCACTGGATGTTCAGCGGCGCCGACAGCCGGCTCGACGTGCTCAAAATGTGCGAGGACTGCCGGGTGATCGCCGTCACCGAAGAGGCGCTCGACCCCTACGCCGCCCCGCCCCGCCCGCGCGTGCGCACGACCGAGGATTACTTGCGCGAGCGCGAGGAGAAGCCGAAAAGGTGAGTATGGCAAGCGGCTTAAAGACAATCGTACCCTACCCCTTAGTTTCCGATATTGCACAGGGGCGCTGCCTACCATTTATTGGCGCCGGATTTTCAAAAAATGCAGTTCTTCCTCCAGGATATGTAATGCCGGATTGGTCTGAACTGGCTGCCATTCTTGCCAAAGACGCCGAGACCAAACCTGGACTATCTCCAACCGTGGTCGCCGAACGGTATCAGCAACGCTTTGGACGAGTACAGCTTATCGAGGCAATCAGAGAGGCACTACATTCTGATAAGGCGCGACTTGGCAACGCGCATCGATCTTTTGTGCAACTGCCGTTCGACACAGTTTACACCACGAACTTCGATCTACTTCTGGAAGATTCATATTCGGAATCGCGACCCTTTCAAAGGGAGCTTAGTCGTACTTAACATTAGAATGAGCTCTAATATCCATGCCACGAGGTAAGAACAGGAGGTCGCCTTGCCGCAATCGAAAAAAGCCCGCGCGGTCGGCTTCAATCATGTCGCGCTCGAGGTCGGCGACATCGAAGAGGCGCTCGCGTTCTACGGCCGCCTGTTCGACTTCACCCTGCGCGGCAAGAGCGCCGACATGGCGTTCATCGATCTCGGCGACCAGTTCCTGGCCCTGCAAAAGGGGCGCCGGCAGGCGGCGGACGACGGCCGCCACTTCGGCCTCGTCGTCGACGACAAGGAGGCGGTGCGCCGCGCATTGGATGAAGCCGGCATCAAGCCCCTGCCCGGCCGCTTCCTCGATTTCCGCGACCCTTGGGGCAACCGCATCGAGATCGTCGGCTACGACAACATTCAGTTCACCAAGGCGGAGAACGTGCTGCGCGGCATGGGGCTCACGCATTTGCAGAAGAACGCCAGCGCGCTGAAGGAACTCGCAGACAAGAAAATGGCGCCGTAGCGCCCAAACAATCACTTCGTCGCCATCTCCAAAAACTGCACCAGTGCGGCGCGATCGTCGGCCGAGGTGATGCGCTGCTCGGGCATCTTGGTGCCGGGCGTGAACGTCGCGGGCCCAAGTTCAAACAGTTTGGCGACCGTCTCCGGCGTCCACACGATGTCGAGGTTCTTGAACGGGGCGGAATAATTGTAATCGGGGAGACTGGCGATGCGGCGGCCAAAGATGTGGTGAAGACTCGGGCCGGCGCGATTGCCCTCGTCGGCGCGCAAGGTGTGGCAGGCGACGCAGGCGCGGAACACTTCGGCGCCGTGGTCGCCGGCAAAGGCGGCAAGCGGATCCTCCGGCGTACCGAGCGCGAGCGCGCCCACGGGCTCTCCGGTCGCGGCATCCCAGCGCCGCACCATCCGATCGGTGCCGCCGGTCAAGAGCGTGTGATTGTCGGGAAAGAACGCAAGCGACCACACCGGCAGCCCCGGGCCGACCAGGGTGCGGGCAAGCGTACGCGGCGCGCGCTCGATGATCGCGACCGAACCGCGGATACCGGCGGCGGCGACGAGGTTGCCGTCCCCCGGGATGGCGAGCGCGATCACCGGCGCCGGGCCGGTCTCGACTTCGCCGCGCGGTGCCCCGGCCGCATCGAAGAAATAAACTTTACCGTCGGCGCCGGCGGTGGCGATTTCGCCGTCGGGCGCGACCGCGACGGCATTGAGCGGCGTCGGCAGCGTGACGACGGCCGGGGCTCCGCCCACGAGCGGCCACATCCGCAAGGTCGCATCGTAGCCGGCGCTCACGAGCGTGCGCCCGTCCGGCGCGAAGGCGACGGCATTCACGTTCTGCTGATGACCTTCAAATACGCGCGGCTCGCCGCCGTCAAGCGGCCACAGGCGAACGGTGCGGTCCCACGAAGCCGACGCGATCGTCGCGCCGTCGGGCGAGACGGCAAGCGCCACGACCGGCGCCTTGTGCCCTTCGAGCACGCGCTCGGGCCGTTCGTCGCCCGGACGCCAAAGCGCGATGCGGCCGTCCTCGCCAGCCGTCGCCTCGCGGCCGTCCTTAAGGAAGGCGACCGCGTTCACCGCGCCTTCGTGGAAGCGCAGCACCTGCAGCGCGGCGTTGCGCTTGAGCGACCAGCGGATGGCGGAGGAATCGAAGCTGCCGGAGAGCGCGGTCTCCCCGTCGGGCGCGACCGCGACGGCGCGCACCGGACCGCCGTGGCCGCGCAGCTGCGCGTGAGCGGTCCCGCACGCAAGCGAAAGCACAAGCGCTAACGCGAGCAGTGTCGCCGGAATTACGCGCCGAAATTTCACCCTGGCGCTTTAGCGCATGACGAGTGGAAGTCCAGAACCGTCCGGCCTAGATCACCCCGCCCTTGCGCAGCTCGTCGCGTTCTTTCTGATCGAGCCCGAGCCACCCGCTGAGGATGTCGTCGTTATGCTGGCCGAGCGTGGGCGACGGCCGGACTTTCGGCGGCCTGCCACCGTGACGCACCGGCCAGCTCGGCATCTTGAACTTTCCGGACGCCGGATGGTCGATCGTCTGCATGACGCCGCGCTGCTCGAACGACGGCTCGTTCTGCAATTCCATGGTGTCGTAGACGGCGCCGGCCGGCACGCCGGCGGAGCCGAGAATGCGCATCGCCTCGCGCTTATCGTGCTGGCACGCCCAGGCGGCGATCATCGCGTCGATCTCCTCCTCGCGCCCCGCGCGCGCCGCGGGCGTGTCGTAGCGCGCGTCGCCGATCAGCTCGGGATGCCCGATCACCTTGAGCAGGTTGTGCCAATGGGCCGGATTGGCCCGGCTGGTGTAAGCATAGACGTAGTCGTTCGGGCCGCCGGGTTTGCACTTGTAGATGCCGCTCGGCACCGTGCCGCCGGAGATGACCTTGGCGCCGTTGCGCTCGACCGGCTTGTTGAACACCGAGTTGGTGGCGAGCGCGACACGGATGTATTGCAGCATCGCGTCCTGCATGGCGAGTTCGAGCCGCTCGCCCTGCCCGGTGCCCTTGCGCCGGTAGAGTGCGCCCAGGATCGAGATCGCCATCAGCATGCCGGTGCCGGTGTCGCCGAGCGTGCAGCCGGGCTTGGCGGGCGGACCGCCGCGCTCGCCGGTGATGCTCATGACGCCGCCGGTCGCCTGCGCGATCATGTCGAAAGCGAGGTTATTCTCGTACGGGCTTCCCTTTCCGAAGCCCTTGACCTGCGCGTAGATGATGCTCGGGTTGATCGCCTTGATCACGTCGTAGCCGAGGCCGAGCCGCTCGATCGCGCCGGGCGCGAAATTCTCCGCAAACACGTCGGCGTGGGCCGCCATGTCTTTGACGAGCTGCAGGCCGCGCGGGGACTTGAGGTCGACCGTCACCGACTTTTTGTTGGCGTTGAACAGCATGAAATAATAGGAGTCGCTGCTCTGGCTCGGCCCGCGGAAACCGGTGCGGCCGGGCTCGCCCGCCTTGGGGTTCTCGATCTTGACGACCTCGGCGCCCAGGAAGGCAAGCGCTTCGGTGCACGACGGCCCCGCCTCGAACTGGGTGAGATCGAGCACCCGCACGCCCGCGAGGCAGTCCCCTACGGCCGCTTGCGCTTGCACCATCGTGTCGTTCATCGAGCAAACCTCCCGTTCCGGCATTTTCCGGCGCATGGGTCCGGAACATGCGCCATAGGCGCACGACTGCCATACCATACAGGCGGGATACCGAGGCTGCCAGCGTTCGGCTATCATTGCGGGCATGCTCCCGTGACAAAGCACGTCCGCCCTTTTCGCGATTTGTGCACCGCCCAAACAACCTGCGATGACCACGAACGGCCTTCACTCCATCGATTGCGACGTGCACCCCACGGTGCCCGACCTCAAAGCACTGTTTCCCTACCTCGACGAGGTCTGGCGCGAATCGATCGAGATGCGCGGGATTCTCTCGTTCGAGTCGGCGAGCTATCCGCCCAACGCGCCGATCACCGCCCGGCCGGAGTGGCGCGGCCCGAACGGCCAGGCGGCGACCAGCGCCGCCGACGTCGGACGTCACGTGTTCGGCCGGTTCAAATCGTCGTTCGCCATCTTGAACTGCCTCTACGGCGTGCAACTCGTGCTCAATGAGGACATGGCGATCGCCTTCACGCGCGCGCTCAACGAGTGGATCGCCAAGGAGTGGCTCGACCGCGACGAACGGCTGCGCGCCTCCATCGTGGTGCCGATGCAGAACGTCGAGGCCGCGGTCGAAGAGATCGAGCGCCTCGCGCCCGACCGGCGCTTCGTGCAAATCCTCGTGCTCGCCATGCAGGAGGTGCCGCTCGGTCGGCGCCAGTTCTGGCCGATCTACGCAGCGGCCGAACGTCACAAGCTCCCGCTCGGCATCCACGCAGGCTCGAGCTACCGCCATCCGGTGACGGCGCTCGGCTGGCCCTCCTATTACGTCGAGGATTACGCGGCGCAGGCGCAGGGCTTTCAGTCCCAGGTCGCCAGCCTGATTTCCGAAGGCGTGTTCGCCAAATTTCCCGCGCTCAAAGTGGTGCTGATGGAGTCGGGCGTGACTTGGCTGCCCGGCTTCCTGTGGCGGTTTTCCAAATATTGGCGCGGGTTGCGCACCGAAGTCCCCTGGGTCGACCGGCCGCCCGAGGAAATCGTAAGCGAGCACTTCCGCTTGACCCTGCAACCCTTCGACGCCCCGGCGAAGCCCGAACTCGTGGAACGGGCGGTCGCGCACCTGCGTTCCGAAGACATGCTGCTCTATTCCTCGGATTTTCCCCACTGGCAGTTCGACGGCGACGACCCCGTGCCCGCCGGTATCCCGGAAGGACTGCGCCGAAAAATCCTGGTGGAGAATCCCATCGCGACCTATGATCGCTTGAAAATCGACGGTTCCCAGGAGGGCGCCCGATGAATATGGAACTCAAGCAGCCGTTGCGCACCCCGAAGACGAAGCTCGCGATCGTCGACTGCGACATCCATCCGCGTGCGATGCTCGAGGACGTGCGGCCGTACCTCACGAATCATTGGTGGAATTATTTGCAGACCTACGGCCTGCGGCCGCGCCACGGGCATGTCAAAGGCTATCCGTTCCCGAAGCCGACGCCGCTTGCCTCGCGCCGCGATTCGTGGCCGCCGACCGGCGGGCCGCCGGCGAGCGACCTCGACTTCACCCGCCAGCAGCATCTCGATTTCTACGGCATCGAAACCGGCATTCTCAATCCGCTGCAGCCGAGCGGCCAGGGCGACCAGAACCCGGAGCTGAGCGTTGCGCTCGCCTTCGCAATCAACGAATGGCAGGTCGCGGATTGGGTGCGGCGCGAGCCGCGGCTCAAGGCCTCGGTGGTCGTGCCCTATGAAGATGCGGCCGCATCGGTAACGGAAATCCGCCGCCGCGCCGGCAACCGCGACTTTGCCCACGTGCTGCTGCTCTCCCGTACCAGCGAGGCGCTCGGCCGCCGCCGCTATTGGCCGATCTACGAGGCGGCGGTGGAAGCCGGGCTGCCGGTCGGCATCCACGTGTTCGGCTACAGCGGCTGGGCAATGACCGGCACCGGCTGGCCCTCGTTCTATCTCGAGGAAGGGATCGAGAACGCGACCACTACCCAGCAGCTCATTACCAGCATGATCATGGAAGGCGTGTTCGAGCGCTATCCCGAGCTCAAGATCGTGCTGATCGAGACCGGCTTCGCGTGGCTGCCGGCGCTCGGCTGGCGGCTCGATAAGCACTGGGAGCGCATGCGCGACGAGGTTCCACACGTGAAACGGCCGCCGTCGGAATATCTGCGCGAGCATTTCTGGGTGTCGACCCAGCCGATGGAAGAGACCGACAGGCCAGATGAACTGATCGACGTGATGGAATGGATCGGCTTCGACCGGCTGCTGTTCGCGAGCGATTACCCGCACTGGGACTTCGACGATCCGTTCCTCTCGCTGCCGCCGAGCCTCTCCGATGCGCGGCGGCGCGCCATCTACGCCGACAACGCCCGGGCGCTCTACAGGCTCGCCTGATGGCGCGGCACGTAGTCGCGCCGGTGGGTGAAATTCCCGCCGGCGGCTGCAAGCTCGTTTCGATCGGCAACCGCGCCATTGTCGTCTTCAACGTCAACGGCGAGTTCTTCGCGCTCAACAACCGCTGCCCGCACAAGGGCGGAAGCCTCGCGCTTGGCTACCGCACCGGCCTCCTCGAATCGCGCGAGCCGGGCGACTACCGCTATTCGCGGCAGGGGGAGATCATCCGCTGCCCCTGGCACTCATGGGAATTCGACATCCGCACCGGCCGCTCCTGGTGCGATCCGCAGCGCCTGCGCGCGCGCCAGTACCCGGTGTCGGTCGAGCCCGGCGCCAAGCTGGTCGAGGGCCCGTATAAGGCCGAGACGTTCCCGGTGACGGTCGAAAACAACTACGTGGTGATCGAGGCGTAAGCGCACCGGATGTGCTAGAGAGCCGCCGGTTCCCTTTCAGGAGACAAACCCATGTCCACCACGGGATGGATCGTCCTCGGTGTCATTGTCGTGATCGTGCTGTGGGTGATCACCGTCTACAACGGCCTCGTCGCCATGCGTCAGCGCGTCGGCCAGGCCTTCGCCGACATCGACGTGCAACTCAAACAGCGTCACGACCTCATCCCCAACCTGGTCGAGACCGTGAAGGGCTACGCGGCGCACGAGCGCGGCACGCTCGAAGCGGTGATCCAGGCGCGCAATACCGCGATGGCGGCGCAGGGACCGGCGCAGCAGGCCGCCGCCGAGAACATGCTCTCCGGCGCGCTGCGTCAGTTGTTCGCGTTGTCCGAGGCCTACCCGAACCTCAAGGCCAACGAAAATTTCCAGCAGTTGCAAGCCGAACTGACGGACATCGAGAACAAGCTCGCGGCGTCGCGACGCTTTTTCAACAACGCGGTGCAGGAATACAACACCGGCATCCAGCAGTTCCCGGCCGCGCTGTTCGCCGGCATCTTCGGCTTCGCACCGCGCGAGTTCTTCGACGTGGGCGAGGAGCGCAAGACACTCGATCAGGCGCCGCAGGTGAAGTTTTAGGGAAGTCTGTAGCCCGGATGGAGCGCAGCGTAATCCGGGACTGCCTGTCCCGCATTCCGCTTCACTCCATGCGGGCTACGGCTACCCGCTGAGACCGCCATGGAACACGCCTACGGTCTTTACACTCACATCCAGGCCAACAAACGGCGCTCGATCGCGCTGCTGATCGGGCTGTTCTTCCTGGTCTATGTGATGTTGTTCGCCGGCGCGCTCGCGGCCGAGGCGTTCATGGGCGACGCGTCGCTTAATTATCTGATCGCCCGCGCGCGCCAGGACTTCATCGTCGCGCTGCCGTGGGCCACGCTCGGCACGGTGGCGTGGATCTTCATTGCCTACAAGTTTCACCAATCGATGATCGACGCGATCACCGGCGGCCGCGAGGTCACCCGTCGCGAGGAGCCGCGGCTGTGGAATTTGCTCGAGAACCTGTGCATCTCGCGCGGCATCCCGATGCCCAAGCTCAAAGTGGCCGAGGACGAGGCGCTCAACGCCTTCGCTTCCGGCCTCAACCCGAAGCAATATTCCGTCACCGTCACGCGCGGCCTCATGCAATCGCTCGACGACGCTGAACTTGAATCCGTGCTCGGCCACGAGCTCACCCACATCCGCAACGGCGACGTGCGCATGCTGGTGATCGCGGTGGTGATCGCCGGGGTGATCTCGTTTTTCGGCGAGCTGGTGTTCCGGATGTTCTTCTATTCCGGCGCGGGCTGGCGCCGCCGCGACGGCGACGGCGAGCGCCGCGGTTCGGGCGGCGCGCTGCCGGCATTGCTGATCGCGCTCGCGCTCGTGGCGATCGCCTGGTTCCTCTCGGTCGTGATCCGCTTCGCGCTCTCGCGCCGGCGCGAGTTTCTCGCCGATGCGGGCTCGGTCGAGCTGACCAAAAACCCGGACGCGATGATCACCGCATTGCGCAAGATCGAAGGCCGCGGCGATTTGCTCAACGCCAACTCCGCGGTGATGGAAATGTGCGTCGACAACCCGCGGCACGATTTCGCCGACCTGTTCGACACCCATCCGCCGATCGACGCGCGGGTCGAGGCGCTGGTGAAATTCGCGGGCGGCCGCGACCCCGGCCCGCTCGCGTTGCCGGCGCCGGAGGAAGAAGCGCCGGGCGAGGCTCAAGGCGACGCTCCGGCCGGCGGCCCGTGGAGTGAACCCGAGCAGCCTGCGCAATCCTCCCCCTGGGGCGCGCCCGCGCCAGCCCCCGCGGCCGAACAGCAAAGCAAGCCTTTTCTGCCCGACCGGCCACCCGTCGACCTCGGTGGTCCGTCTGCGCCGCCCGGCGGCCCCTGGGGGCCCCGCCGCGAGGGCTGATTAGACCGCACTGGATTTGTATTGACAACGTAATTACATTCCAGCCAACTACCGTCACATACGGGAGACCGCTATGCCACAGGCAGCTCGTGCGGATGCGCGCCGCGGACGTTCGGCCGCTCGCAAGGACGATGTGATCCAAATCCGCGCGTCCGCGGAGACTAAGGCAATCCTGAACCGCGCTGCAACGCTGCGCGGACAGAAGCTGTCAGAATTCATGCTGGACAGCGCACGCCGGCAAGCCGAAGAGACGCTGCTCGATCAGCGGTTATTCTTTCTCGACGCGCGGGCGCACGAGAAACTCCTCGTCTTGCTCGATAACCCCGTCATGCCGAACAAAGAATTGCGCGCGCGTATGAACCGTAAGCCACCCTGGGTCGAATGATGTCCGAGGGGCCGGGTCCCGGCCGCGCGCTACCGGCCCGGGTCACGGCGCCACAACGCCTGAGCCAGCCGCACGACGTTTCCAGCTTCGCAAACGGGAAGCATCCTGCGCTCGATCAATGGCTGCGAGAGCGCGCGCTGACGAGCGAAGGACTCTCGGCCAGAACCTACGTTATCTGTGCGGCGGATGTACCTGGGCGAGTAGTTGGCTACTACGCCATCGCAACCGCTATGGAGCAGCGGGCGGTGCTGCCAAATGCAAAGCTACGACGGGGAATGCCCGAACAGGTTCCGTTTCTGCTCCTGGCACGTCTTGCCGTCGATCGCAGTTTTCAGGGAATGAGTCTCGGAGTCTATCTGCTTTCGGACGCACTGCGGCGATGCCTTTCAGCGTCCGATATCGCGGGCGCCAGAGGGGTCATTGCGCATGCGATCGATGAGGACGCCGTCCGGTTCTATCAACGGCACGGGTTCGTCCTGTCGCCGCTCGGCGATCGAGTCATGCTGATGCCCATCGAAGCTGTGAGAGCATTATTTTCGGATTAACTGCCGTCACTCGGCTGGTGCTCTACCGCCAGTCGCCGAGCGTCGCCTGCACCAGCGCGAGCACGGCCGCGGCGGCGGTGTCGGCGCGCAGGATGCGCGGGCCAAGCGACAGCCGGACCAGGTTGGGCAACTTCAGCAGCGCCGCGCGCTCGTCCTCGGAAAACCCGCCTTCCGGTCCGATCAGCACGCTGACCGGCGTGGGGCCGAGCGTCGGGGGTGTTGTGTCGCGTGCTCCCTCTAGCACGCCCACCGGATCATGCACCGGCGCCTCCTCGTCGCAGAACACGAGCAGCCGCTCGGGCACCCATTCCGCCACCAGCCGTTCGAGCGCGATCGGTGGAGCGACGGCGGGCAAATTGAGGATGCCGCACTGCTCGGCGGCCTCGATGGCGTTCGCCCGGATGCGGTCGAGGTTCACGCGCGCGACCTGGCCGTGCTGGGTGAGCACCGGCACCAGGCGCGACACGCCGAGTTCGACTGCCTTCTGCACGAGGTAGTCGAGGCGCGCCTGCTTGAGCGGGGCAAATAGATAATCGAGATCGCCGGGCACGGTCTGCGGGCGCGTCTGCTCGATAAGGGTGAGCGTAGCTCCCTTTCGGCTCACCGTCTCGACGCGCGCGCGCCACTCGCCGTCGCGCCCGTTGAACAGCAGCACCGGGTCGCCGTTTTTGCGACGCAGCACGTTGACGAGGTAGTTGGTCTGCTCGCGGTCGAGGGGGAGCGTCGCCCCGGCCGTCAGCGCCGCTTCGAGGTAGAGCCGCGGGGTGCGCAGATCGTGACCCGGCATAGGGTCGTTTAACCTTTGGGGCCCGGCGGAGGCCAGCCCCCATTCGGCGGCGGGAATGGCCATTTCTGCCGCCTTGCTGCCGGAATCTTGAGGCTGATAGAAGGGGCGGCGGAATCAACGCCGCCAACGACCTTCCGGAAGGACCACGCCATGACGCACTCACGGGTCGCGCTGCTGGCAGCGGCGCTGCTGATCGGCCCGGGGACGGCCGCATTGGCGCAAATGATCGTCGGACCCGCAGCGGGGCCGGGGCCGGGACAGGCGCCGCCGCCCGGGTCCTCGGGAATGATCGTGGGGCCGTCGGCTGGCCCGACAATGGGGCCGGGTCCCGGTATGGGCCCCGCACCGGGTCCCTCGGCTGGGATGCCGCCGTGCCTGCAGAAGTTCCTGCCCATGCGCGCGGAGGCGGAGAAGCGCGCCGGCGCGCTCCAGGCCGGCATCAACAAAAAGAAGCCGCCACCTGAGCTTTGCCAGCTGTTCCGCAACTTCTCCGAGGCGGAGGAGAAGGTGGTCAGCTATGCCGTTGCCAACCAGGCCGGCTGCGGCATCCCGCCCGACGCGGTGGCGTCGATGAAAAAGAACCACGCCAAGACCACCGAGGTACGCGACAAGGTGTGCGCCGTCGCCCAGCAGCCGGCCAAGCCTGCCGGCCCGAACCTAGGCGAGGCTTTGGGCTTCGGCGGCCTGCCCAGCGCGGAGACGACCCGCGCCGGCACCGGCACGCTCGACAGCCTGTCGGGCAATCCGCTGGCTCGATGAACGGAGCGGCGGGGCGCGTCGCCGACTCGACCGGCAACTGGGTCGACCGCCTCGCACCTGCCGCGCTCCGCCCCTACCTGCGCCTCGCCCGCGCCGACCGGCCGATCGGCTCGTGGCTCCTGCTACTGCCGTGCTGGTGGTCATCCGCGCTCGCGGCAGTCGCCACCCACGCTTGGGCGCCGAACCCGTGGCATCTCGTCCTGTTCGCCGTCGGCACCGTCGCGATGCGGGGTGCGGGCTGCACCTGGAACGACATCGTCGACCGCGACATCGATGCCCGTGTCGAGCGCACGCGCTCGCGCCCGCTGCCGTCCGGACAGGTGAGTCTGCCGGCCGCAGTGGTGTTCCTGGTACTCCAGGCGCTGGTGGGGCTTGCGGTGCTGTTGCAGTTCAACGGCTTTGCCATCGCGACCGGCCTCGCTTCGCTCGTCA
>Ga0210408_10000514_pt1 | contig 49023 bp, 55 predicted proteins | sample IncBWH4MmetaG_FD_155471 | JGI IMG/M metagenome (GOLD analysis project Ga0210408, IMG submission 155471) | Forest soil microbial communities from Barre Woods Harvard Forest LTER site, Petersham, Massachusetts, United States - Inc-BW-H-4-M | ecosystem: Environmental > Terrestrial > Soil >...
CGATTGTTGACCAACGGAGCCGCGAGCCCGGGCAAACTCTTGCCACCTCGCGGCTCTCTAATTAGAGTGGATGCGGTTCCCCTGGCCTGTATGATTCTTGTTGGCTGCTCTGCGGCTATCCGTCGCTCGCAGCCCTTCGGAGTCCCTTAGGAGGATTGTTCATGCGTATTCGTCATATCGTCGCTTTTGCCGCCGCCGTTCTCGCCGGCGCACTCGCAGGAAGTCTGCTCGGCCCGCACCCCGCCGCAGCCGTCAACCGCGAGATGGTCGACCTGCAGCGCGACGTCACTTCCCTGCTCACCGGCCAGAAAGATCTTTCCGACAAGCTGACCCAGCATGACGCTGTCATAAAGACTCTTGTCGGCCAGTCCAATGACAACGTCAACAAGCTCGCCGCCACCATGGGCTCGCTCCAAAAATCCGTCCAGGATGTTCAGGCCAATTCCGGCGCCCGCCTCGACACCATGTCCACCCAGGTCCAGGGCCTCTCCGACAATCTCGAGGAAATCAAGTCGCGCCTCGGCAAGCTCAACCAGCAGCTCGTCGACCTCCAGAACACCGTCCAGAGCCTCGACGCCAAAATCTCCAGCGGCGCCGCACCAGCCACCGGCGCTGGCAGCCCCGCCGCCGGTTCAGGCAAACCTATCGCTTCCGCTGGCTCTCCGCCAGGCTCCTCCGTCCTTCCTCCGGGCGCGCCCACTGCCGACACTCTCTATTCCAACGGCCTCCGCGACATCACCAGCGGCAAGTACGATCTCGCCCGCTCCGAATTCCAGGACTACCTCAAGTACTACGCCGACACCGACCTCGCCTCCAACGCCCAGTTCTATCTCGGCGAAATCGCCTACTCCCAGAAAACCTTCGACGTCGCCGTCGCCGAATACGAAAAAGTTCTCACCAATTATCCCAAGAGCTTCAAGCTCGCCCCCGCGCGCCTCAAGAAAGGCATGGCCCTCATCGAACTCAACCAGAAACCCGCCGGCGTCCGCGAACTCCGCGAAGTCGTCAAGCGCTACCCCGGCACCGAAGAAGACCGCCGCGCCCGCGCCAAACTCAAAGAACTCGGCGTTTCCGTCTCCCCAACGCGCTGACTCCTTTTTGCTTTCTAATTTCCAGTTTCAACTTTCTAGTTTCTAGTTTCCCTGATCCCCCGCCCGCTAAGATTCTATTCCCAATCCCCCAGCTTCAACGCTCTTCCGCTCTTCTCCCTGCTCGGCGGCCTTTCAACGTTCCACCTTCACACTTTTTCCCCATCGCCGCTGAGCGCCTGCGCCGCGGCCAATCCGAATTCTCTGCTCCATGTGGGTCGGCGCTACTCTGGTTTTGCGGGGGCCCCTGCCTGCGAAACGCTTGTTGGGAGCAGGTCGGTCTTAATGGTAATTTTCTGGCGGGCCAGCAGGCTGACTTCCGTCTCGAACGCCTGGTATCCGGGAAGCGCTATCTTGATGCGATGTTTTCCCGCGCTCACCAACATGCCATGACCAATGCCGCTGAATTCGCTGACGTTCCCCACAAACGCATCGTCCACAAAAACCGCCGCGCGCTCGGGACTAACGTACAGCTTGATCTGCGATGTGACTTTGGGCAAGACGGTCCCCGGAGCCCTGAGCATCACCACCTGCAAGATAACTCTTTTTTTCGGCTCGATGACCACCTTCTGTGTGAAGTCTGTATATCCGGACTGGCGAACAGAGATTTCATGTTCACCGGGTAAGAGTAAGAGTTTATTGTCGTCCTTCAGCTCGCTGACGTAGCCCACGTACTGGCCGTCAATCCACACACCCGATGTTTTGTCCGCCTTGGTCTTGCCAACGAGTTTCACTTCGCCCAGAACCTGGTTTTGCGCCGGCATCGCGGAAGGAATGATCAGCAGGGTGGAACCAAGAAAAAGTACACTCTTGCAGAACCGTTTAATGACTTTCATTTTCAACCCCCAGGTAAGCACGATTTTAGGATTTCGAACCGCCTGGGTACGATCCAACTTCCCGTCAAATCACCGCCAGTAGCATTCTAACCGCAATCGCGTATATCCGAGAGAAATTCCGGTAGTGACTCATTTTGATTCTTGACGGGTGGCCTGGACCACGAGGCCCGGTGCGACGGGGGTGCCCCACACGTCGGTTTTACGTGTGGGGCCTTTGACTTTCTCTCTGTCCTCGTCGTTCTTAGATGTTTACCCTCCGATCCGATCGATGGGTGCTAACCCAGCCTCTCCCCTCGCATAAAACGACCAGCTGCTCCACGGCCAGTCCTTCGGGTGACTCACCAACTTTCTTGTCACCGGACTAGCATGCATATACTCCAGCTTTTCGCGGATTTTCTTTTCACTCCATACATTGAAATCATAAAACCGCGGCTGCCAGAAACGCGCCAGGCTCCCCTCACCTTTCGCAAATGCAAAGCACAATTGTCCTTTCGGGCCAGAGCGTCTGGCCCTTCGAAAATCCCGGGATGTCCGCTGCTTCAGCACTTTCAGGACGAGGGCCGGCGTGGCCTTCGCTGTTTCACTGATAAGCAGATGCACATGATTGGGCATGACTACATAGCCGACCAGCAGAAATTTGTAGCGCTCACGAATTTCTCCGAGTGCTTTCACGAACAGATTTCGCGCCCGCATCGTCCTCAGCAAACGTCGATAACAACTGAAGGTCAGGAAGTGCAGATCCCCGCGTCCATAGTAGCGTTTCAAGCCCTTCGGCATGACCAAACCCCCACGCGTAAAAATCGACGCGTGGGGCACCCCATTTCTGTACGTCGCGGTGTATTGCAACAGTGGTATCCTCTCATCGAGGGACGCCGTCAAGTGCAAAGCACACAAATAAGCTTGGGCCACCCGTCCTCTTTCTTGGCTTTTGTGTTTTCACCTTCTGTTCCGCTTTATGTTCCAAACGACGTGCCGCTAAATCCAAACGCCAGAATAATCTTGGGAACCGTCGATAAAACCACTCGTTCCCTCGCAAATCTGTGCACTCCGGCCGCATTCCATGCCTTGTCGGCTGGAGGCGGATTAGCAACAGACTTAGCAGCCGGTGGAGAAGCGTTGACGGTAGCAAATGAGGCCCTTGCACCGCACCTGCCGTTAGTATATAGGCTCCTCAGGAACCCCCTGGTGAGCAGAGCAGGCATGCTCGTGTTGAAGGGTGCCGAAAAGGCTGGAAGCGCCATTCAAAGCGGTTGCAATGCAATAGTAACCTGTGCGAGAAGATTCAAAAACGCGAAAGGGTAAGAGCCCTTGGCAGGCATGCCCAGCGTGTATGGCAAACCTGACGGCCGCAAACGCGGAACGCAAGCCCCAATATCTCACAGAGTGCCCGTTCTGCCGTGCGCCGATTCTCCCCGTTTGGTGGCAACGCACTCTTGTCGCAATAGGTACGCTAATTCTCGCGGTCGGCACACCTGCGTACTTCGGTCTGGCAAGCGGCATAACGCTGGTTTTTCCAGCGTTGCTCTTCTGCGTTCCAGCACTGTTGCTTGCACAAATTCTGGTTTTCACGATTATGCCGCCAAAATATGCGCGGAGGAATCAGGTCGTGACGTCCCTCTTTCATCGATGATTCGTCGAACGTATACCTACCTATGATTGTGTCAACCCAGATTGTCCTGGACGGGTGGCCCGGACGATAGATCGTAAGATGAATTTGGGTGCCCTGCCCTCGGTTTTTGAGGTCGGGGCTTTTGACTTTTTTTCTTGTTCGCTTCGCATCCTGAGAAACCATTCATCCGCCCTAATAACCGTTCAACCCTCATTTTCGACCATTCACTGCAAAACACTTAACATCTTCATTACTTCGTGCTATCCTCAGCCATGTGACTCGCGCTCAACATCCTCGCCGCCCTTCCCGTTCTAACGTTCCGACGTGCCAATGTTTAGGCGTTCCAACGTGTTTGGGTCATAAGTCCTTACCCCACAATCTTTTTGCCGACCCCCACCCCCTAAACCCTGTGGTGCCAATCTTTTACGAAAAAGGTGGAGGGGAGGGGGCCCATGGTCCCCTCTGGTCGTACCACATTACCGGTACGCTGACTCGACTTTTCTCCTTTGTTTGCCACTCTTCCGAAAAACACCGGGGGTGTGGGGCTATTCTTCCCATTTTGGAATGTTCCGACGCGCAGAGGTTTCCACCTGCAACGCTCCGTTATCAGCTTTCTTTTCACACTCTTGCGCACTCTTTTGCAGCTTTTTGCATTCACGCAAAACTCAACCCTTTTGTTTTCAGGCGATTCCGCACTCTTCGTCGAAAAACACCCGGGGTGGGGGTAGGGGGAGCCGTCGTATGACTTCCAAGAAGTTACGACCTATGGCGGTCGTCGGGAGCGGCGGCGATGCCCATGCGGCGAAGCTCGTCCTGGTAATACTTCTTGTGGAGGACGTCCCATTCCTCGCTGCCTTCCAATATTTCTTTTTTCTGCGAGGTGATTTTCTTCCGTACTTCCAACTCGATTTTCTCTTCTTCTCTCAGCGTATCCGTCAGGATCTGCACCACTTGTTGGCGAATGGTGTCGCGGTCGTCGACGAATTCCACTTCCTGGCTTTCCACCAGCACCTCGGTGATTTGGTGCGACAAGCGAATGATTTTTTCCCGTGTCAGGCGCATCTTCCCTTTCCGTGCTTAACCCTTGCGAGTCCGTATCCTGGCAGCTCGCACCCTGCCCATTTTTCCGATTTCAATGTTCCGCTTTCTATCGCAGGATCAGCTTGCGGTCCCTCGCCAGTTGCTGTTTCACCTTCTTGTACATCTCCTGATAAGAGACGCTGGTTCGCCGCATTTCGTCCTGGTGGTCGATGAGAATCTGGCGCACTTCGTCGTTGAGCCGGTCCTCGACCGTGAGCTCCTCCAACATGCGTTGCCGGACGCGGTTGGCCACCGCTGCGGCCGCCTTGGTTTCGATCTGCCCGCCTTCGACCAGCCGTTTCACAATCTCGTTGGCCATGTGCGCCACAAAGTCCCGTACAAGTAGCATCTCGGAGAGTTTCCTTTACACCAATGCAAGAGAGTGAGTTTACTGGCTGCGCCAATAAAGTGCAAGGAAAGCCCCAAAATCGCGTGAATTTTTCAACGTTACGGACGGAGCTTTATCCTGCGCGTAGCAAAGAAACGCCGCGCCCCGACCGGCCACGCATACCAATGAGAGAGAGGATTCAGCGGACAGGAACGGCAGCCTGGGCCCGTGCGTTGGGCAGTGGGTCAGTTTGAATTTTATTAGTCGTGACAATAGCGGTCAAAATTCAAACTGACCCACTGCCGTGCGTTGACGCCTCTTGCCGCTTCCTGTACGATGATGGAGTAAGGGCGCTTAGCTCAGCGGTTAGAGCGTTCGGTTTACACCCGAAAGGTCGTCCGTTCAAATCGGACAGTGCCCACCATTGTGACGCTTCACCCTTCAGCGGGGACGTAGTTCAGTTGGTTAGAACGCTGCCCTGTCACCAAGATCATCGAAAACCCTTGTAATCCTTGAATTTCTCACGCTTACAGGCGATTATACAGGCGGTTCATCCAGGAGCCGCCCTTATGCCGAATTCGCCGAAACTCGGCTCTGTCAAACTTCTCAAACAGGTCAAGCTGCCTCACCGGTGGATGCTGAGTCCTGCCCTTTTCGATAGTCGAGGCCGAATTCGTCCAGACCATGTACGCGTCAAAGGCAAGGACGAAACACACCCGGAAGGCAGTTACTTCGTCGAGTGGTGGGACCGTGGCGAGCGCCACCGCGAAGCAGTCGGACCCAACGCCCAAGACGCCGTTGACAAGGCGCGCGTGAAAGAGGCGCAGCTTACGGCCGAGCGGAACGGCATCATCCCCGCTGCCCCAAAACCCGAACCAAAGCCGGAGCGCACTCCCCTGACCTCCGTTCTCGACGACTATGTGGAATACGTCCGCTACCACCGCTCACTGCGGACCTATCGTACTTATCGCCCCATCCTCCAGTCCTTCAAAGAATTCTGCACCAAGACCCACGTTGACGAGGTCGAACGAGAGGATCTTCTCGACTTCGCTACAGATTGTACGAAGCAAGGACAACAGGGGAAAAGTGTCTACAACAAGCTCGTCGTGATTTCGCAAGTTCTCAAACAGCATGGCAAGAAAAAACTTCTCAACGCCGCTGACTGGCCGAGTTTTGTTGAAACCGTGCGGCCGATCTACGAGGATTCGGAGCTCGAAACACTTTTCAAGGCTTGCACTTCCGACGAGGAAATCCGTTTCAAGTTTTATTTGATGTCGGGCTTCCGCGATGCGGAGGGACGTTTCGTCACTTGGCGCGACGTAGATTTCAAACATCTAGCCGTGCGGGTCACCGCGAAGCCGCAATGGGGATTTCATCCTAAAAATTGGGAGGAACGGGAAGTCCCCGTCCCGCAGAAACTGATTGCGCTTCTTCGGAAATTTCGCCCTAAAGACGCAACCCCCGACCAGCCATTATTTCCGAGCGCCACCGGTCGGCCGGACGGGGCCATGCTGGAAAAACTCAAAGCAGTCGCTTACCGCGCTAAATTCAATTGTGGTCATTGCGTGGTAAAGCACAAGCTCGCCGACGGTACGATCAAAATCAATCGCTGTGCCGAGGGTCCCTATTGCACGCGTTGGTTTCTACACAAATTCCGCCACACCTACGCGACACGGCATCTTCAAGACGGAATCGACATTCGAACGCTGCAGCAATGGATGGGACATCGCGACATTGCCTCGACAATGGTTTATCTCAAGGGCGTAAGAAACAGCGACGTTCAGGCTCGAATCAACAAGGGTAGCCTCGCTGCATTTGCCTAGAGGCTGATGCCTCGGGCGCGTCACGTAAGCGACTCCACCAACTCCTTCGCCTACTTCTAACTCCGAATCCGCGGACTCTGCTCTCGCCCAAAATCTAACCCTTATGAGATGAAAACGCCGGATTTTGGCACAGTTGGTACACAAGTCGAGAGGGCCTCGCTTTTTCCCTAATATTCCTGGGTGGCACGAAGGCCGGGGTCACAATCCAGAAGCCACTCGTCGCGGCGGGGGCGTGTCGCCCAATTCACGGTCGATGTCTTCGCGTGTTGCCCACGGCTCCAAGAAAATCTCTTTCCATCCATCTTGTAGCTGGCGGCGTTTCATCTCGTCGACCAGATCGATACGTTCCGACAACTGAAGCACGTACCCATACAGCCCGTTATCTTTTCCAGCGCGGTGGAGCGGTTCTAACTCTCTGAGTCTTTTTGTGAAGAGAAGCCGCGTGTACTTTTCCGTCAGTCCTTTCACCATATCTATCGCTTGGTCCAAGTCGTCAAACGTGGTCTTGACCGGAACATCTGGAACACTGTGCGCTACTCTCTTGCTCGCAAACTGGACGGCTCTTTGAGCAATTGAAATCAACGCTCTACGATCCTCGCCTAGAAGTCGCTTACAGGCCGAAACCTCCCAGCCGATTGGAAGGGGCCCTTCCCTTTCCAGAATTCCCCGTGCCTTTGCTGCGTCTTCGGGAAAGTGTTGCAGGAAGCATTCCCACAAGCCGCTCGGGTCGCGGATGAGCAATTCAAGAAGGCCGACCAGGTTCACGTCACCTTCCTCCGGGTCCTGACCCGCGAGACGCCGCACACCAACAGCGGCGGCCTGCGCGTAGACAAGTTGCGCCCACTCGCTAAAGACGCCGCGTGGGCGTCCTTGTAGTCTCGGATTGAGCCGAACGATTTCCTGGTGCGTCCGGAAAACGTACCGATTGAAGAGGAGGCCAATCACTTCTTCACGGATGTTACCAATCAGGTCGGCGGCGTCTTGAGCGTTCATGCTTCGATTTTACCGCTCGGCGAGTCGGAATTCACAACCCGGCATACAATGCTCTCATTAAACAGTGCTCCGCGGTTCCAGGCAGTGACGGTGCGCATCCTTCCCAGCTAACTCCCACGATGACATTAGACGGGGATCCAGTTAAAGCCTATTTCCGACGTAATGGTGGAGGACTGCATATTGCCCCCGATGGACTTGCACTCCGGGTAGGCCTCCTGCACGGCGGGATCACTACAAGCCCGAATAAAGCTCTGAGCTATCAACGTTGCTTCGTCAAGGTTAGGACCATACAACGAGCGCATTTTATCGAAGGCATCTTTTCTGTAGGTCGCAAGTTTGGCGTCACTGTTATCTAGCAAAGCCTTCCAGACTTTATCCGAGCCAGCGTAGGCAAAGAATCCTGGGGCATTTGCGGTTTCAACCTGACTAACTGCTCCCTCCTCCGGGCAACGAAAAGACAACTGCGCCGCGCCTGGCTTGTCGCCAAAAAATCCCGCAAGAAGAATTCGTGCAAACCAGTCTGAATATTCGTTCTTCGGGTAGGTTTCTATGATCTTGTTCTCCTTCAACTCCACAAACTTCGCGAGGACTTTTTCTGCCACGTTTCCCGCCAAGTTCTCAAAGTCGCCGGAGAACGATTTTATCGCTTGCTCAAACGCTTCGTACATTGTTCCGGGCAATTCAAACTTCGTTTCGCCGGTGTCCTCGTTCCGGATGCTACGAAATCCAGCGCAACTAAACGCAACGCATTTCCCAGCTTGGAAGATTTTCTGCGCTGAATTCGTCACCGTTTTTCCAGAAACGTCTTGTTCGAGGCCATCTGCCGCGAACACGAATCCTTGTTGGGTGAAAATCAAGACCAGTGCTGTGCCGGAGGTCACCATTGAGTGGGTTCACGCATGGCCCGACGCATCCCCTGCCTTTATCAGAAGCCGACTATATCCCAAACGGTGATCGCCTGACCAAAATCGGCCGCTATGTCAGCGTTCGCGAGACGATCACGATGGCTAAAGCTCGCGCAGCCCAGCATGGTAGCGCGCCTGCCCCTAGCTCACGTCCTCGTCGGCCGCTCCCGAACATGCTCCACGCAAGCAGGAGCCATTTTCTGGTGTAGCCAAGCGGAGATGGCCACCGGATCGAATCGGATTGAACCTCCGATCTTGAAACACGGGATACGGTGCTTCGCTACGAGCTTGTAGACCTGACGCTCGGAGATACTCAGCAGCTCTGCGATATCCGTGACCACAAGCGCACGCCGTCTCCCGTCGAGGCAATCCGTGAGACCTCCGGTCTTGTCGCTCAGGTCCTCTCTGGAGAGCTGTTCCGATGAACCAGCCGAGGAATCTTCCTCAAAGGATCTTGCCAGCCGCGTAGACATGGGTACCTCCCGCTTTCATTCGACTCTCTCCGGCGAGCGCACATGCCCGCGGGGAGCAGCCAGGTGGCTTTCGCCATCGTACTATATGTATATAGGAGCCTGGAAGCAGAAACTTTCAAACTGCGGATGGGCCCCTTCCCTGTCCGGATTCTGAGCGGATATAGACCGCTGTTGCGAGGTACTCTTACCAGTGCAATAATGCGCCATGATTATTGGCGACCGCCTACGCGCGATGCGCGAGGAAAAGAGACTCTCCCAGGGCGACATCGAGAAGCGTACTGGCCTGCTGCGTTGTTATATTTCCCGCGTAGAGAATGGCCACACTGTCCCGGCCATCGAAACCCTGGAAAAGCTCGCCCGTGCTCTTGAGTGCCCACTCTATCAGCTTTTCTACGACGGTGAGGAGCCACCTAAGCTACCGAATCTTCCAAAGGGAAAATCGTCGGATGACATTGCGTGGGGTACTTCCGGCAAAGACGGACGCTACCTCAACAAGCTTCGGCGGTTGCTGAGCAAGTCCGATGAGGCCGATCGTAAGCTCCTTCTTCACATGGCCCAGAAAATGGCGCACCGCTAGCCTCTGGTGATTTGCCCCTGACGACGGATCTCACCGCGTGGATGAATCCTGCATCCCAGCAATCGGATCGGCGAACCCACGTCTAACAGTGGCGTTGCTGGTCAGGACACCTCTGCTGACTCCCCTCTTCAACCGCCCGGAAGACACTCTTCTCCCTCCCATCCCGCACTATTGAGGCCGCGCCTAGCGGTAACTCCACACTCGCCGGGATGCAATCGAATCGGACTCTACGCTCGCTAGCAAACCGAATCAAAGAACTGCGCCTCGATAGAGGCATAAGCCAGGAAGAGTTGGCTCATCGATCCGGCCTAAGCCGTACCGGAATGGGGCTTCTTGAGACTGGCAAGCGTTGGCCGCGCCTCGACACACAAATGGGCGTCGCGGACGGGCTAAATATCACGGTGGATGAATTGCTGAAGGGTGTTCACAAACCCTCCAAGAGGCGCTAAAGCTGGTCGCCACATGCGAGGCTCAGGGCAATAAGACGTCGAAATTTCGTCGGTATTCCGTCACGTCTAGACAAGCGTCGTCCGTGATTTTGGCGAAGCGAGTTGCCTTCCGAAGGACCCAGCGCTCCTCCTCACCCTTGAGTCGGGACAGATACACTTTGCGCTGGCCTTTGCTGGGGATGCCCTTACGTATGATCTCCACGAACTTCCGAACGGGGAAGATGAATATGTCGCCTTGATATGCCGGCTTGTCAGGCTGTGGCTCGCGAGAGAGAACGTAGGCGATAAAGAAGTCTTTTTGGTCTAGATGGCCGGCAAATTCGTCTTCTTTGAAGAACCGCCATGAGGTGAAATCGAAGTGTTCTTGTTCCCAAGCGGAACCGACGGGATACAGCTTCCCAAACTTGACCTGAACCTCACGATACACTGTTTGGCCTTCCATTCGTCTTCGCAAAATAAGGTCCACTTTGTCCACGTCGAGAAATCGACTGTACGGGTTCCAGCCCTTTTCAAAAAACTCGAACTTGGCATACGTCTCGCCGAGAATCTCGTAGTGTCCCGCCCGACTCCGCGTGTCCGCCGCTAATTGCTCTGGCTCTGGTTCGTCTGGCACTGGTCTGGTCCTTCCCGGCCGAGCACTCTTGCCCTTGCTCTCAGCCTGTCATATGAGAGATACCCGTGCGTCGCCGCGCTGACTACGATACGTCTTCCCAAATCGACATGCCGCTTGGCTCCACTGGTCCGTAGCGAAGAAAAGGCGAATGTGATATTTTCTGGCTATGGCACTGCGATCTTGCCGTGTAACGATCCAAGACATGGACGGTGCTTCCCACACCGTCGAAGTCACGGCCGTAACATTATATGAGGCCGTGGCCCAAGGTCTCGCGGCGGTCAGAGGCAACGAATGGGTCGCTGGAATCGCTCAGGGGCTCAACGTCGTTAAGGTCTCGGTTGCTAATGTGCGCGTCGAGCACGAGGTCAAGCTAATGGACTTTACAAAGTGGTTGGACAGAACCGGCGGCTCCCCACGCGAGGTGAGTGATCGTCACCGAATTCGGTCAATCCTGGGCATGCCCGTCTCGCGATAGAGGCCAAGCAACGAGACCCGCATCCATAAATTCCCGTCCTCACGATCCGCCATCGAATGTTCCAGCTTCAAGCCTCGCGAACTTGCTCCTTGACCACGCTTCGAGGATTCTTGTCCTCACGCAGTGCGACAAATTTCGAATGTCGCAACCTATCCGCCTCCGTCCATTCTAGGAATTCAATCTGAGCGACTGCTTCTGGCCTCAACCATCATGTCGAATGTAGGACTATGCCGCATGCGTTCGGCGGCCAGGGTCGTCGACTTTTCCTACTAACGGTCTGCATGAGTGTGCTCCGATTGTCGTTCGGCATAGTCCGTCCTGCTAAAGGTTGTAGAGAAATGACAGTAGCTGATCGTCTGGCTTGAACCGTCCGATCGTCGCGTTCACAGGCGAGGTCTTTTTCAGAGCTTCTTCCTTGAGCGCGAGATTTGCGTCAAGGTAGATCTGCGTCGTTTCAACTGATTCGTGGCCAAGCCAGAGTGCGATTACCGAGCGATCTACTCCAGCTTGCAATAGTTCCATGGCCGTCGTGTGCCGCAGCACGTGGGGAGTTACCCGCTTCTTGCTCAGTGTCGGGCAGGACTTCGCCGCCGTGGTGGCATACTTTGTGACGAGGTACTGAACACTGTCATGGCTCAACAGTCCACCGCGAGCGCTAGGAAATAGGATTCTAGTTTCGTCCTTGCCCTGTTCGCGAATCCAAGCCGTGAGAGCCTGTACAGTTGTTCGTGTGAGCGGAGTACAACGCTGCTTGCGTCCCTTGCCTTCACAGCGTACATGGGCGCCGCGCCCCAGATAAATGTCACCCTGTCGCAGCCCAATGAGTTCCGAAAGCCGCAGCCCCGCCTGCATTGCGAGCAGCAAGAGAGCGCGATCTCGTCTCCCGAGCCAAGTCGTTTGGTCCGGCACTGCTAAGAGAGCCTCAGTCTCCGGTCTTGTCAGGAAATCCACCAATTGGCTGGATTGCCGCTTTCGTGGGATCGCGAGTACGCGCTGGATGCCCGCCGAGTACTCGGGGCACTCCAAGGCCGCGTACCGGAAGAAGGATCGAATCGCCGTGAGGCGAAGATTTCTGCTACGACAGGAATTGGAACGGGCTTTCTCCAGGTTGTCAAGGAATGCGCCAACGAGCTTCGCGCTCAAATCTGTGATTGCAAGGTTGGATGGCGGTTTCCCTAGCTCCCCCTGAGCGAATCGTAATAGCAGGCGGAAGGTATCCCGATATGATGCCACCGTGTGAGGACTCACCCGCCGTTGAGCAATCAACCTGTCCGTGAAAAATGCCTCAAGTAATGCCGCAAGATTCGCTGAAGTCATTGTGAACGCCTCCATCGGTTTTCGAGCCGTTCACAGGCTTCGCCTAGCAGCTCTGGCGTGGCAGACAAGTACCAGTAGGTGTTTTCAACTTCGGCATGACCGAGGAAGGTTGAGAGAATCGGTAGCTGACGCTCGACATCGGCACCCCTGCGGTACCAGGCGACCAACGTCTGAACCGCAAACGTGTGACGCAGATCGTGCATTCTGGGGCGAGTTCCGTTTCGCGCTTGGTCCAGTCCTGCCGCAAGGCGAATCTCGCGGAAGGTCTGCTGGACATTCGAAATGGGCGCACCATGCTCGCTAATGAAGAATGATGACGCTACAGCTCTCTTGAGGAACGCATCCCTGCGAGCCTTGTATGCGGCCAAGGCTTTTGCTGTCGTAGTATGAATCGGGACAACGCGCGATTTACCGAACTTGCTCTGCCGGATTGTTATCAGCCCATCGGCCAAATTGATGTCGCTGTTTGCAAGGCGAACTGCTTCGCCGCTGCGCATACCCGTCGTAGCGAGTAATCCAATCAGATGGTAGTACGTATAGCAGCGAAGTTTGCGCGGTGAAGGCAGTTTGCGTGCTGCTGCCATGAGTCGCGCGATCTCTTCCTGCGTGTAGATATATGGTCGAAGACCGGTCGGTGGCCGCCGTATCGAACCTGTTGGCGGAATCTCCGTTCGAGGATCCATCGCGCTCAAATGCGTCGCAAAGGATCGAATGAAGCTCAGCCTTTCAAAGCCACTGTACCTATGGCCGTTCGAAGACTCCGTTGCCCAGCCGATAGCTAGTTTTGCGGTTATGTAGTCGATGCGCTTCGTTTCCAGAAACGCGATGAACTCGCGCAGCCGTGCTTCGTGTTTGCGCAGTTTATATCCGAGAGCCCGGCGAAGTTCCATGTATTCCCGCAGATCGGTCCGCAGATCTCTCATTGCGTGCCTCCCGGCCATGGCTGTGCCAGGCCACGCAACGCGCCAAAGTCCACCTTCGTGTAGATCCACGTGGTTTTTGCCTTCCGGTGACGTAACACTTCGCCGATCTCACGCAACGTTGCTCCCCGGCCGAGCATGTTGGTTGCCAATGCATGGCGGAACAGGTGGCCGCCTTTCCGCTGCAAAGCAATCCCCGCCCTGCTTAGTGCACGAGCCACCGTGTTGACAATTGCACCGCCAGTGGACAACCCGGTGATAGGAGCGCGTTGAGTGACGAATAGGCGGCGGGTCGAGCAGCGCGGACGATCATGCTGCAAATAGGCGGCGATGGATTCGCCCACATCGGGGTGCCAGGGGCAGCTTCACCACCTCCCGCCTTTACCCCGAACTGTGATTTGACCGATTTCCCAGTCGATATCTTCAAGCTCCAACCTGACGATTTCGCAGGTGCGGAGTCCCAGTCTGGCAAGCAGCATTAAGATGGCGTGATCGCGTCTTCCGTGCGGAGTGCTCCTGTCTGTACGCCGCAGGATTTTCTCAACGGAGTCGGCCGGCAGAAATTTCGGAACTGTGGAGAACGAATAATCGCGGACAACAGGGACACAGGCGGCGAGATCTATAGCGATCTCGCCCCGGTGCCGAAGGTACCGAAAAAAGTTGCGGAGCGCTGTGCCAAGATGCTTGGCCTGTACTGAACTCGATTCCATCGCATGGCGTCGAATTATGGCCAGGATGTCTCTAGCCCTCAGCGCTCCAAAATTGAAACGGTCGTGAGGATACTTCGTCCCCAGAAATTGATTCACATACATCAGCAGGCTCTGAACCGAGCCTTCCGAAAGGCCACACTCGTCGCGCAGGTATCTCCGGTAATCCTCAAGCAATATCTGGCGTGCGGTTGGAACCGATTCGGTCTCAAGTTGGGGCGCAATGCCTTGCTCCCGAAGTAGATCGAGAAGGCGCGTTAATGTGCGTACGTCTTCACAACGCACACGCTTCCTGCGCTTGAGCCAGCGCCGATAACGCTCTATTACATCCTCGTGCAGTTGCTCCGCCGTGAGATGCATCTGCTCGAGCCAACGGTTGAAGTGCCCAACCAGCCGGAGCTGGATCCGGCTATGGACCCGAGAAAAGCCCTCCGTTGCCAACTTGGCTGCTAGCAAATCGATGTGCCCAGCCAAGGGGCCCCTCCGTAGACGATGGATGGTGCATGAACGCTTAAAGAATGTCTGTACCACGTCTCCTCCTTTCAGGATCGCTAGAGGAGAGTCTATGCGTATCCCAATGGACTCCGATGCCTTTAGGAGTGACTTGGGACGACAAGATCCGATGTTCAGTAAGCGGGAAGTCTTAAGTGGCGTCTGACGTTATGTGGTGCTCGGAACATGGGCCAGCTAGGAAGCCGGTCAGTCGAACCTTGTTATAATAGGTATCTCTGACTTGTGTCTTGGGGTTGGCCCTACGGTCCTCAGCTTACAATCGATTGAGTACACGATTTCTATGAGATTCCGATTACTGGCGACAATACTCGCCTAGGGAAGCCGATAGAGACCGAGCTTGAGAGGCGATCCGAGGGCAAACATGGAGCCATCGGGAGAAAAGGCTGTCCAAGATTGGCCTTCCGCAACTTGGTCGGGAGAAACTTCTGCAAGAGGTTCCCATGTCTCGACGGAATAGATTACGAATCTTTCTTTTTTCAAAGAGCCGTCAGAATGAGACTCGCGGAGCTGTAAGGCAAAGCGTTTGCCATTCTGCGAAACGCCTGCAAATGAGAAATTGCCATTCACTTCGATGGTTTTTATAACCTGCCCGTTTGTGTCAAGGATGATTGGACCGGTCTTACAACCAGGTTCAAGAATAAGAGTGTCAGTGAGAAACTCCGGACGGCCCCCGCAGGGTCCGTGATACAGCAGGTGCTGGCCACTGGCGTCTGTGTATGTAACGAACCCAAGGTCCTTCGGAAATTGACCAGTCCAGTGAACGTTGTCCGTCAAGAAACCTTTTGAGTTAACTGAAGAGGAGACAGAAGGGACTGTTGTGATCTGGGTTGTCCTTAGAGTGCGCGTATCGAGCAGCGAGAATCCTGGCATCGTTTCGTAACCGAGGGTCGATCCATCAGGCGAAGCGTTCTCGACACGCGCGGATTTGCTTTTTGTAGCGCTCTCGTCGAATAACTCGTCATTCTTCAAGTCCGGGGTCAGTCGCATGGTCTCGCGGCCTATCACAATTACATGAGCGTCGTTCGTGCCAAAAATCTGAACAGAAGCAAATGCAAGAAGTTCTCGGGAATCTTTAATGGTGCCTGTGGCGACGTCCAGGGAAATCAACTGATACACGCTCTGGGGAACTTGTTTGCCCGGGACGTTTCGCGATCCAGTGCGCGAGGCGAGAATAATTCGGTCGCCGACAAAAGCGATGCTCCTCGTAGCAGAAAAAATAGAACCGGTTTGCGAATCAATATGCGGGTTTGAAAGGTGAACCCCGTCTGAACCGACGGAAAAGCTTCCTACGACCTCGCCTTTGGTAAGAGGGCCTTTTGACCAGAGGCGTGTTGGTTTTGGAGGCTTTTGCGCGGAAACGGTGGCTGTGAAAATTAGACTCAAAAATGATGCGGACAGCAGAGTAATGAGGTAATTTCGCAGATCCATAAGCTGTTCACCTGAAGGAAACTGGGGACAGACGGGACGTTTACCGTATTGGCCGGATAGGACTGGCCACGCCATCGCTGCAAAATATCAGAAAACGGTCCGTCTGTCCCTGAGTTTCCTGAGTTTCGAGGCATGGACGGCGCGAGCGGAATTGGTGCAAGCGCTGTCGAAGTAGAGTTCGGCGCTCCAGCCGATCACATGTGGGACGTCCAAGATTATGCCGAATGAATCAGACCGAAACGCAATGATGATCCAAGTTCGCAACATTGCTTCGGCATAGTCCTACATTCGACATGATGGTTGTTATGCCGAGTTCGGCATAACAACCAAACTGCTTTCTTCATCTTCTCAGCGTTGAGTTCTTCACCAAATCGTGACCGCCTCGTCTCCGGCAAATTCGCGAACGGGCAGGTGGGCGTCACGAGATGTTTCAATTTTGAAAAGACTTGTCGCCGCAAGGGCGGGACAAATCCGTTTCGCGTTCTTGCCACATACATCAGCTTATCTCCGTCATAGTAGCCGACGATCAGCGAGTCGAAGCCGTGTGCCCCGGGGAAATAGCCGCCGATGACGAATTCTTGTCCGCGATTCATACGATATTTGATCCAGGCGCCGCTGCGCTTTCCCGGTTGGTAGTGGCTGTCCTTTTGTTTTCCGACGATTCCTTCCAGACCTTGCTCGCGCACCGCAGACAGTAGCTCCTTTGGCGCTGCTTCGAAATAATCCGTAACCCTGATTCTCTCGTCGCGGATCACAACAACCGACTTCAACAGCGCCCGCCTCTCGACCAGCGGAACGCGGGTCAAATCGCGATCCTTCCAGCACAATAGGTCGAACACGTGGTACTGAATCCGAGATGCTTCAGCACGGAAATTCTGCAATAGGTTGAAGTCGGGGCCTCCACTGTCATCAATCGCCACCACCTCTCCGTCTACGACGGTTCCCTCAGGTAGATCGGCCAGCGCTTCCACGATATAGGGGAATTGTCTATTCAGAGATTTTCTTCGTCGCGAGAATAGCGTGACGCCATCTCCGGATTTGACCGCAAGGGCGCGATAACCATCGAGTTTCACCTCCCACACGAAGTTAGAGCCCTCGGGCAGCTTCGATGCCCCGAGGCACTCCATTGGTTCTATGAATGACGCTTCCCTTCTAGGTAGTGAGTCCAAGACTGTGCGGATTTCCTTTTGCATCTTGTTCCTTAGGAAAACAGACCCCACCTAAATAAGCAAACAGGAGAGCCATTCATTTCGTTCGGCCCTTCCTACCAAAAGACTGCGCTTCCCCGCCTGCTTCTTCTGTCAAGGCTCTTCACTTCGCTCCGATAAACGCAAACTGCGCGGCCTTGACAGCGCAGGCAGCGAAGCGCCCGGGACAGCTAGGAAGGGCTTTGTTTTTTGTGCAGCAAAGTGCCGCTACGCAAAAGGCAAAAACCCACAAAGCAAAGGAGCGAACAATGCAACCAGAACGTGCAGAGTTGTATTTCCAGCAAGGCAGTTCCGACAAGGTGTACCACCTACAGTTGGAGGGCGCGGAAGACCAATGGGCCGTTCAAGCGCAGTGGGGGCGGCGCGGTTCCGCCTTGCAGAGCGATGTGAAGGTGAGTGGCACCAGCTACGAGGAGGCGAAGCGCGTTTATGACCGCATCCTTCGAGAGAAAACAGGCAAGGGGTATCAAATCGCGCGGGCGAGTGCAAACGGCAACGAGGCAATCTCGGTCGGACTGCCTGCCACAAAAGAGCAGTCCGGCCATACCCCGGAGTTGCTGACTCCCATCGAGGAGGCAGAAGCACTGCTATTGGCGCAGGACGCCGCCTGGTGGTTCCAGCAGAAATTCGACGGGCGGCGTCTGGCAGTTCAAAAGTCCGAGGGGAAATACTCAGGCATCAACAAACTCGGCCAAATCATTCCTATCGACGCTCGGCTAGCCGAATCGCTAGATCGAGTGCAGGCGCAGGGTTTCCTGGCTGACGGCGAAATCACTGATTCGCGCTTCTACATCTGGGACTTGCTCAGCGTCAACGACACGGACTTGCGCGTTCAACCATACGAAATCCGCTATGTGCACCTGACCCAGCACTTTCGCGGAGTTAGCGACGTGTTGCGAGTCTGCGAAACAGCAATGACAACGAAGGCTAAGCGCGACTTCGTGAAAAAGATGCACAGCGCGAACGCTGAAGGGTTTGTGTGCAAGAATCGCAACGCCGCCTACGCGGGCGGACGAACGGGACAGCACTTCAAATGTAAGTTCGTCGTCACGGCATCCTTCATCGTTGGCCCCAAGCCCGAGAAGAAGGCGAATGACGGACACCGCTCCATCGCCGTGTATCTCTTGGACGACGGTCGGCAGCGATTCATGGGGACAGTGGGAGTGCCCGACCGCTATCGACTACCGAAGGAAGGGGAGATTGTTGAGGTTCAGTATCTCTACTGCCATCCCGGACCTGACGGTAAGCTCATTCAGGCGAAATATTTCGGCAAGGTTCGCGATGACGTTGAAATCGCCGAATGCGGTGTCAGCCAGCTAAAGGTTAAGGCCAGCGACAGCGACCCAATCGAGTCTTGATAGCGGATTCCCTCTATCGCTCGAACGCCAGCCCGGTGGCATCTGTGGTCGGATGCCTCCGGGCTTCTTTGTGACTGACGGGCACTCACACTCGCAGCGAACACCGGACTAAGATGGTTTGCGAGATGGCCGCTCGCAAGATCATTCATGTCGACATGGACGCGTTTTATGCGTCCGTAGAGCAGCGGGACGATCCTCAGCTCCGCGGAAAACCCGTTGTTGTAGCGTGGCGCGGGAATCGCTCCGTGGTGTGCGCTGCTTCATATGAAGCGCGAAAGTTCGGCGTGCGTTCTGCTATGCCCGCTGTTCGGGCCGAACGCCTGTGTCCCAACGCAGTCTTCTTGCCGCCGGACTTCACGCGCTATCGGGCGGTATCCAGTCAAGTGCGAGAAATCTTCAAACGGCACACCGACTTGATCGAACCGTTGTCCCTCGACGAAGCCTATCTCGACGTGTCGGAGAACAAGACAGGCTTACCTACCGCGACACAAGTGGCGCGCACGATTCGCGAACAAATCCGGTCGGAGCTGAGCTTGACGGCATCGGCAGGCGTGGCGCCGAACAAATTCCTCGCGAAGATTGCTTCGGACTGGAAAAAACCGGATGGGCTCTTTGTCATACAACCGGAAGAAGTGGAATCATTTCTGTTTCCTCTGCCTGTGGGCCGTTTGCCGGGAGTAGGCAAAGTCACGGAAGAAAAACTGAAGCAGCTTGACGTACAAACGATCGCCGACCTTCGGCGAATGGATTTGGCAACGCTGGAAGGCCGCCTCGGCCGCTATGGCGTGCGTCTCTACGAGCTGGCCTGGGGAATCGACAACAGTGAGGTAGTCCCTGACAGGCCAACACAATCCATATCCGCTGAGGACACCTTCGAACAGGATGTCTTGCTGGCCGAGACGGAACCAATGATTCGAAGACTTGCGGAGCACGCATGGGCCGCATCGCGGAAAGAATCGCGAATCGCTCGCACCGTCGTATTGAAACTGAAGACCAGCGAATTCAAGATTCTCACTCGCAGCCACACACCAGGTTCTCCACCTGCTTCATGCGAGGAGTTAACAAGTATCGCTCTGTCATTGCGGCAACGTGTCGGCCTCAGCCCGCACCAGCGGTTTCGCCTGGTTGGCGTCGGCCTGAGCAATTTCTGCGACCCTCAGGATGCGTCCGCTCAGTCGGCTCTTTTTGTGTAACCGCACACCGTTGTGGGTCAGTTCCCGGAGAGAAGGAAAATCCCCACGTCTAAATCGACACGTGGGTCACCCAACCGGCGCCTAGTTTTGATCCTGGGCCACCCGCCCAAAATGTTGGTCGAGGCCGGCGGCGGATTACGCCTTGCCCTCAAAGGTGTTAAAATACCCCTGCAACTAACAACCATTCGTCGAGAAAGCCTTGAACCAAGCAACAACATCGCAGGTCGACTCGCGCCCGGACTCTGTCAGGAAATTAAGAGACAAGCACGCACGGATCGAAGCCGAGAAAGTGGCGAAAGACGCTTCAAATAGCGCATCTACAAGATTGCGGGCTTATCTCAGCATAACCAAATTCCCGCCACCGGAACTGGTAACCGAAGAAAATATTCGCGAGTCGCTCAATATAGACGACCGAGTGGGCTTCATACCGAAGTTGAGCACGAACGTGAAGTTGCTCAAGGCTGACATTCCCATGCTGGCTGTTGTCAACAGCCTCAAGGAAATTGGCCCGCGCGCCGCGCATCGCCTCACTACGGTGCTCGGTCGCATCACAAAAAAATGGCAGCAAACAACGTCCGCGCAGCCGACTGACATCACGATCCAGTATTTCCTTCAGATTCTGGAGTGCCTCGCGAAATATCAGAAGAACGTCCGCGCAAAAGATCCAGCAAACACGCCTTTTGCGCAGTTACTTAAGACGGGTGCCAGATTGGCGTCCGTGGCATCGTCAGATGCCCTTATTTCAATGCTGCGAATATTTCGGATTGCCGAGAATAGGACGGGAGTGGTAGTCGAAAAACTCGTAGAGCGTGATCCGTCATTCGACAGCTCACTGCGAGTTTTGATCGGAAAGGGCGTGAATTTAATCGGGGAATTGGCAAATCAGGGGAGAGCCTCAGAGTTCGAACAATTGTATGAGCTACTGGACAACTTCTCGCCAACGCGTCAGGAATTGAAATTGAGAATGTCCGAGATCTACTCTCAGAAAGCCCGACTCCCGGAACCCATACAGCAGTCGCTCAAGACTTTGCACGGGGACGCAGAGACACCGAGTGCGGCACTCAATCTCATCCTCGACGAGGAAGACAGCACGCGGACGATCCAATTGGCGAGCGCGCTACTAGCCGCCTGGGTCGGTAAGAGCGATGGTCCAAAGTCCCGAGAGGCCTACGACGAGCTAGCCTCAATGGCAGCCAATTTCTTCGGGTTACGAGTCCACGGTGAAATCGGTGACATCGAGGAGTACAATCCTCGAATACACGAATTCACAGGCAATTCGGCCCGTAGCGCAAGAGTGCGCCTCTTGCGTCCGTGGGTTGAGTTTTCTCGACAAGACAGGTCAAAAGTCATTCTTAAGGCACCCGTGGAAGCGGTGCAGGCCGCAACTTAGTTCGCGAGGGTTGAGATGAGCAAGCTTTACTTGGGTGTTGATTGGGGGACACATTCCTCCAAGTGGTCTTGTTCCGTCGGCGACCGTGACTATCTGAGGCGAATGCCAACGTTTTATTCCGAGCTACTTCATGAAAACGGGGAGCTTACGTTCGCACCGTCCGAGGAGCGGTGGGCGAAGAGTGAGGACAATCTGCGGCGCTCTCTAAAAGGTGTGCTGATTCACGACCCGCTGGGAGCGTCCTTCTGGAACTCAGTGCGCGAGGACACGGGAACATCGCTGGGGGAGGCGGTGGCTTTTTCCCTCTGTTGCCTGCTCGCGGACGCGAAGAGACAAATCTCGACACATACCGAAGTTAAAGAGTTCGCCGACGTCGAACTTGGGTTTTCGTTCCCCAACTGGGTTGTTGAGCAGGGTCGTTCTGCGAAAGCGGCGTCGAAGCACTTTCAAGAGGCAGTTGCAGTCGCCGTGGAGTTGATGTGCCGGTTTGGTGTGGACGACCTTCCGCGACCCGATCGACCGTTCAAAATCTCCGAATGGCGAGCTCAGGTCAAGGAAGTGCTTTCGGCGATACCAGCCAACAACGACTCTGCGTTGACTGTCGAAAATATCACCCAGCGTTCTTTTCAAAGTCGGGACGAAAGCATCCGGTACAGGTTCCTGATGGAGTCGGGCGCAGCGGGGCTACCCTATCTGCGGGCCCTCAAACTCGAGGGCCGCCCTGGATTGGCCGGGCTATCAAAGCTCCTAGTAGTGGACGTGGGCGCTGGTTCTACTGACGTTGGCTATATGCTTCGGGTTCAGCATATAAAAACCGCGAAAGAGAACCTGTATTTTTTTCCCCCTGCACCCAGCTTCAATGTCGCCGGAAACGAATTGACAAATGACATCATCCATTACCACCGCGCAAAAGGCGAGCCAATGACCTGGGCGCGAGCAGAGGCGCAGAAACTTCAAACAACCAACTGGGCTCAGCTTCCGTTTGTTGACACTTGGAAGAAACGAATTTGCGGCCACGTGTGGGAGTACGTCTGTGGCATACCTGACTTCCGATGGCTCCCGATGCCAGTTCCACTAAATGTCGTTCTCACAGGCGGTTCGGGCCTCGTATCTGGACTGAGCACTGCAGTGAAGGAAGCTGTGCTCTCTGCGCTTGAGGTTCGCCAAGTCCCACTCGCGACTCTTCAAAGCGTCGTTATCCGCGGCGATCATCTTCCTCACCTCAACTTTGCTGCTGAAGCCGACTATGCGAAACGTGCAGTGTGCCTAGGCGCTGCGGACCGCGACAAGCCAGGATTTCGCTATATGGAAAAAATGGACGCCCCATTCAAGGTGCAAGTGGCGGCAAACCGCTGGGTATGAGTGCATCCGAGCTCCCATTTTTCGTCGCGAACATTTTTGGCAAAGTGCGTAGCCTTTCCGCAATCGATCCTCGCATAAGCAGCAGCTTCGGCATTACTAGTGAAAATCATGAGACTTCGTTTCGGCAGCGGTAATCGAAATGGGTAGGACGCGGGAAGCCTTGATGGATATAGTGTGATCCTGATTCTGCAGGACGCCTTCAACCCGAAGGAATTTCTCACGGTTGATCACAACGCGGTATTTCTCGTAAAGGTCAGGATTCACAATCACGTTCGAAATTCCTGTCTCATCCTCCAGGCTCAAAAAGACGAAGCCCTTCGCTGTTCCCGGACGCTGCCGAGCGATTACGCATCCTGCTACCCGCGTGTATTGCCCGTCCTGCACCCCAGGCAAATCGCACGCTCGTTTTACTTGCAGCTTGGAGAGAGCCTCCCGGCAATACGTCATCGGATGCGGGCCAGTGCTCATGCCGGACCCGTGAAAATCCGCAACAAGACGCTCTTCGTCCGTCATCTGACGCAGTGGCGACAATTCCATTTGCTCCGGAATCGCATCCAGTAACGGGCCAGCAGGCCGGGCCGCGCGTTCCACTTGCCACAGAGCAGTTCTTCGATGCACTCCCCTTCCAACAGAGTTCAGCGCACCAATCTCGCTGAGCGTTACCAGCTCCGCTTTCTGCAGTTCCGGGACACGGCGGACCAGATCATCAATCCCCTCGAACGGGCGTTTCTGCCTCTCCGAGACAATCTGGTCCCCCGCCGTCTGCCTCAGCCCCCGGACGTAACGGAATCCGATGCGCAAACACGGAACATCCTTGTCCCCTTTAATCGTGTGCTCGATGGTGCAGTTCCATTCAGAATGTAGGGCGTTGATTGGTTTCACTCGCAGACCATGCAATTGAGCATCGTGCACAAGCACTGCCGGGCTGTAAAAGCCCATCGGCTGATTGTTGAGGAGTGCCGCTGTGAATGCTGCTAGGTAGTAACATTTCAAATAGGCACTGGCATAGGCGATTAAAGCGAAACTCGCGGCGTGCGACTCTGGAAACCCGTAGCGCGCGAAGGAAGTAATTTGCGTGATGATCTCTTCCTGTGTTTCGGGACTGAACCCGTTCTTGGTCATGCCGCTCCGCAGCTTGGCTTCGATTTTTTTCATACGTTCTTCCGAACGTTTGAAGCCCATCGCTCGGCGAAGATCCTCGGCTTCACCACCTGTGAAGTTCGCCGCCACCATTGCGATGCGCAGCAGTTGTTCCTGAAACAGCGGCACTCCCAGAGTTCGTTCCAAAATCGGTTCGAGCGAAGGATGAGCGTAGGTAACCGGCTCCTTGCCTTGCCGACGATTCATGTAGGGATGCATCATCTTTCCGACAATCGGGCCGGGTCGAATGATGGCGACCTGTACGACGAGATCGTAGAACTTCACTGGCGCATTGCGTGGCAGCGAAGCCATCTGCGCGCGGCTTTCCACTTGGAACATTCCAACCGTGTCCGCCTTTCGCAAGGTTTCATAGACCGGAGGATCGTCGGGAGGAAGTTGCGCTAGATCGACCGGTTTGCCGTAGTGCTTGGGAATAAGTTCCAAGCACTCTTCGAGCGCGGCCATCATGCCGAGTCCCAGCAAATCGATTTTGATGATACCCATGTCAGCGCAATCGTCCTTATCCCATTGCACGACGACACGCCCCGGCATCGTTGCCGGCTCGAGTGGAACAACTGAATCAAGTTGCCCCTGACAGACCACCATGCCACCAGAATGCTGACCCAAGTGTCTTGGCAAATCCTGAATGCGTTCGCAAAGCTCCCAGTACTTTTGGACGCGAGGATGGTTCAGGTCGAAGCCAACTTGCTGAAAGTGATTTTCGAAATTGTCAGATGGGCCGCGCCATTCTCCGCTGTTCACCTCGCTCGAAAGCTGGTCGAGAGTGTCCTGATCGAATCCAAGAGCTTTGCCCACCTCTCGCGCAGCCGAGCGGTCACGATAAGTAATAACGTTCGCCGTCATTGCGGCGCCGAGCTGTCCATACCTTTGATACACATACTGAATCGCCTTCTCTCTTTGGTCTCTGCTCGGTAGGTCGAGGTCGATGTCCGGCCACTCGCCGCGTTCCTCCGACAGAAAACGCTCAAAGAGCAGTTTCATCCCGACCGGATCGACCGCCGTAATTTCGAGGGAATAGCAAACCGCGCTGTTTGCAGCCGAACCGCGGCCCTGCACGAGGATTTTCTGTTCGCGGCAAAATCGAATGATGTCCCAGACGATCAGGAAGTACCCGGCAAGATGCAGCTTTTCGATCAGCGCCAATTCGCGCTCTACCTGGCGCTTGGCACGTTCAAACAGATCATCGTCCCGTTTACCTCCATACCGGTTTTGAAAGCCTTCTTCCGTGCGCTTGCGAAGAAACGAATCCATCGTTTCTCCCTCGGGAACGGGATAGCGCGGAAAGTCGTAGCCGAGATCAGCCAGGGTGTATTGGAGTCTTGCGGAGAGTTCGCTCGTGTTCCGAATCGCTTCCGGCAAATCCGAAAATAGCTGCACCATCTCTTCTGTCGAACGAAGATGGCGCTCGTCGTTTCGTTCAAGCAGCCGGCCGGCCGTTTCGAGTTTGCAGTGGTTCCGGATGCAGGTGAACACATCCAGAATTTCGCGCTCGGCCGCCATCGCGTAGCGAACGCCATTCGTTGCGAGAAGCGGCAGGCACAGCGTTTCGCCAAGCCGCACCGCGGCCTGATTGCGACGCTCCTCGGCAACGTCACAGTGTCGCTGCAATTCGACATAAACATTCTTTCTGCCGAAAATAGTCGTCAGAAGTTCAATGTTCTTTCCTGCCTCTTCGAAACCTTTGTTTGCAAGCGAGGCCGCAAGCACGCCTTCCGCGCCACCTGTCAAACACACCAGACCTTCCGCGTATTCCGCGACATCGTCAAGCGTTGCCGTTCCCGTTCCTTTTTCTTTTTCGCGCAATTTGTAACGCGTCATGAGACGGCAGAGATTCTGATATCCCGTCCGGCTTTTAACGAGCAGAGGCAACCGTACCGGCCTTGCCGGAAAAGAATTCGGCATCCAGGACGGCGGCCTTGCCAGGCTTCCAAAACCCTCCACGGAAATCTCGGCCCCGACATGAGGGAGAATCCCTACGGACTTTGCCGCAATGTGGAATCGTGGAGCACCGTAAACACCGTCGCGGTCCAGCAACGCAATGGCTGGCTGTTCCAACTCCTTCGCGCGAGAAACCAAGTCTTCCGGGCGCGAAGCACCTTCGAGGAAACTGAATGCGGATGCGGAATGTAGCTCGACGTACTTCAATCGTAGATTCCTTCCACAAACCAGCGCTTCGAACGCAGGTCCTTATAAACTCGATACAGTGCAGTCTCGTTTTCACCGTTCCCCGAGACTTCCGTTCGAACCTTGGGACGTAAGGACCTTATCTCGATGTCCCACTCCTCGCGGGCCCATGCCGTTTCAGACCACCAGTCACCTTTTCTTTTCCACGGCCCCGCGAACGCGAGGATCTGACGGCGAATACCTTCGCAACTGAGAAACGTCGGCCTTCCTTCTCGAAACTCGAGCGTCGCTGGAAGTGGAGGCCGGTAAATGCGCATCACAGCAGTAGTCTGCTTTTCCCTGCCAGCGCGTTTTTCCCTCATTTCCGGTAAGACAAAACGGTTCTGTTGAAAAGAAGCCGGACCATGCGTATCGAGCAGAACCGGCGCGCCCACTCGGCCTTCCCCAACTGTGTTGTGGATTCGCGCGAGCGTGATTTCTAGACGCTCCGGGTCGGGAGATAGGGGCAGAAATAACCCGAGCTGTTGCGAAGGTGCTCTCGCAGGAGTCGTCAACATCGAGATCGCAGCGACAGGCGCGGACGGGGGGTGCGCTTCGAGATCGAGCCGCAAGAGATTCAAGAGAAGCTTGCCGTCTCGCGCCGGCACCGGAAGCCGCAGTGTCCGGACATGATAAACAGGTTCCTTCCTCCGCGAGTCCTTTCCTTCGAGCGTGAGGGTGACTTTGATCTCTCCGATCGAAAGAATGTGCATGCGCAGCCGTGCTAATAATTGGTCGAGCAGCCTGTTCAGGACGAAGAGCAACGGCTCCAGCAAGTCCACCGGAGACTCCAAGTCCATGTGCTCTTCAAAATCCGATGGAAAATCTTTGGCGATCAGAGGATGAGCGTTCGCGCCCTGCGCCAGCCGCCACCAGCGGAGCCCTTCCTGCCCGAGTCGCTCGACAATCGCAATTTCAGGGAGAGCCGCAAGTTCTTCGCATGTACGGACGCCCCAGCGCCTCAACGTTTCGACGAACTCGAACGGAATGCGCAGACCTTCGAGCGAAAGCCGTCCTATCTGAAGTCTTTCGTCTCCCGCTGGAATCACCGTCACTCCACGGAAGCCTTGTGCCGCGCAGACCGCAGCTAAGGGATTTCCGGCAACGGCAACATTTGCCTCAAGGCCGACTTCCGAGGCGATACGCTTCAGGTCGTGCGCAATCTTATCCGGAGAACCGAAGAGTTTTTCGCAGCCAGCCAGGTCGAGCACGACCGTGTCGCAAAAATCCTCCTCCTCGCGTTTTGGCCCATCCTCAACACGCGGCGAAATCGCCCACGCACTGTCGAGAAGCGCGGCATAGGCGCTCGCTTCCTGAGAAAGGAAGCGCCATCGCCAGACGACACCTTGGAACGCTTCTGCCTGCACTTTCGTCATTCCGGTTTCAACGCCCAGTTCCCTAGCTTGGCGATTGGTGGCAAATACTTTCGTCAGCGGCACTGCACCCGCGAGGATCGCAACTCCTTTTTGTCGAAGGTCAGGCTCAAGGCGAACGACTGCCTGCGCGGGAAAATCCGGAACGAATAGACATGCGAAAGCCAACGTGCGTCCCCTGAACTTGGTAGAGAAAAGGAAAACAAACCGGGCTTTTTAGTTCTTTATGGCGTGTGCGTCTGCCAGCGAGCTAGATCGGCGGGTTGCGACAGGACTCGCGAACGCGTCACTTCTCCCTGAACTTCAAAACCTTCGAACGTCGATGCCCCTGTTTGAATCCTTGCTGCGGCTCGGCTCCAATGGTCTGCTCTTCTCTGGCAGCGGAGAACCAGCGAAGCACAGCTTTTGGCGCATGATTCTTCACCGAGCAGAAGCAGAATCGTCGGCGTATTTTCGATCGCACGCCGAAAACGAAACCATGTGCTCAACTCTATGCGACGCGCATCCACCCAGGAGATTTCGCCGAGATCGAAGACCACCACGCCCCAACCCCCTCCATGCAGCAGCAGGTCGGTTGTCTTCAGCGCTTGTTCGAGTCGTTTCCACGGCTTCAGGCCTCTGCCACCACTTTGCACTGAAGGCGGTGGAGTGGATTCGCGAAGTAAAGGCAAAGATCGCTGTGGCCGAATCCCTCGCCGCGGTGGCTCCCTGTCTCGTTCGACTTGTTCTCCCGCGCAGCGAGCGACTACGTGGATTTGCGCGGACTCTGCAGCCACAGTTTGCTTTCCGACTATAGAGGGAATCGCTTTCTCGACGCCGCGCATCAATTCACGCGGATGCCGCCAGCCAGGTATTTGCTTTGGCTTCTTGGTCTCACCACCAACGCCGAGTGTCTTTCCTGTTTCTTTGCCCACTCCAGCAAAGTACGAAGGCGTTTTGAGATTCGGCCCTCGGTCCCCAGTTTCTCCGCATCGAATCCAAAGCAGCCGCGGAAGGTCCACGCCAGCAGCCGCGAGGGACAACGGGTCAAGAGAATCGGCGACATCAACGAACGCGCACGCCTGCTGACGCTCCGTGGCCTCCGCAAGCAAAGAGAGAGCCAAGCTCGTCCGCCCGGATGAAGCAGGACCACACAATTCCACGAGAGACCCACGGGGAAATCCGCCACCTAGAACCGCATCGAGTTCCGTAACTCCGCTTGGCTGGAGTTCTACCGAGGCGCGATTCCGAAATCCTTCCAGTCCCCTTCCGATGGGACCTGTATCGAGCTTTCCTTCCTTCCGCGAGAGGGCAATCATAGGGTTGTTTGATATTCGCTTTTTGTTCGCCTACAGTTAGATTCTCATCTTTCGTGGAAGAGTTGTCAAGGGACCAGAGCAAGATGGAGCTAAAGAGCGACGCAGTTGCTCAGTTTCCGGTTATCCTGTGATCCGTCCAGAATCGACGCCAAACGGGAAGATCAGTTCCTACAACCGACTCCTAGTTACAAATCAAACTGAATGTGCTTGACGTAAGCCTCAATCTTTGTCGAGACCAAGCTGACACCGGCTTATCGCCTTCAAATCTCCAGAGCGCCGGACTATGGCTGAACACTCTCGTGTAGGTGCGACCGCCTTGATGCGACAACTCCCACGGATCACTCTTCTGATCTCGTTGACCTGTGTGATATCTGAAGGATACAGTTATTCCCGGAAGCGGTAATACAAACAGAGACTAGCCCGAGCGCTATGTCCCATACAGAAGACAATCAGATATTCCTCAACGCAATCAGGGCACTGAATGTCACGTCACGTCAGGCCATGGCGTTGTCACTTGAGCTCGCTCCTCAGAACCCCTGCGAGTTTTTGGAGCTGACGAAAGTTGGGTCTGAAAGGAGGTTTAGTTTTGCGCGCCTTTTTGATCAACTCTTAGTCAGAGGGCACATTAACTGGAGCAGTTTGCGGCAGTCATTGGCAGATTTGGCCTTGGAGCTACATGCTCAAGAATTGGACCGGGAAACCGCTGCAGACCATGTTGCGCCACTGCCGTCGCTCAAGACGTTTGCGATTGCCTATTGCGGAGAATTCAAGCACAAACATCTCTGGGACAAGCTTCTGCCAGCTTTGGGTGCTGCTCACCGAAGTCCGACCTTGTTCGCATCCCGACTCATCGAAATCGGCGCATCACTGCGGGAAATTTCGGCGGATGAATGGCTAAATGTCTCCCCCAAAAGCCTCCGAGCAATGAACGATGTTTCGATTCTCTATCTATGCACCCACGGCAGAGTTGAGAAGGCCCATTATCAGGCAGCAATGTATGACCACTATTGGCAACCTTCAGCATCGGACTTCTGCGTTAAAGGTCCAAAAGTGCTGGCATTGGATACCTGTCATGGAGCGGATCGAACCCCCCCATACCAGAACTTCTGGAGTGTCGCATTGAAAGGTGCGAGCATACGCCTTTTGCTTGCCTGCGAGGGACCTATTGTGATGGATCGATTATCTGCGAAGCGCGGTTATGCATTTGGGGACAACCTTTCACAGGGAAATACTTCAATAGCGGACGCCTGGTTGCGAGCAGTGCGAGCCACATCAACCACTGGCACAAGTCGCCCCGTTGCGATCGGTCTTGGTGATAACACTTCCGATGCAGAGGCGATGCTGAGGTTGACATTTGACGATCTTTCTTCGCCGCAGAAAAGACCGGCTCCGTTAAGCCCCTGTGGGTCAGTATGCTTCGCGGATCGCCATTAAAGAGGGTAGCCGATGAGACTAGGCGAAATTCGAAACTGGTTAGACGCCGCGATGGCTGAACGTCAAACACCGCCTCTTTTTGAGGTTCATCCACTCGAACTTCTTGGGGAGAATGATTGGAAGCGCTTCAGCGGCCTCGATGTGCAAGTCAATCGGCGTCGAGACTCGGGAGTGCTTGAGATCCGATTTAACAGGACCGAGAGACGCAGAGCTGTCGATCTCGCCCAAACTGCCATGGCTATAGCGCGTGACGAAGACCCCCAGCGCAATTTTTCGGAGCTGCGTCGTGCTCACGAGGAGTCTCAGTTCTTGGTTGCAAGAACATTGATAGGGTCGCTTCCTGTTCTGGGTCCAGGCGGGAAAGTCTTGATTCAGGATTCCGATGCTGCTTTTATGGCCGATATCACCATCCGAAGACGGCGTCTCCAGGCCATTGCCAGCGGGGAGTGGAACGATCCTGAATTGCTATATCGGTCGCTCACCACTGAGTTCGGCGACTTTCCAACCAACGTCGAAATAGATGCACGGCTTGGCTATTTTGAGCTCTCGAAGTATGACGATCAGAGTCTAATACGGCCAGTCTTCATGTTCTTAGTACGGCCGCATGACGAGCTTTCTGAGAAGGGTTACGTTGCATGGGAGATCGTCCGTGTCCAACCAGCGACCTTAAACAAGTTAGTAGCTGAAAGAGAAGGATTGGGGGTATCAGAATGAGTATTCTTTCCAATATTTCAGGTTTCGTCGCTGTCGTCCTGGGAGTTGTGGTGGCCGTAATCCTGCCACTCCTTTTTGATGCCGTGCGGAAGTATTTCCCTCCCGTGGGCGGGTTTTGGGATAACTACCGGTGGGCTGTTCGCTACATCGTTCTCGCCGTTCTCAGCGTTGCTGTTGCCCTGATCATTTATATGCAATGGCGGAACGGGCATCCTTCAAGCGTTCTGAACGGAACAGATGGGTTTCTATTGGGATTCTCCGGAGAGTCCGCCATTGAGAAGATGTTCAGACCCAAGGTCAAGGGTTGATCTCGAACTGATACTCATACACGCGCTTGTATTGACTGAACTGGCCAAGTTCCGGGTGGGCGGCTAACCGGAAACTGAGGCCCGAGAGGAGGGCGTAATCCTCCTAAAACAGGTTCGCCTGCGTAGGAATGTCCAAGATGACGGGCGATGCGGACTCGGCATCGTCGTTATTTGAATTGTTGAGCTTCCTGTTCACGGGATACAGACGCATTGCCGTTGCATCGTAGGGCTTGAGAATGTCGCAAATTGCCTTGAAGTCGGTGACATCGGGATCTAGCCACAAGTTATATTTATCCGGTGGCACAATGACTGGCATTCGGTCGTGCAGATCGGCCACGAGAGAATTGGGGGTTGTTGTTAGGATCGTGCAACTTTCGATGATTTCTCCATCGGGACTCGTCCACTGGTCCCAGAGCCCTGCGAGCGCAAATACTTCGCCCTCGCCAACTTCAAAACAGTAAGGCTGCTTCACGGATCCCATCTTCCGCCATTCGTAGAACCCATCGGCGGGGATGAGGCAGCGTTTTGAAAGAATCGAATCTCGAAATGCAGGCGTTGTTGTGACTGTCTCCGACCGTGCGTTGAGCGTTTTATTTCCGATGCTCATGTCTTTCGCCCAGGACGGAATCAATCCCCAACGCATTATCGTGAAGTGTCGAACTTTTTTGCCGTGCTCTCGACGCACAGTCAGGACTGGCTGCGTCGGAGCAATGTTGTATCGCGGACGATCCTCAAATTCAGCATCCGCAGCTTGAAAGCGCTCGGCAAGGTACTGCTTCGAGTGCGTGAGTCGGTATCGGTTACACACCAGATTATTCTTACAGATTAGTGCTCGGGGGACTGCAAAGAATTACTTCAGAGACCTCACAAACCTTTCTGCCTTCCTCACAAACTCAGGGAATACAAATCGCGGTGGTGAGCGGTGAATGCTGATGTGGCCGTCGAAGTCGCCGAACACAAGTCGCATCTCAGGAGAGAGAACATGAATATTCTTGCCGCCGCTGTTTTTTCCGACAACGCTAATTCGTACACCCTTTCTTAGGAGCCTGCTTCGATCACTGCCTCTGACCAGCACGAGCCTGTCCTTTTGATCTTCAAAAACCGGGCGGTGTCGCACGTGAAAATTCTTACCAAAAGGTCGGCGAAGCTCACTCCATGTATGTCCTTTTGCCTCTAGTGCCTCTTCAACTTCAAAATATCCGATGATGTACAGACCAGGAACGCAACGAAAATCCCACCCTTCCAAACCCGCATAAAAAACGAGGAGGTCTCCTCGTCTTAGCCTTTTCAGCCCCTGCTTTGGACGAGTTGGGTCTCCGTACGTGTATGTTTCAAACTCAGGGTCACCGTGTACCCACATGTCCCGAACTTTCACTCGACGGCTTTCAGGGAAATACTCAACCAAGAGTCTTTGACCCAACCTCCCCCTCGTATTTCCGTACGTTGAGTTGTTAACTCCGAATCTATTCCTTTTGTCGCGAATCGGGATGAACTCAAAGTCTCCGTTTCTGAACAGGGGACCGTGAATACCTCCAGAGCCAGTATCGATGCCGACTCTTAGCAAGACGACTTGCATGCCTGCGCTGCCTTTCGTTCGAGTGACGCCTTCATCCACGGCTCGCCGTGCCTTCCTCGCTTGAATCTCTTGATCCAGTTTTCAAACCAGCCCGCACATTTTTCGTTCAAATATCGAAATCCAACACCCTTCTTTTCGAACTGACGCCGCTTGCTGGAGGGTATCGCTTTTGCCTTATCACCGAAGTAGTAGAAGTGCTTGGATATAAGAACAAACCTCTTCTTCCTCTCAAACGAATTCTTCGGACGCTTATTGTCTCCTCGTTGCCGCGCGAACCTGCTGTTTTGCGATGGCTTCTTACACGCATAAGCAGGATCCGCATAATACTCCGCAAGCGTCACCTTCCTATCCACCCGCATGGCGTAAACGAGCTTTCCATTGCCCGCGCTTTTTTTCGAGTTTGCGCCACCCGTACCGATAATCCAATCGCCCTCATTGGCCAATTCAACAATGTTTCGAGGCTTTGTCGGCTCCTCTCGGAATTTGCATAAACACAGTGTGCAACATCCAAAGTACGGATTCGGCGCCTCGCCGGTATCGTGTTCCACGACATAGGAAAAGAGCCTATGTCTGTTCATGCGATCCTCCACGAATTGCAATCGGTCACGATTTCGATTCGTCAGACGTCAATCTGGAAGGGACCTGTCGAAACTCGAACTTCCGCGCCCTCAGCCACGAATCGAAAACGGATGTCGATTAAATACGCACCCATTGGCGCAATCCACCCTGACTTGGGATAGTAATTATCAGACCATAGCCGTAGCTGAACTCGTCCAGTATCTTCGAATTCTAGTTTGCCGGAATCAATCTGATACGTTTTTGTGCCTTGCACATGGCTTAATACAATGTCATACCATGCCTCTTTGTTCGAAAAACCTCCCCCGGCGTATTCCTGAAAACCGATGGTCCGAACTTCGATTTCTTTCAGAACATAGTGCCTCTTGTTATTTGCGATAAAGTCAAAGTAAAGCGTTGGGGCTAATTTCTGAATCGTCGCCGCACAGCTGGGATCGCGCTCCTTCTTGTAAGCGTCGAATCCTTCTTTTGACCGCTCGTTGTATTCCTTTTGATATTGATCCCACAGCTTAAAATGACGGGTGGCGCAGTCTTCTCCCATGGAGCCGCCCGTAAAGAAAAACAACCTCTTCGGTTTAGGCGATTCCTTCCATTCTATTAACATCGGTGCGTATTCCTTGCCTTCCTTGAACGCCGCTGTGTTCTCGATGCCCCACGACATCGAAAGGTCAGCCACCGGTGAAGTCGATGGGCTCAATCGCTGCACTCCGCCCAAACCTAAGACGAAGATAACCATGACAAGCAGAGACCTAGTGGATTGGCGCATACTCTCTCTCCGACGTCTTATGAACTGAAATTCGATTCAACGACTTCCAGAAAAAAGGAATCTCGACCACAACTGCATCGATCGGAACCTTGGTTACCGGATTCTCGAAGACCAAGTGTCTCCTCCCCACGGGCATTCTTACTCGTGTGACCTCGTTAGCTTTCAGAGTCCTAAGATGCTCGATTCTCCCCGGGTCGTCATTCAGCAAAACGTCGACTTGAGTGTCGGATACCACTTCTACTTGCCGAAAGCTAAGAAGTAAGGAACACAACGCGACGAAAGAAAGAGTCAGCACAACGTTTGAGATGACCAAAAACGAAAGGTTGCCTAATAGACTGCGGTAACCTGTGACAATCCTCTCTTTTAGACTTGCAGCCGGTCCGTGAATGAGAATATACGCGGCAAAACAACCCGCCCATCCTGCCATCAGCACTGCGAGAAACACATCGATCAGCCGTCGGTATTGATCCTCGGGCTCGGAAAATTGAAGAAACGCCGCGTACAGCACAGGAATTGATAAGACGAACTGAAGATGCACTACCTGTAGCATTCGTAAGGACCGACGGTCCGAATTCGCATTGCTTGTCATCGAGTCGCAAAAAAAAGGGAACCAAATTGCCAAGATTGTACGCCAGTTTACCCCAGTATTGCGTTATCTGAATTCTGAACACTTCTAGATGGGCCCCGACGGCACACAGTCACATTCCGTCGCTGCCGGCCTCCTTCCTCCTCAACAAATCATAAACGTCGGATTCTTGCCCTTCCTGGCTAAACCCTGCGCCTGATCCGCCCGCTTCTTCTGTCAAGGCTCTGCGCTTCGCTTCGATGAACGCCAACCCCGCGGCCTTGACAGCGCGGACGGCCAGGCGCGTTCCCCCGCCACGAAGGGCATTTGTTTTTCATGCACCGCTCCGCGTTGCGTGGAAAGCAAAAATCAAAACCCTTCAAAGGAGTTCCAAATGCAACCAATCACGAAACACAGTCTCTTTTCTCCAGGTCAAGTCGTTGCCACACCCGGAGCATTGACCGCTCTTCAAAAGGCGGGACAACAGCCACAGGAGTTCCTCGCCCGACACCTTCAGGGCGATTGGGGCGACCTGTGCGAAGAAGACCGCCAAGAAAACGCACTCAGCCTCGAACGTGGTTTCCGCCTTCTCAGCCGCTACAACACGTCCGCTGGCGAGGCACTGTACGTCATCACCGAAGCCGACCGATCTGTGACCACCCTTCTCCTACCCGAAGAGTATTGAGAGAACGAAAAGGAACCGACCATGAGCCGTAACGGACACCGCTTGACGATGGACCAATTTCTAGAACAGGACGGGCGGACGATGGAAGAGATTTGCGAAGCCGTCCTGATTGGCGAGGAAAACGCGCCCGCGCTTTGTGATGAAGGCTGCGAAGTCGAGCCGGACGGCGTTTGCCCACACGGATGCCCCTCGATTCTGCGGGCTGCCGGAATGATTTGAACCTTCAACCTCTGATTAACGAAAACGCAGAGAGATATTTCAAGAAAAAGGAGAAAGGAAATGAACGCAGCAACAACGGAACACACGAACGACGAAGCGGCACGTGCAGGCGTTTTACTATTGGAAATTCCGCTCGATAAAATCTCGGAATCCAAGAAAAACCCGCGCACTCAGTTTGACGAAAAGAAACTCGCAGAACTCGCAGATGACATCAAACAACATGGCGTCCTTGAGCCAGTTCTCGTGCGACCGCTCACAAACGGGAAGGCAGGTACTTATGAGCTCGTCTTTGGCGCACGGCGCTATCGTGCCTCGAAGCTCGCCAAGCGCGAAAGCATTCCCGCTACAGTCCGCGAGTTGACCGATGCTGAATGTCTCGAATTGCAGTTGGTCGAGAACGTTCAGCGTGCGGATACCCACGAGCTTGACGAGGGGCAAGGCTACGCTGACCTGCTGAGCCTGCAACCAAGCAATACGGTCGAAACCATAGCCGCCAAAGTTGCCAAGTCGCCCGCCTATGTGAACGGAAGACTGCAACTGCTGAAACTCATCGACGAAGCAAAGCAAGCGTTCCGCGCTGGCAAGCTCAACTACTCTCACGCGTTTGAAATTGCACGGCTGCAGGCGAAAGACCAGCAGCGCGCGATGCAGGAGTGCTTCCCTCAACATCGAAATGCCGCCGCCATTTTGAAAGACCAGAAGGCCGAAGCAGTCACCGTGCGGCAACTTCGCGCTTGGATAGAGCGCGAAGTTCTCTTAGACCTTACGAACGCACCATTTGATGCCAATGACGATACGCTGCTGCCATCTGCAGGCAGTTGCGCCCAGTGTCCTAAGCGGACGGGCAGCAATCCACTGCTCTTCGCAGATGTGCAGCGCAAGAGCACTTGTACCGACCGAGCGTGCTACCAGTTGAAGGTAAACTCCTTCGTTCAGATTCGCGTGAAACGAGTCGAGGCCGAGGGCGAGAAAGTTCTGCCCGTCTCTCAGGCTCCCTCATGGCAAACGAAAGGCCAGTCGTCAAATACTTTGCACGAGGGCGAGTTCCGCAGAGCTAGAGAGAAAGGCGAATGCCCGACGACCAAACCTGCAATCCTTGTGGACGGCAGGAACGCAGGAACGATCTTCCACATTTGCCAGAACGATAAATGCCCGGTGCATATGGGAGTCTCCCGCTACCAGCGAACCCCGCAAGAGCGGATGCAGCGAGCGAAGGAACTCTTGGCCGAGCGCGTCGAAAAACAGACACGAGTCCGTATCCTCGACGCGATTCGCAAGAAATTGCCAGAGACTCTCTCGCGGCCAGACTTGGAGATGGTCGCCCTCGACTACTTCCGGCGTTTGGGCCACGACAACCACCGCCGTGTCTCCAAGCTGTACGCTTGGGAAGAAAAGAAGAGCAAAACCTCTTGGGGTGGTCAGGCCGTGGACTACGAGAAGATTGCGGCGGCTGCGGTGTTAGCGATGAAAACCGCAGACGTGCATCGGTTTCTCGGTATCTGCGCTCTTGTTTCCGACCTGTATTGTCCCGGCTACAACCCAAAGCAATCGCTTGCGAAGGACTCCAACCTTGCACGTACCGCAGTCCGCTACAAGATTGACGTGGGCAGAGTGGCCGCTGCCGTGCGTGCCGACTTGACCAAGAACAAGAAAACGAAGGGCGGCAAGACCAACAGCAAGACTTCGCCGAAGACTCGGTCAGGACGGCGCGAACCGATAAAGGTGAGAACAACCAAGTAGAACAACCCGGATAATTTGTGCGGGCCGCGCCTAGTAGGTGCGGCCCGTTTTTTTTGTCCCTCCCGCCCTCCCGAAACCCTTCGGAAACGCCCTTCCTGCGCAAGCCTGCGCCAACCGCCCGCTTGTTCTGTCAAGGCTCTTCGCTTTGCTCCGATGAACGCTAAACCCGCGGCCTTGACAGCGCGGACGGATTGGCGCGCTTCCCCGCCACGAAGGGCTTTTGTTTTTCATGCACCGCTCCGCGTTGCCTGAGAAGCAAAGAGCAAGACCTTCGAAAGGAGCATGAACGTGAGTGACGCAATAAGGGCGAAATCGGCGGCAGAACGCGCGACGATTGCAGCCAATCTGCTGAAGGGAACTAAGGAACGAAACAAAGACCTGGGACGCGAATTCGACGACTGCTTTGAGATGGGTGACGGAGACGAAGTAATGCGTCTCTTAATCGAACGTGCACAAGACGATCTCGCCCTACGCATCGCAGTTCGTCGTCACTGGCAAACTGCGCCGTGCGAATTGACCGATGCAGTCAACCGAATATCGACCGCTTGCGACGACTTCCGCGCTGCGGGGAGCGCCTACTGTACGGAATTGCGTGAGCTACCGGGCATCGATTCGCTCAGAGGGAAAGGTGCGAAATGAGCACCCGGAGCGTCATTGCCCGCGTGACCGGAACCGAGGGAGCGTTCAAAGGGGTGTATCACCATTGGGACGGATATCCACCTTGGCTCGGTCATGCACTTTGGAGAATGTTGCAAGACAAATTCAATGGCAATCTGACTGCAATGTTGCAATTTGTGATCGACGACCACTCGGCGGGCTGGTCCAGACTGGACGACGAGTGCTACTGCCATCCCAGACGAGAACGCGATGCGGAACCCACAGGAAATTGGTTCACAAACGAAAACGTTGAAGGTTCCGGAGTGGAATGGGTATACGCCTTCGACGAAGAGGCCAACCGCCTCTATGTTCGTGACCAAAACCACAAAGAAGATGCCGGGATCGTCGAGCTAGGCGAAGCCGAACCGGATTGGGCCAAGATCGAATGCGGAGAGAGCCTTGAGCGATGTGGACACTACGCATGGAAACATTTCCCTGAGCTCGCAGGATGTAGGCTGGGCACGCAGACTTATTTGGGGAAACGGCCCTTCGAATTTCACGACGCCGTTGCGTTCCTCGTGTCCGGAAAGCGCTACGTAAGCACAGGCTGCGGCGGAAACAGTGACTACCTAAACGGCCACGGCAAGAGATTTCCTCGTAACGTTTGGGTCGCTACCGTTAAAGCAGCAAACGGTCGCCGCCTCGACATACCCGTGGCAGTCGTGACGGCGGAGGGATATCGTCCATATCCCGGTGTGGCTTGGGTCTATCCGCCGACCAAGGACAATCCCCACGAGACCATCGTAGAGCCAGGGCATTTCTACTGACTGACGATCACGGGACTGCGCCCGGAGCGCAGCCCCACCGTACCAACACCCTTGAAGTCGAGAACAGCGCCGCGCTCAAATGCGAGCTGGCTTTTTTGGCGCCTTATCTGCCTTCCACAGTTGCGCGACTCGCTCTGTTCTCCGCACAGCTCTGGGATTCGCTGCAAACGCAACAGAGCGTTAAGCGGACGACTGCTGTGCCACGCGATGCGCATTTGCCTGTCCCCGGCCCCCAGTCGCCAGCGGTGACAGATGCGCACCCTAGCTGCGTACCGTGTTGTTTCAGTCGCCTTTCCTGCGACCATCTGGCCACACTTGTCTGTCGGCTCTTCCCTTTTTCTCCCATCGTTCTCAAGCACCGCGAGCGAAAGAGAGGCTGCGCCCGGCGGCGCGGCGGTCTTCTGCTTCGCTATGGCTCCTGAACAGGTCTTGGTTCCTCCCGCTGCGCGGGCACCCTCCAAGAAAGCAGACCTTGGCACTTGGGAGCAGCCTCGCGCTCGCGCCCTCCGGGTGGTGTGCCTTGAGAGACTCAGGGCATCAAAAGGAGAAGTTCGATGTTTGACAATTCAGTGAGGCTGGTTGGGTTCGTAGGCAAAGACGCGGAAGTGAAAACCACGAAGACGCAGCGTGAATTCACGGTGCTGTCCCTGGCAACGACGGCGTCTTGGAAAGACAAAAACGGCGACGGCTACATCCGGCGTACGGAGTGGCACAAGCTCATCGCTTGGGGCAATCTCTCGACGTTTGCGGCAACTCTCAGGAAGGGCGCGCATCTGGCCGTTGAAGGCGAGCTCCGTTATCGCGAGTTCGTTCCGAAGAAACAGAAGAAGCAGAAGAACGGCGACAACAAAGTTCGCGTCGCCGAAATTCATCTTTGGAGAATCGCGAAGCTGGACCGCGCGGAGAAGCGCGACCCGGACACGCCCGTTCCCGAGCTCGGACCCGAAACGCAGGACGCTCCCTTCTAGGGAGTGTCCTTTGGTGGGGCCGGCGTCCGCCGATGTCGGCCCTCCTCAAGTTACGAGTCGGCCGCAGTCTGGGTGTTCGGCCGCTGCAGTGCGCGTTTCCATCGCTCCTCGACTTCAAAGCCAACAATGAAGGCGGAAACGCCTGTAGCAAAAAACGCTAACGCAATCCACGAACTGACACTGCTGCCAACGACCCAACTGACCATGACTCCGACCAGCGAAGCAAATGCCACTGTTCGACAAACCACCGCAATGCGGCGTGCGCGTTTTTCCCTCCCATCTTCGCGGCACGGATGACGCCTGGACCGCCACCAGACCGGATAGATTACTCCCACGCCCAAGGCGATGCCCACGACGACGGCAAGCATTTGCGGCGGTTCAAAACGCGCGCGAAGAAGAATCGCTGGGAGCGGGATCAGCACAACGATAAGAAGGCCGAGTCGGGCGTTCAAACGCCGACGATCACGATTGTATTGGTCCAAAGCAAGAGTTTTTGCGTTCATCGGTGTCACCCCCAGCCTTCTGGACATCAATGGGATTACGAGCTAGCGTCCGAGTCCACTTTGTCGCGCTGGCCGCTCAGCAACTCGACGTGGAACCAAGTCCTCGACGTTTCGCACGCCGGCGATCAGCTCGTCCACGGCCTGCGGCGTGATTCTCGTCCACAGTGGAGTACGGAACGAGTCGCCTTCCATACCAAGGAAGCGCACTAAGTCGAATTCTTCCTTCTGGCGATTTGTCGCTTCCGGGTAGTGTTCGATCCAAATGACGTCTCCGGGTTTCAAACCGTGGCGGCTGCGCATCGCTGTGGCAAGATGCTCCGCGAAATTCGTAACAGAAGTGCCAGGATTGTCTGGCAACTCCGTTGCGACGAAGACATATTTCCCATCGCTTCGCCGATGCGCCTCGAGGTCGCAGCACGAATCGCAGTTCCAGAATCCCTTATAGTTGTAGCGCATCGCTACGCAGCCTCGCCCTTACGGCCAACCAACGTTCCGCAATCGCGTTGAAGCTTGCCCTCAACCAAAACCACCGGGAATCGTTCCCCTGAAGGAGTAACCTCGACAGTTGTTTTTAGATCCGGGTCATATTCGTAGTGTATTCCGTCTGGAAGCTGACCGTTTGGACCAGCCTGCAAGCCAGTGAGACTCCCAAGCGCATCCATTAATCGCTGCCGCTCTTCAGCGCTCATTTTGTCGTAGGTCGCCATAGATGGCCCCCCTGACGGTCGACTACGGCTCGCAGTCTAGGCACACTACACCCGTCCGCGTTTCCGACGCTTGACGTTCCGGCGCAGAGGAGACACGAAATCCCCTCACTTACTAGGGAACATCGAGGAGGCAAAAAGTAAGAAAATATTTTGTACCCGAAAGAGTAGCAGGCCGGCGTCCTCGGACTTTTATGCTTGCTTTGGTGCTGGCGTTGGGGTACGTAAAGGAATCCCCGGTCTGAGGTGAACCATGCAAACACAAGCCCCGGAAGGTCAGTATCGGGTAATAGGGCTGGATCCAGTCGACACTCTCACAGGGGCAAGCGGACCGCTCTGGAAAGACTGCGAAACCTTCGATGAGGCGCGAGACTTGGCAGACCGCAATGAAGAGTCGTACGCCTGGGTCTATGTATACGACGACACCGGCAAGCTTTTGCACGAGGGAGGCTGCCACGCGCAGCAGCTTGAGAGGATTCAAAAGCTAAATCAAGACGTTCCCGGTGAAAATAAAACGCAACGCTAAGAAGGCCACGCCAGTCCCATAGGCGCCTGCACACAACTTCGGTATTCCTACCTTCTGCCGGTGTTCTCGTGCCTCGCGGTACCATTGACCCACTCTGCAACCTAATGGCAGGCTGTTTGTGAGCCAGGTCGAGGCTCCGGTTCCGTAAACCCAATGGACCCAACGGATAAACCCGACCCCTACGGCGAGTGGGTCCTGTTTGGGATTAAGGACCGGCCTGACGGACCTCCACTTCCCGTTGATGCAGACTTGTTGGCCGCGGCACGGAAAGCTTGGCCGCGCGTTCTGGCACACGTTCGGGCGGAACTATTTGACAGAGAATTAGGCCCCGAAAGGACGGCGCTGGCAGCCGAGGTCTGGGACCGGGTGCTGCGGTCAGTTGCAAAGACGCGTCTACGGAACAATAATCGCCGTCCACCGATATCCGACCTGGAATCCTACCTGATTGGTGTCTTCCACCACCGCTTCAATCGGTTCCTGCGGCAAGAACAGAGAAGGGCCGAAACCATCGAGTTGTTTGCGTCAGTCGCTGACCTTGAGCGGTTCGAGGCCGCGTTGGACACAAGCTGGGCCGAACAGCTCGAACGCGACATTGCCGCCCGCCAGATCACAAGCCGCATGAATCCGTGGACAAAAAAAGTTTGGCTGGCGCGACAGTACAAATACTCGTGGAAACAGATTGCGGGTTGGCTTGGCATCACCGAGCCGCAGGCAAAAATGAAGTACTACTACAATTTGGAAAAAATCCGTCAGGCTATTCTTCGCGAGTTGAAACGCAGGACGCCGAAGAAACCGGGCTGAGGCCAGGCTGGGTGTATATTCGCGGTGCGACGGGGACGGAACTCACAGAGGGAGGCAGATCTGAACGGCAAAAAATATTCCCGGAACGACGAGAGGCGCATCCTCGATGTGCTAGGCCGTGGTCTGCTCAAGGATTTCCCGAACCCCGAGCGTATAGGCTGCCCAGGCGCCGACGTTCTCAAGAACATTGCCTCTCACGACATGCCTCTCTCGGAAGCGCAGAAGTGGCTCGACCATCTGGGATCCTGCAGCCCGTGTTACACCGATTTCAAGCGATTCGGAGAGGCATTCGAACGGCAGAGGAGGCAAAGATGGCTCGCCGCTGCAGCCGGCATTCTGTTGGCGGTCGGAGTCCTCGGCTGGGCTTTGCTCCACAAGCGAAACGAAAGCTTCGTGGCTCAGACAGCCGTGCTGGATTTGAGGGATCGGTCCGTCGCGCGTGGTGGTGAGCCCACTCCTGGCGAGCAACCACTGGAATTTAGTCGGGCGGTGAAGCGTCTCAATATCTATCTGCCGCTCGGAAGCGCTGAGGGGCCATACGAACTCCGCATAGCGATTACCACGGGAAGCGCGATCTTCGCCACAACTGGCGTCGCCACTTTCAAAGATGGCGTGACCTCAATCCAAACAGTGGTTGACCTTTCTTCCGCGCCCTCTGGACAATACGTTTTCCAGTTCCGCAAGCCCAACTCAGAGTGGAACTCATATGCGCTCACGCTCCGCTAGCTCCCGCCACAAGTCAAGCCGGGTTCACCTTCCGGCGGATCAAGGTCTAATCGCTACGGCACAGCGCTAAGACGGGCCTCAGTCAAGCCTGTGTTGATGCGGTAGTCTCGCACGCGCACATCCAAGAAACGATTCCCATCCCGCGCGCGCGTCATGTGGAACCACATCATCACGCCTCCGACTTTTTGCCAGTCGTAGTAAGTTTCCTCTAGGATCGCGCCGTCGAGATTTCTCCACGAAAGCCTCTTTGGAAGCCAGTTGTGCAGATCAACGGTGAGGGTAGCAGTGTTATGAAATTTGTCCGAAAACACGATCGTTCCAGGAGCCATGAGACTTGCCTTAATCTCTGAATTGTTGTCGCTCAGCACGAGCTTATCCAGCAGACGAAACACCATTCCAGTTGCGGTGGCAGTCGGCAGATCCCGAGTCGCGCGTGAGGATGACGACCAAGTCCAGCCTCGGACGCCATTACTGTAATTCACAGTTTTGTTACCCCCCTTCGCTTCTTCTCTCAATGACGAAGGCGCGGCGAACATCGTATTCTCCTCTGTTGTGCCCCTGGACGTTTCCCAAGTCTCCTTTGCGCTCCGTTGCCAGTCCCTCACAGCCGCGATCTTATCCTTGCCCCCCATCGCGGCCTGCACCAATCCAAGCAAGCGGAGCGAAGCCGCATCTTTCTCGTTGCTCCTCTCAATCACTTCAGCTGGGGGCCTGTTATCTGTGTGGAGTCTCTCTTTGGCCGTTCCCGCACCGGCAGCCGCCGACTCCGCGGACAGGTCCAGAGTCACATTGCTCGTTTCCCCGTCAGTCACTCGCGCATTCTGCAAAGCAGAACGGAATCCATCTCGAGACGCTCGAACGGTATATTCGCCTGGTACGCATTCCCAACGGTTGGTCGGCCCTGGTAGTGCCGTACACCCACTAGGAACGCCTGCTTGATCCCTCTGATTCGTGGGTCGCACGGAAACGCTAGTGTCCAGAGGTGAAGTCGTGACCGAGAGATAGCCAATCAAATGCTCTAGCTTTGCGAGAACCTCCGTTGTCTTATTCTGCTCAAGCGTGACGTCATAGGTCCGACTCCTATATCCTTGCTTGGAGACTTCAAGCACAGAGCGACCTGCATCGAGCTCCGAGACAGTGAGTTTTCCCAAATCGTCCGTCCCTCCCAGTGGCTGGCCATTGAGCGACACATTGCAGTTCGGGGGTGAGGAAACGACTGCAACTCGGGCAGTCGGTAACAACTCTGCAAGAGCTGCCACAGTTTCGCTTCCCGCACCTGCAGCTTTGAAGTGGTTTAAGACGGTTGAATCCATCCGGAAGTCCGTCCCCCGTTGTCGCACCTCACGGGCCAGAGCCTTGTCAGGCAGCACAGAAATCAACTGTTCAATTTGGTCGACTCTCAGAGATCGCCGCTCCTGCCCGAGCAGAACCCCGGCACTCAGCAAGGTGAGGGCGACGAGGGCAATTGCCCTTAGCATTGTCTCCTCCTCAACATCTTGCCTCCTCTTCGGAGGCCCCTATCTTACAGGCGGCCGGTGTCCAGTTTCAGAGGGGTGTGGTACAAAACGATCCAAAATGAAAAGGACTAACAGCAGGGCAGCGAAGGCCCAAAATAGATATCCAAATTGATAGGGACCGCCAATAACTTTGCCGAGCAAGTCGAAACCGAAGAGAGTTCCAAAGTAAACCGCCACGAGTTTCTGAACAACACACTTCGCATAATTTCCTAAACTCTCACCTATCATTCGGAACTGATGCCAGGCACCGATAGTCAAGCCGAGCCCTCCGTTCATGGCACCATCCCACCACAGGGTCCTCGAACTCTCTGGACGTATGCTCCAGAGAGCTGCGCAAATTCCAAGGGCAAACAGAATGGCGCATGCGAAGACGTGAAAGGCAACCACGTAAGGTGAAGGGGTTCGTTGGTGGATTGTATCGCTGATCGCAACCGCCGTAAGCGCAAACTCGTGCAGAGAAATCACACCGATCAACGTCGGCACTACAAATACGAGAAACGCGACAGCGACTCCGATCAGCGCCATCAAGGTCGATAGCCAGGAACCTCGTAAAAACCCCACAACGATATGGCCCAGCAACTTCAGCAAATAGACGAGCAGACGGACCAGTTCACGTAGTACCCACAGAAAACTGAATGAAATGATGCAGAACGCATTTCCAAAAACGAACAACAGATGAAAACCGATCCATGCAAACCCGTGCGTAACGTAATGCTGAATCCCGAATAGAACGTTGCTGACGGCACTGAGGATCCCGGGACCGAGTTTCCGTCTTCGGACGCCGGGCAATTCATATAATCTAACCCGCCATCTAGGAATACGGACGCTAGTCACTCGAATCGAAGCGATCTCACGTTTCCGCGTATCCACTCCGACAACTACCGCTGTCATCAGGAATACCCAGTAAAAGCGTGTACCGAGCAGAGTCACGATTGATGGGATCACGCTTCCAATCGTCTTAGCACCAGTGATATTGAGCCAAGCAGTGTGCATCGCAGTTGACAGGTCCCGCTCCGGCACTATGCCGCGAATCCGAACCTCGGCATACAACCACATTGTTCCTAACAGGCAAACACACCCTGCTTTGAGCGATCCCATGTTTCTGATGAACATCAGTGTAATGACTGAACTTGCGGCAGTGAGTTCAACCCACAAAAGAAAATTGTTAAAGAACCGTGCATAGAACACGACCACTACACCAAAAAGAAGAAGGAAGCAAAAAATCGCCCGCTGTGACCGGTAGTAACTGGCCCCGATCGTAACAGCGTGTACGTATAGAAAGGCCAGGAACAAGAAGACAGGCCATCGCGCAAAAGCAGTAAAACCCTCCAGAGTAAATACGAGAACCATCGCCGCGGAAAACGCGTACGGACTCGACAGCCACCGGCCGATGGAACTTTCTCGCGCATAGTTCTCGCAATGGTCACAAAAAGTAAAATGGGCTGGCACTTGCTCAGGGCAATCGGCAATCCCGCAGATCCGTGACTCTTGATTAGTGGGCATGGGCAAGACAATGTCAGTGTTCTAAGATCTGAATCGCTTTCTCGATTTTTCCCTTTAACTCTTTCGCTTTCGCATTGCCAGAATCCTTGACAAGTATGGTGTTGCACCGCGCTAAAGCTTCAGCGTAACGCCCATCCTCGAAAAGCTTTTGGGCTTCGGCCAAAAGTCGATTAGCTGGCTCCCCTTCCGACGAGAGCGGATGTTGGGCCGAGTCTTCAGGAACCCTCTTGGCGCTTTGAGCAGGGATCGCTGAAACGGGGGACGAGGGTTCCTGCGTAGTCTGCCGTTCCGACCCTGCTTGATTTGCTTGCTCCGGCTTGGACGGGCCGGCCGCAGGTTGACTTGCCGGGAATGAATGAAGACCAGAATCTCCCTGCACGCTTGGCGTAAGTTTCGCTCCCCTCTCGCCGCCAAATAGTAGAAGAGGAAAGGGATAGACAGCCCTGTATTTGAGAAAACCCGCCAAAAAGACAAGAGAGATCGCGATGACTGCGACGGCCTGAAAAAGCGCCACAATCTCCGCCCAAGAGACAATCAAAATATCTCGTTTCATGGTGGGGCCCGTCGAAGAAGTTGCGCCCATTCTACTCTACCGGCTAACGCAAACACCTGTTATTTTTCCAATACTCTACTCTCATTTGAATAGTCTGGGATTGCGCGCCACAGCGGAACACCGAAAGGGGATGCAGATCCTTTGCTCGGCCGATCCTGCGTTACATGCCTCGCGCAGTGTTAATAGCTGTCAGCATCTGGGGGTCTTCGCCGGCGAGAAGTTGTTCAGCCGGTTGGGCGACCGGAATACTAGGTGTCACGCCGCGTCCTTCGATGAGCTTCCCTTGCCAGGTGAGATATGCTGCGACGGGAAGACCCACGATGTACCCAAAGCCTGCCTTGAATGCGCTGCCACTCAAGAGACGTCCCGGCGTCTTCGTCCCGACAATCGTGGCAAGGTTGTTTTCTTCGGCAAACGCTGAAACCATTTCGCCGGCGCTGGCCGTGTGCTCGTTGACCAGAATTATCACGCGACCGTGAAAGCGCTGCAGTCCTAGCCCCTCTGTGACGACGAGTATGGATTTGTCGATGAATCCGTACCGCAACGCCAACCAGATCAGCGCGGATTTGCGCGATGGTATTCGACCAAACCTTGGCAGGTTCTCGCGGGCATATCCTTTCTCTTTGCGCGCGCGGGTTAGGCTGTACCCAACCTCCTTCTTTCCGGGAGTCAAATAACTCATCAGCCGCAATCCACCAATGCCGCCTCCGGTGTTTCCGCGAAGGTCCACAATCAAGCGAGTTGAATCCTTAAGATGGGCGATGGCGGTATCAAACATTTTGGCAAGATCAATACCGACTGCTCCTGGAAACATGGTCACCTTCAGCCAACCAATCCCATCGGGTAGCTGCGAGCACAAAACTGCCTTCGGTACGATCACCGGATGACTTTTGGACCTTGGCGACGGGACAATCAAGCTGCCCACGATGCGTTTGCCATCAGGCTTCTGGACTGCATATTGGGAGTCCTCGCCAACGGGAAAAATCGGCGGTTCGGGCGGCATCAATTCCTTATTTCGGACTTGAAGAAGAATGTCGCCCGGGCGCAGCCCTGCGGCGTGCGCAGGGCCGCCTTCATGAACGTCCTGAAACATCCAGCGCTCTTCCCCATCGAATTTGTACCGCATGAAGGTGGCGGCGATCGCGTGGCGACCGGGTATCTTCGCGCTCTTAGAGTGGCGAAAGCCGGTGTGGCTCGTCTTCAACTCGGCCAGGAGATCTTGTATGTGCTTCTCGAATTCTTCATCGTTGGGGCTTTGGAGGATTTGGTCTCTCCTGGCTTTCGACAACTCTTCCCAATTCGCCCCGTTCATGGCGGGATCGAAATGCTTCCGGGTCACAAGCTCGCACACGCGAGAATAAATCTTCTCTTTTGCTTGAACGTCAAGAGTCATCGTTCCCCCAGAGGGATCGCTGTTCCTCCCTCTCCGACCATAACAAAAGCTCCCCAATAATATGGCGGAACACGCCCGCCGTCCCTTGCGAGCAAATCCAGTTTCGCGTTCCGCAAGGCTGCGGCTTTCGGTTGGCCTTCCGCGATATGGATGTAGAAGCGTTCCATCAGTACGCCGGTGTATGTATCGTCCGCGCTCCAAAGACTTGCGACAACTGCCCTCGCCCCGCTCACAAGAAAGGCCTCCACTAAGCTTGTCACGCCCTCTTCGCCCTCGATCTTCCCTACTCCCGTGTTGCAAGCCGAAAGCGTCACTAGGTCAGCATTGAAATGGAGCCGGATGATTTCCCTGACCTGTAAGAGACCGTCATCATGAGAACCGGGATCCACACCCAGGACTAAGCCTGAACGTTCTGGAAACTGCGTGTCAACAAAACCGTGGGCGGCAATATGAACGATTTTGAAATCGGCCAAGGGCTCGGACTTGAACGCGGTTTCCGTGGCGTTTGGACCAAGAAGTAAGACTGGGTCTTTGGTGAGAGCCTTGCTTGCCGTAAGGATTTCTTCGCGGGTCTCCGGTAGATCGTGCAACTCGGTGCCGAACACGTCGGATAGCCCACGCTCAATTCGCCGCGAAAATCCAATTGGTTTCTCAAGTTTCGCCGAAACGTGACCCTGGTTCTGATACGGAACATCCCCAACACCGAGAAAACTGTGCTGCACAGGTACCGTGGCCTTTTGATTTCGCAAGACCTGGAGAACTGTAGCAGCCGGAACGTAGCTGATTGTGCGAGTTTGTAACAATAAGGCGCCAGCCGGGTCACGGAGTGTATCGAGCGGGAGCAAATGCAGTATTCCGTCTGGTACGACGATAGTTTGCTCGCGGTTTGCTTCTGGAGGGAGTTGCCCGAACAGAACATCGTAAAGTTGGCGCGCGGAATCAACATCCTCGCGCCTAGCTCGCGTCGCATTGAGATATTTCTGCGTCACACTTTCAATTTTTTTCCGGCCTTCCGATAGTACGACTAGACCTCCGCTGGCACGGGAAATCCAGACACAGTACGAGTGTGGCTCGCTCAGCACGTATTCCAAAACGACTTCTTCGGGACGCAAGCTCGATTGGATCGCCCTCAGGGGGGCCGGTGTGTCAAACCATTTGGACTTCGATTCCGTTCGTTCCGTG
>Ga0210408_10000515_pt1 | contig 48979 bp, 40 predicted proteins | sample IncBWH4MmetaG_FD_155471 | JGI IMG/M metagenome (GOLD analysis project Ga0210408, IMG submission 155471) | Forest soil microbial communities from Barre Woods Harvard Forest LTER site, Petersham, Massachusetts, United States - Inc-BW-H-4-M | ecosystem: Environmental > Terrestrial > Soil >...
GCGCGCAAGCCGCTGCCGCAGATCGCCCAGGAACTTGGAGTGGACGCGGTGGTGGAAGGTTCGGTGCAGCGCGCTGGAGATCGCGTGCGCATCACCGCGCAATTGATTGATGCGCGCGCCGACCAACACCTGTGGGCGCGCAGCTACGAGCGCGACCTGCGCGACGTATTGGCCTTGCAAGACGAGGTCGCGCAAGCAATCGCCAATGAGCTGCAAATCGAGTTGGCGGCGAACGGGCCGCTGCGCCACGGAAGCCCCCGGCCGGTTGACCCGCAGGCCTACGAGGCGTTTCTTAAGGGGCGCTACTACTCGAGCAAGAGGTCGGCGGAGGATCTGAGGAAAAGCATCGAGTATTTCCAGAGCGCGGTAGAAAAAGATCCGATCTACGCCGCAGCCTACTCAGGGATGGCCGACGCCTATGCGCTGCTGGGCTACCGGGGAAACCTGCCCACCAGCGAAGCATTGTCAAAAGCGAAGACGGCGGCGCTCAAAGCCGTCGCGCTGGATGATTCGCTTGCCGAGGCGCACGCGTCGCTCGCTTTCATTGCAGAGACTTACGAATGGGATTGGCCCACTGCCGAGCGGGAATACAAACGCGCCCTGGAGCTGAATTCCGGTTACGCGGAGAGTCACAATTGGTATGCCGGTTTTTTGATGTACCAGGGGCGATATGAAGAAGGAATTGCCCAGGCGAAACGCGCCCGGGAGCTCGACCCCCTCTCGCTCCCCATCAACAATGCGCTGGGCGGCAGGCTGCTCCTGGCCGGACGGGACAGTGAGGCCATCGAACAGATCCGGAAAACGCTGGAGATGGACCCGAACTTTGCGCCGGGCCATAACCAACTGGGGTGGGCTTACATTAAAGAGGGCAAGTATGAGGAAGCCATCGCAGAGTTTCAGAAGTGGCAGGTTCTTTCCGGAAGCGACCCTGACGAGTCGGTGGATCTTGGTTTTGCCTATGCGGTGGGAGGGAAGAAGGATGTGGCCAGGAAGATGCTCGCCAGACTGAAGAAAAAACGAGAGCGCAGTTTCGTGTCGCCCGCGTCGCTGGCAATTCTTTGCGGAGCGCTGGGCGAGAAAGACGAGGCCTTCGCGTGGCTCGACAAGGCCTATGATTTGAGAGATCCGCAACTGACGTTTCTCAAAGTGGGGCCAAAATTCACGCCGCTACGCTCCGACCCGCGCTTCCAGGATCTGCTGCGGCGCATGCGCCTCCCTACGTAAGCCCGGTGGCGCAACTTCACTTCGGGTTGTCTGAAGACCACAGTCGCAGCAAATCTTTCCACTTATCCTGTGTTTGCGCCCATCCGATTACTTTTTCCGTCTCCTCGAGCGGTGTAGTTTCCGCCAGACGAGGGCTGAGCACCGGCCCGTAATATGGATTCCCTCGAAACGAAAAACTCATCATGGATTGTGTGCCCGGCCCATGATGACAGCTCGTGCATGCGACGAAGGGAGAAAGAGGAAGTGTGTTTATCCGCCGGTCCTCAAGTTCATCGAAACCATGCGACATGGCGGGAAAGATTAAGAACGGGTCATCACTCGCGGTCACACCGCGCAGCCCGCTGTGCCCTTCTGAAAAAAGAAGGATGCGGCTCAGCTCAATTTCCGAAGGCGCCTGAAAACGCCGCACAAGTGCAAGATCGCGCGAGGCGGTCGGGTCGACATTCGGAATGTCGAGATAATGACGGATCCGCGCACTTTCCGTGACCGGGGTGAGGTGTAAACGCCCTTCCGGATCCGGCAATTCCATCTTGCGGACCAGCGCAAATTCGGTTCCCGCCGGAAATTGCGGCACCTGCGGGTTCCACTCAATAAAAGGTATCGACCTGCCAGGGACTTCGCTGCGCAGGAAGAGCGGAATTTTCAGTTCCGCGAGTAGTTTGAAGTACTCGAGCGTTGCGCCGCGTCCCGCGGGCAGGCGTGCGAAGACAAAGAACACGGAACGCGGGGCGAATGACAAATCATGCAGCGGCGCCGCTAAACCCTGTTCCGGCACGCCGAGGCAAACCCACGGGCCGCTTGGGTCGACCAGCTCAGGCGGAAGGAAAGCTTGATTGGGGCTCGCCGGGTCGAATTTCCCGGGGAACTCGTGATTCTCGAGTGCGCGGGCGTACGTGTCGGGCAGTCGCGCCAACTGGTCCGGTGAAAGCGCGAGACGCCGGACGATTACAGCGAGCCTGGCCATGAGTTCGCGGCGTTCGGATTGAAAATGTGCCGGGTCAGGCTCATCTGCCCAGTCGAAGACCGCCCACACATCGCGCTGGAGAATGGCTCGCTTTGTGGGATCTGAAATTTGTCGCTCGGCGTGGGTGCGCAGGAATTCATCGGCGAGAGAGAGCGCACGTCCGTATGATTTTCCGCTCAGCAGGTATTTCGTTTCTTGCCACAGGAGCGGATCCAGCGTATCGAACCCATATTCTTTTCCGCCGGGGTCAGAGCGCACGTGCAACTCGCGGTACAGCCGGTTGGATATGTGCTGGGGATCGGGATCAAACAGCGGAGTGGAATCAGCCGCGCGAATGGAAATGTGCCAGCACAGCCAAATACCTGCGATCGTCGCGCTCGCATACGTTATTGAACGAACGAGCCGCATGGCTGAAATCCTACCACCGAAGACGAATGCCATGGCGCACCCCGTCATCAGCTTGAATCCTGATAATCGTTTATTTTACCGGGAAGCAGTCCAGGTCATTTGCAAACTCGAGCGGCCCTGAATATCGTTTCCTGATTTCCGATTGCGTCTGATCTTCCTTCCCCAATGTCCGCAGCATGCGATGAGACAAAACCAATATCTTGACGTGCGCATCCCCGGCGATTTGTCCAATCACGGAGGGAGGCATGTGCAGGCGCCTTTCGACTCCGGTAGCGCCTTCAGGAACAGCGTTATGAGCGATGAAGAGATCCGCATTCGTCGCCAATTTTACAAGTCCGGGATCGTCGCCATTGGTGTCGCCACTGAACACGATGGATTTGCCGCCGACTTCCACGCGCCAGGCCAGCGCCGGCACAGGCCCGTGGATAACGTGCGCCGCGGAAACGGCCAGATCGCCGCTATGAAATACTGCAACGGGTGTTGCGCCCGCCACCACCGTGTGCGGCTGCATTTTGTAGCTGCCTGCTTCTCCGGGCACCAGCAACTCGCTGAGATAGCGGTACGCACCGCGTTTCTCGCTGAAGAAATCGGATACAAACTCCGTGGTTGAGGGCATGAAGTCATTCCCGGGCGGGCCGTAAATGGGCAGGGGGCGCTTGCGATCTTCAAACCACGACGACTTGATCAGTGCGGCAAAGTCGCCGCTGTGATCCACATGGAAGTGAGAAAACAACATTACCTCCAGTTGCGACATTTGCGCCCCACTCTCTCCAAATCGAAGCGCGCTGCCTCCGCCGGCGTCCACCAGCACCAGCGCTTGCCCGTCCTTCCACACCAGATAGCTGCTCGGAGCGCGTTTGTCCTGCAACTCCGGCCCGCCGGAGCCGAGCACCTGGACCGCAATTCCTTGGGAGCCGCAGGTTTGCGCGGCAGCCGGAGGCAGGAGCGCGCCACACAGCAAGATGATAAAAATGGAAAAGGCGCAAATAGACGGTAAGAGTCCTCTGGAAATTCGTCGCAGGCTCATTTTGTCATCCTCTCCGCGGGTTCAACGCATCAAGGTGCTTCGGCGCTTTTCTCCGACTCCCTTGAAAAACGTGTAGCAAAAGGTGCCGTCGGCCTCGGTGGTTCTGTGCAGCGCTCGAATACCGGCGTCAAAGGCTTCGGCATCGGTGATGCCGGCTTCAATCGCGGATTCGCAAACCCCCTCAATCATCGCCGTGAACGTCTTTCTGATGAAGCCGTCAACCAGGTCGGGGCGGCTCGAGTCCACGTACACCATGCGCGGAGACACGTGAACCGATTCCAGGCCCGCAGCGACCATAAGTGGATAGACCTGCCGGCCAATCAACGCGTTGCCTCCTGCCAACCGCTGCAATTCGACCAGACACTGGATGGCTCGATGAGCCGCGCTGCTGTCCGGGTGGAAGTAGGTCGAGCCGTGGTCGCCCTCGATGACGGTCATGGTGCCACTGGGTCTGAGCAACCGGTTGAGAATCTTCAGAGCCTCAACAGGCCGCGAGAGATGCTCCAGAACAAAACAGACGAAGACGTGGTCGAACGATTCAGGGGCAAAGGGCAGGGCGAAGATGTCCGCCTGCTGGAAGCGCACATTGGTGAGCCCCGCTGCGTCCGTCTTTTTCTTCGCTTCCGCGACCGAGTCCGCGGACAAATCAATAGACGTGAATCGCGCACCCGAGCTCCGTTGCGCCAGCGTGACCGTCTGTGCTCCTACGCCACAGCCCGCTTCCAGGACCGTACTCCCAGCCGGGTATGACGTGTCGGAGTGCAGCAGGTCAACCAGCGTTCCGGCCTGATCCTGCAGGCGTTCGTTCTCCCGCGGGTTGTAGCCGTGCACGTATGCCTCGCTCATCGCACTCCTTTCCTGCCACGCCGGACTCATTTTACGGTAGTCGAGCGAAACGAGAACCTCCTATAGACGGACTCACCGAACACGTGGTTGTAAGTGGTCCAGTCCTTCGACGGACCATGCGAGTGGAATAGGATTCTCGGAGCGCGGGCCGCAACCAGAGCCAGAAGGTCATTGACCGCGAGATTGGGCGCGAATACACTCTGCCCGCCTGAGGCGTTTCCATTATGGCTGACAGACGAAAGCCAATCTCCCGCCGCGCCTTGCTCCAAATCCTGGGCACAGGCAGTGGCGCGCTGGCACTCGGCCGCTGGGGCAGCCTGTACGGCGCGCTACAGGACGGGGCGGCACGCCACACGCCCAGCTTTACCGGACCCGGCACCAACCCGTATTGGAACTCGGTAGGTCCGATCGGCACCTATCCGCAAAAGCTTCCGCTGATCTTATTGACCGACAGGCCCGTGCAGCTTGAAACGCCGCGCCAATTTTTCCTTTCCGCCATCACGCCCAACAGCGCCTTTTATGTCCGCTGGCACCTCGACGAGATACCCAGCGCCGTGGATCTCTCCGAATGGCGCCTGCGCGTGGAAGGAAACGTGGAGAAGCCTCTGACGCTCTCCATGTCTGACTTGCTGACCAAGTACAAGCCAGTTTCCATAACGGCGGTCAACCAGTGCTCAGGCAACAGCCGCAGCTATTTCCAGCCGCGGGTGCAGGGCGGCCAGTGGGGCAACGGAGCGATGGGCAACGCCGTGTGGACCGGGGTGCGGCTCAGCGATTTGCTCGATGCTGCCGGCGTGAAGAAAGACTCCAAGATGGTTCAGTTCCAGGGACTGGACCGCGGCAAGGGGCCCGAGGGTTTCGGTTCGAATGCGTTCCTGAAATCGCTGGACCTGAGCAACGCCGTGCTCGAAGCAAGTGTGCTGGCTTACGCCATGAACGAAGAAACGCTGCCGATGTTGAATGGTTTTCCGCTTCGTCTGGTGGTGCCCGGCTACTTCGCCACGTACTGGGTGAAGGCGCTGAGCTGGATCCGCGTGCTCGATAAGCCCGATGAAAATTTTTGGATGAAGACCGGCTACCGTATCCCGGACACGCCGCGAGGCTCGACGACGCCGGACGACGTGAAAGCCGGCAGGGTGAAAACGATTCCCATCAATCGAATGCCGGTGCGGTCCTTCATTATCACTCCGGACGGCAGCAGCAAGATTCCCGCGAAGCTGCCGATGATTCTGCGCGGCATCGCCTTCAGTGGCCAGGGTCGCGTGGTAAAAGTGGAAGTCTCGGTGGACGACGGGAATAGCTGGTTCGAAACGCGCCTGGGGCAGGACCATGGCCTGTATTCATTCCGAACCTGGGAGCATCCGTGGACCCCGGAGCGCCCGGGCCGTTACACGCTGGCCGTGCGCGCGGCCGACGAAAAAGGCACGATGCAGACGGACGAAGGAGTGTGGAATCCCGGCGGCTACCTGTGGAATAAGATTGAGCGCCAGGACATCATGGTCGGGGCCGTCGCTTGAGAGGGGACCTTTCATGAGGCACAGCGCTGCGCTTCTCATTGGCGCGTTGGGATTGTCGCTGATTACCGCCGGGCGGCTCCACGCGCAAACGCAGACCGGCAACTACACTTCGAAGAACCCGGGAAACATCGCGCAGACGGTTCCGCCGAAACAGGGCAACGGCGCCACGTACCGGGTGGACGCCTATCCCCTCTATCGGCCCGTGCTCGAGCCCGGCGAGGGCCGTGAAGCCGTCGAGTCCTATTGCAACACCTGCCACAGCACGCGCTACATCATCATGCAGCCGCCGCTTCCACCGGAGACGTGGGAGGCCGTAGTCAACAAAATGATCAAGACCTTCGGCATGACCAACCCGGAAGGCGTCGCGCCAAAGATCATCAAGTATCTCCAGGAAAATTACACACCGGAAACACGCAAACGATAGGAGTTCAATCCAGACTCGAAATCCGCCGCACCGCAGTCGGCAATTTTCTAGGCAATGTCCTTCAATTGACAAACCAGCGGCAACAGCGGCATCATCAATCTGCCTCGTTTTGCCGCACCTTGTGCCCAAGTGGCGGAATTGGCAGACGCGCTAGCTTCAGGAGCTAGTTCTCGCAAGGGAGTGGAGGTTCGAGTCCTCTCTTGGGCACCAATCATTATTTCCTGGCTCCGGAACCCGCTCGCAGCTATTTTCCTTGGTTCGTAACTGCCCCCGGCGCCGGCCCGCTCAATGGCCCGGCATGGTCGCACAGAAAATACGCCAGCAGCTTCGCCGGTTTTGTCTTGCTCGGATTCCTTGACACCAGGTGCACGCCATTCGGCGGCTCATAAAAAGTTTGTCCCGCGGTGAACGTCCCCGCGGGCTGGCCCTTCACCTGCGATTCAATCGTTCCCTCGGCCACGTATCCAATCACCGGACACGGATGCGAATGCGGCTCGGATCCGATGCCCGGCGGATAAATCACCTCCACCAGTGTGGCCGTCAAATTCCTGCCGTCCATCTCCGGCATCCGCTGCGAAATGGCATCGCGGTCAATTTCTTCTCCCGTCGCCTTTTGCCTGCCTCCCGCCCCACGCACGAGCATCCCTGCACCCAACGCCGAAATCGCCGCCAATGAGGCCAGCGTTCGCTTCATCATTCCCCCCTTTTTACTTCTCATCCCACGGCCCCAATCGCGTCGGAATACTTTATCTTATCCGATGCTTCTGGCGCCGCTTGGCCCTGCATCCACTCGCCGCCCTTCGCCGTATAATCACCGCGCCATGCTCGAAAATCTCTGCGCCGCCGCAAATTGGCTCCTCGGCGCGGAGCCTGCGACCGATGCGCGCCCGGGCTATCTCCTTCCGCGCTGGATTTTCCTGCGCGCCCTCGGCCTGATTTATTTTTCCGCCTTCTACTCGCTCCTGTTCCAGATCACCGGCCTCCTCGGCCCCACCGGAATCCTCCCCGCCGGCGATTACCTGCAAGCCGTTTCCGGCGCGCTGCATTCCGAGCGATTCTGGTACGCCCCCACGCTCCTCTGGTTCGGCTCCACAAACCACGCGCTGCTCGCCCTCTGTTGGGTGGGCATGATCGCGTCGTTACTTTTAGTACTGAATTTCTGGCCGCGCGCCATGCTCGCCATTTGTTTCGTCTGCTTTCTTTCCTTCGTCAGCGCCGCGCAGGATTTTTCCGGTTACCAATCCGACGGCATGTTGCTCGAAGCCGGCTTCATCTGCCTGTTTTTCGCGCCTCCCGGATTCCGCCCCGGCCTCGGCCGCGATCACCCGCCCTCGCGCCTCAGCCGCTTTCTTCTTCAATGGGAGTGGTTTCGCATCTATTTCGAATCCGGCATCGCAAAAATCGCCAGCGGCGATCTCGCCTGGCGCAACCTGACCGCCATGGACGACTACTACCAGAACGGCCCGCTGCCCACATGGATCGGCTGGTACGTGCAGCATCTTCCACACTGGTTTCACGCTTCGGCGGTTGTTTACACCCTGGCCGTCGAACTCGTACTTGTGTGCATGCTCTTCCTGCCGCGGCGCTTTCGCATCGCCTGCATCCTCATCGTCACGCCGTTCGAGACGTCCATCATCCTCACCGCCAACTACACGTTCCTCAACTACCTCGTCCTCTCGCTCGGCATCCTGCTCCTCGACGACCGTTTCCTCGCCTGGGTCCTGCCGCAAAAAATTCTCGGTCTACTCGGAATACCGCCTGCCGCAGCTCCAACGGAACTTCCTGTCGCCGCTGCACTCGAGGAATCCTGGCGCACCCGCGCCCGAAAAATTCTCACGCCACTGCGCATGTCCGTCGCCGGCATCCTTCTTGTTTGGGTTTTCTACGCCGCCAGCGTACCGCTCATCTGGATGATTCCGGGCGCTCGCGCTCTCCCGCTCCCGGAAAAACCTGTCATGCTCCTCGAACCCTTCCGCATCGCCAACCGCTACGGCCTGTTCGCCGTGATGACCCCCGCGCGCTACGAAATCGAATTCCAGGGCACGCGCGACGGAAAGACCTGGCTCACCTATCCCTTCCGCTACAAGCCGCAAGACGTCTCGAAGCCTCCCGGCATTTACGCGCCCTACCAGCCGCGCTTCGATTGGAATCTGTGGTTCGCCTCGCTCGGTTCCTGGCACCAGAATCATTTCGTCGTCTGGACTGAGGAACGCCTACTCCGCAGCGACCCGGACGTGCTCTCGCTCTTCGCCGCCGATCCCTTCGCCGGAGGCCCGCCTCCCGCCGAAGTCCGCACGGTCATCTGGCAATACTGGTTCACCGACCTCGCCACGAAGCGATCGACGGGCGCCTGGTGGCGCCGCGAAATCCTCGGCCCCTATGCCCCCGCCCTCCGCCGCCAGCCCGACGGCAGAATCGTAATGCTGGAAGCGCCCTAGCCGAGCCTCCTCCTCCGTGAAGCTCGAAAGGTTTGTGGGTCGCGGTTTCAGCCACGACATAGAATCCGCAAGAGATCGTCGGCTTCAGCCACTGAAGTTCCTCTTCGATCCACCTCGGCGTGTCGCTCGCTTCAAAACCATCTTTTGCCTCCGCCCCGCAAATCCGCTAGCCTGTCCCTGCCCCCATGAGCCCGCGCAGCAAACGCCACTCCTTCGAGCCCCGCGATCCCGCGCCCACGCCGGAAGTCACACCCGAGCAGGTCGTCGCTCATCTCTCGACGCTCTCGCAACCGGTCAGCATCCGCCAGATTGCTCACGGCATGGATTTGAGGCATCGCGGCCGCCGCTTTCTCCCGCGCGTAATCCAACAACTCAAGAAGCGCGGTGAAATTGAAGAAATTCACGGTGGACGCTATCGCCTCCCCGGCGCGAAACATTTCAAGCCTCCGGCGAAACCGCAGGCAGCCGCCGCATCCACGGCCGCGCCGCAAAAATCGCAGCCGTCACCGTCTCCCACTGCCGTTCACCACGCCGCCGCCGCGCCCAAGCGCGGCCACGATCCCAACCTCATCCCCGGCCGCCTGGTCGCCCATCGCGACGGCTACGGTTTCGTCGTTCCCGACGCTCCCGTCCCCGGCGTGGACGGCGATCTCTTCATCGGCCGCGACAATCTGACCGACGCCATGCACGGCGATCTCGTCCTGGCGCGCATCATCCGCCGCCGCACCGACGGCCGCGCCGAGGCCCGCATCGTTCAGGTTCTCGAACGCGAGCATCCCTCGCTCGTCGGCCTGTTCCGCTACGGCCCGCACGGCAACGTCGTGCTGCCCTACGACACGCGCATCCCGCACGAAATTTCCATTCCGCCCGGAGAAGAACTGACGCCCGACCTGCGCGAAAAATTAGGCGGCGCTGCGCCGCAAGGCCGCCGCGCCCGCCTCCCGGAACTCGACGGCGCCGTCGTCAACATCGAAATCACGCGTTACCCCAAAGGTGGCCTGGCCCCCATTGGCCGCGTCATCGAAATTCTTGGCCGACCGGGTGAAATCGGCGTGGACGTGGAGATCATCATTCGCAAGCACCACATGCCGTACGAATTTTCCGCCGAAGTTCTCGCCGAAGCTCACGCCACACCGCAACAAGTGGCGCAAGCCGAGCTCGCCGGCCGCCGCGATTTCCGCGACCTGCCCATCGTCACCATTGACGGCGAAACCGCGCGCGATTTCGACGACGCCGTTCACGTCGCCGCACTTTCCGACGGCCGCTTCGAGCTGCAAGTGCACATCGCCGACGTCGCGCATTACGTCCGCCGCGCCTCGCCGCTCGACCGCGAAGCCCGCCTCCGCGGCACCTCCGTGTACTTCCCGAATCGCGCTGTCCCCATGCTCCCCGAAGCTCTCTCGAACGGCATCTGCTCGCTCAATCCCCAGGTGGATCGCCTGGTGATGAGCGTCATTATGGAAATGGACGCCAGCGGCAAAATGACGCGCGCCGATTTCACCCCCGGCGTCATCCGTTCCGCCGAGCGCATGACCTACACCAACGTCAACAAAGTTCTCTCGGGTGACGCCGAAGCCTCCGCTCGCTACGCCGCCCAGGCCGGCCACTTCCGCCGCATGAAGGAACTCGCGCTGCTGCTCAACAAACGCCGCAGCGCGCGTGGCTCCATTGATTTCGACCTCCCCGAGCCGGTCATTGAATTCGACGACGCCGGCCGCATGCTCAGCATCGTCCGCAGCGAGCGCAATATCGCCAACCGCATCATCGAGGAATTCATGCTCGCGGCCAACGAAGCCGTCGCGCAATACCTTGAAAAGCGCGGCGTCGCCTCCCTCCACCGCGTTCACGAAAAGCCCGACCCGAAAAAAGTTCTCGAATTCGAAGAGCTGGCCCACGCCTTCGGCTACACGCTCGGTGTGGAGGATCTCGCCGAGCGCCGCATCGCCGTCCGCCACGGCAAAGTCCTCCCTCCGGCGCGCGATACGCGCACCGGACGGGTCGCTCGCGGACGCATGCGTCCCATGGCCGTCACCCTTCCCGCCGCCGAAGAAGTGGACATCCGCCCGCAGCATTACCAGCGCCTCACCGAAAAAATCGCCGGCAAGCCCGAGGAACGCATCCTCTCCTACCTCATGCTGCGCTCGCTCAAACAGGCCCGCTACACCGCCGACCTGCTCGGCCATTTCGCGCTCGCCGTCGGGGAATACACGCATTTCACTTCGCCCATCCGCCGTTACCCGGACTTAATCGTCCACCGCGCGCTCAAATGGGCGCTCGAAAATCCTGACGTCGCGCCTCGCCGCGCTCCTTCGCCGCGCGCCCGCCCCGGGACCGATGAAACGGTCGCCACGCTCGGCCCCTACCATCGCGTCGAACTCGAAGAAATTTCCACGGAGAGCTCCGAAGCCGAGCGCGGCGCCGAAGCTGCCGAACGCGAGCTGATGGAATGGAAGACCGCACAATTCATGGAAAGCCATCTTGGCGAGGAGTACGAAGCCCTGATTATTTCCGTGCAGAAATTCGGCTTTTTCGTCGAGCTGGTGGAAATCTTTGTCGAAGGACTGGTCGGAATTGACCGCCTGGAAGAAACCACCGGCATGCGCTGCACCTATCGCGAGCGCGACCACACCATCGTCGCCGAACCGCATCGCGGCAGCCGCACCGCCGGCGCCAAAATCTTCCGCCTCGGCGATCGCGTCCGCGTCCGCGCCGAGCGCATCGATCCGTTGCGCCACCGCGTCGAATTCGCCCTGATCTAGCTTTTCGGTGAACCGGAATGTTCACCTATGCGTCGCCGAATAGCACGCACGTTTCCTTAGGGGGTCGGAGCTTTAGCTCCGACATTATCGCCTCGCATTCGCTGGGCTTTTAGCCCCTGAGGAAATTTTTTCGGTCTTCGTTTTCCTCTTGGTCTTCGTAGCGCCGGCATCCTGCCGGCTCTTTTGAATTTCTCCTTGCCACCCTTTCCAAGCCCCCGCCCGCTCATGTATCTTCCCTCTGCCCATCGGAGGTGAACTTTGGCCGCTCGCCAGTGCCCGAATTGCCTGTCCATGCTCTCCGCGTTCTCCATCGCCGCACGCTCAAACGATCTCGTCTGCCCCGGCTGCGGCCGCCCGCTCGAAATTTCCGATTTCAGTCGCAATCTAGCGTCCTTCATCGGCCTTGCCGCCGCTGTTGTGGTCTGGTGTTTCACCGCGCGACGTTACGCGCACGACGCCTCGGCGCTCGGGTGGGTTTTACCCGTGCTCTACAGCTATCTCGCGCTCAGCATCGTCTCCCCGCTCGCCCTCATCGCTCTGGCCGACTTGCAGCAAAAATCCGAGGCCCCGGCTCCCGCACCCGTCCATCACCAGGCGCCTTCCAGCAACTCATCGCATTAGCAACAAGGGCACTTAGTTAACGGTAGTGTATACAAACTCTGTGGTAGTATTTTCCTTCTTTGGGCCCGCATCCGCGCGGAGGATGAATGGCACGCTTTGATTCTTTGATTGGGAAACGTGTCGAAGCGGAGTATCGCACCGGCGACATCTATCTCACCGCCGTCGGTGCCCTCACCGCCGATGACGGGAAATCCATTATTCTCGAGGATCGCTTCTCCTCCGGCGGCAAGGACAAAGTCATGCGCGTCGAAATTCCCTACAAATACGTCCTGCGCGTCGCCGAAGCCCAGCCCAAACCCGCTCCTCCGGCTCCATCCTCGAAAAAACGGCGAACCTGAAGCCCGTCCGCGCCTCCCGCACTTTTCTCCGCCCCATTGCGCCTTCGCGCAGGTATATTGCATCCTCTATATAGGAGGCACTCGTGAAACCCACTGTCGGATTCATCGGGCTGGGCCTGATGGGCCATCCCATGGCGCGCAATCTCCTGAAAGCCGGCTTCCCGCTCATCGTCTGGAATCGCACGCCGGAGCGCGCCGAAAGGCTGGTTCAAGAAGGGGCCAAGCTCGCCGCCACCCCTCGCGAACTCGCCGCGCAAGTGGACTTCCTCATCACCGTCGTCAGCGATCCTCCCGCGGTCGAAAAAGTTCTGTGGGGCGCCGATGGCGCGCTCGCTGCGCTCCGCTCCGGCAGCGTGCTCATCGATTCCAGCACCATTTCGCCCGACCTGGCCCGCCGCACCGCCGCTGCCTGCCGCGAAAAAGGCGTCGGCTATCTCGACGCGCCCGTTACCGGCGGCACCTGGGGCGCAGAAAAAGGCGAGCTCGTCTTCATGATCGGCGGCCAAGCCGAGACGCTCGAAAAGGCGCGCCCCGTCTTCGAAGCCATGGGCAAGAAATTCTTCCACCTCGGATCCAACGGCGCCGGGCAAATCGTCAAGCTGGCCATGAACCTCATTCTCGCTCTCGAAGTCGAAGCCCTCGCCGAAGCTCTCGCGCTCGTCACCCATTCCGGCGTTCAGGGTGAACGCCTCATCGAAGTGCTTCAGGCCAGCATGGCGCGCGCCGCGGTCCTCGACGTCAAGGCTCCACTGCTCCTCAAAAACGAATACCCGCCCAGCTTTCCGCTGCGCCTCATGCACAAAGACATGCGCCTGGCTCTCGAACTCGCCCGCCAGGAGGGCGTCACTCTTCCCGCGGCCGCCGCGTCCTATGCCACCTACAGCGCCGTAAAAGACGCCGCGAAAGACGACCCCGACTACGCCGCGGTAGCCCGATACTGGACCGCCAAGCAATCCTGATCCGCGCCGTGAAGCGAATTTGGAAGAGCGGGGTTTCAACCCCGCCGTAGGTCCGCGTAGGAAAGTTGGGCTTCCGCGGTTTGTGCGTCCCGCGGTTTTTGGCGGGAAGCCCCTGAAGCCAGTGGTTTTTTCATTTGGTGAATTCGCCTCACCGTAAGCGAATCAATTGGGAATAGGGTTCAGCATCTCTCGATTTTCTCCGCGCCCTCTGCGTCTCTCCGGTGAAAGCCTTGTTCCTGCCCGACCTTGCATTCGCCGTATCTGGCCGCATGCTCCCGCCCATTGCAGCCCCGCCCCCGCAGCCGCATAATGTCCCGGCGACGCCCCTGTGACGCTCCCATCCGAGACGCCCGCTCCGCAAAGAAAATTTCTGCGCACCGCGGCGCAAACGCTTCTGCACTATGGCGGCAGCGCCCTGGCCCTCCTGTTGCTGTTCCGATATCTGGGCGGCCGCCAGGTTTGGCACACGCTCGTATCGCTTCCGCCGCGCCTGTGGCTCCTGGTTCTCGCGGGATATCTCGCGACGCACTGCATGGGAGTAACCAAATGGCGCCTGATGGTCAACACCGCCGGCGCGGGCCTCGAATTTCTCCCGGCCGCGCGCTGCTACTTCGCGGGATTGTTCGGCTCGCTGTTTCTTCCTTCGCTGATCGGCGGTGATTTGGTCCGCGGCGCCCTGGCCATGCGCCTGGGACGCAGCAAGGCGGCCGTTCTGCTCGGCAGTTTTCTGGACCGCATCATTGAATTCTCGGCGCTCGCACTGCTGGCCGCCGCCGGAGCCTTTCTCGTCCCCGGCGCGCTCGACATGCGAGGCCGCAAGATTTTCATGCTTCTAGGTGCCGTCGCCGCGATTGGCGCGGCAGTCATCGCCGCTGCCATTGCATTCGTTCCCGCCGGAAAATTATCCTTCCGCGTGCGGCGGCGCCTGGTCCGCCTTCGCCGCGCCGGGCGCTCCATGGCCCGCCGACCGCGCGTCATGTTCGCTTCACTCTCGCTCGCGCTCATCGCGCAGCTCGCGTTCATCAGCCTGAGCATCCTTCTCGCCGAAGCCTGCGGATTGCGCCTGGCATTCCGCGTCTGGCTCTTCGCATGGCCGCTCGCAAAACTTTCCGCCGCTCTCCCCATCACCCAGGGAGGCATCGGCGTCCGTGAAGCCGCCCTCGCCGCACTGCTTCTACCGTTCGGCGCACCGGCAGTCCTCACCGTCGCCGCCGGCCTCGCCTGGGAAGCCATCGTCGTCTGCGGCGCGCTGATTGGTGGATTGTTTTCGCTGCTGGTAGGGCGATTCTTTCCCAGTGGTAAAATCTAGGTCAAGCCTTCGAACTTGAGGGTTTTTACTTCGCCGCGTCTTCAAACATCGCGTGGTAAATCAAATGCGTGGACGATGCCAGCCACTCTTTCAACTCTACTTTCGACATTCGCAGCCCCTGCCCCAGCAAACTCCAGAAAAAATTGTCCATCACCCGCGCCAGCCCCGGCACATCCACGCCGCGCCGCGCTCCCGGCAACCGCTGCAAATATTCGAATACGCGCTTCACCCGCGCCGTCGTCCACGAGTGAATTTCCACTTCCTTCCGCGCCAACTGCGTATCTGCCAGCGACGCTTCCTGCCACGCCCGGCACGCGCCCAGGTAGCGCAGGTCCGCCGAGAACGCGCCACTCAGCATCTTCCCCAGCGCCCCGCGCACATCCAACTGCGCCGCAGGCCGCAGCTCCATCCGGCTCAAACTCTCGAGCAGATCGTCCATCAGCACCAGCAGCAACTGCCGCTTCGACCGGTAGTGCTGATAAAAACTCCCTACAGGCAATCGCGCCCGCCGCGCGACTCCGCCAATCGAAGTTCCCTCGTAACCTTTCTCGCCGAACAGCGCGAGCGCCGCTTCCTTCAGCCGCGCCCGCTTTTCCAGGCTGCGCTTCTGTTGCGGCCCCCGCGGCAGATGCTCGCCCGCCAGCAGATTTGGCCGCTTCCTCACGCCGTTCGCGACGACGGAATCGCCGCCCCCACAAATGCGCCCGCGCAGCAAACCAGCATCCACCCGCCAAACACGCCTGCCATTTCCGGCGCCATATTCGGAAACACCACCGGGAAAAACGCGCTCGAAAATGGATCGAGCACCAGCGTCGGCAACATCACCGCCAGAGCCCCCGCCACCCACTGCTCTTGCGGCAACCCAGCCGCCCGGCAAAGCCTTCGCACCGGCCAGGCCATCAGCAAAAAACTTACAGCATAGAGGCGCAGCTTCGCCCCCGCGCCGCCCGGACGCAGCACGTACTGCCCGCCCAGCCGCAATCCGGCGGTTGCCACCGCCCACCCCGCGGCGCCGAAAATCAGCAGTGATTTCTTCATAATATGAACCTGAATTCATGTTCTACTAATGGTGGCGCAAAGTCAAGGGGTCAGTTTCGAATGTCACGCGTGGAATGTGAACTGCAGAGGAACGCGCCAGGGTGAAGTTCTTAGATTTTCACGAGTCACCAGTCACGACTCACGGCTCTTCTCATTCGTACCGCAGCGCCACCAGCGGATCTACCCGCGTCGCCCGCGCCGCCGGCACGATGCTCGCCGCCAATCCCACCGCCGCCAGCAGCGCCGCCACGCCCGCAAACGTCACCGGATCCGTGGCCGCCACGCCATACAGCATTTGCGCCAGAATCCGCGTCAGGCCAAATGCCACGAGCGACCCGATCAAAATTCCCGCGCCCACCAGCCGCAAACTTTCCGCGAGAATCATGCCCAGCACGTCGCGGGGTTGCGCCCCCAGCGCGATGCGGATTCCGAATTCATGCGTCCGCCGCGCCACGGAATACGAAATCACCGCGTAAATCCCGGAAAATGCCAGAAACAGCGCCGCCGCCGCAAATATTGCCAGCAGCACCAGGTTGAATCGCCGCGGCGCCAGCGACACGGCCAGATATTGCTCCATTGTCTGCGTTTCGCTGATGGCCACGTCCGGATCCACGGCCAGCGCGTTTTCGCGCACTGCCCGCGCCAGCGCCAGCGGCTCCATCTTCGTGCGCACCACCCACTTCATCTGGTCGGCCATGAACGGAATGGAAACCTCCGGAATCTGCGCCATGGGAATATACAAATCCACCGTCGGCGGCCCGCTCAAGCTGCCCTGCTTCACGTCTCCGGCCACGCCCACAATCTCGAATTCACGCCGCACGCCGTCCGCGCTCAGCAGCGCAATATGCGTCCCAATCGGATTTTCGTTGTTCCAGTAGTATCCGACCGCGCTCTGGTTCACCACCGCCACCCAGTGAGTCTCCGCCAGATCCGAAAAAGTAAATTCCCGCCCCATGCGCAGCGGAATTCCCAGGGTCTGAAAATATCCCGGCGTCGCGGGACGGTATTGCGCCTCGGGCAATTCCTCGCGCTTCACTGGCGGCCTGCCGACCACCTCGAAATCCACGGTCACGTTCGCCGTGCTCACCGGCAGGTCGTGCACCATTACCGCCGATTCCACCCCCGGCACTGCCGTGATCCTTTCGTGAAATTGCTTGTAGTAATTCCACAGTTGCTGCCGCGTTTTCATCCGCGGGCGGGGCACCGACAATTGATAGGTCAGCAGCCCGTGCGGATTGAATCCCGGCGAAATCGCCGCCAGCCGCACAAAACTCCGCAGCAGCAACCCCGCGCCCGCCAGCAGCACCAGCGACACGGCCAGCTCCGCCACCACCAGCACGCGCCGCACGCGATGCCCGCCGCTCCCTTCGCTCGCATCGCGCCCGCCTTCGCGCAGCGTGTCCTGCAAATCGCTTTTCGACGCGCCCAGCGACGGTGCCAGGCCGAACAAAATTCCCGTCAGCAGGCTCAGCCCCGCCGCGAAGAAAAGCACGCGCGTATCCATGGTCACCTGCTTCACCCGCGGCAATCCCGCCGGACTCAGCGCCATAAGCAGCGGAATCCCAACATAGCCCAGCGCGATTCCCAGCATTCCTCCCGCAAACGACAGCACCACGCTTTCAATCAACAACTGCCGCACCAGCCGCACCCGCGAAGCTCCCAACGCCGACCGAATCGCGATTTCTTTCTGCCGCCCGGCCGCGTCCGCCAGAAACAGATTCGCCAGGTTCGCGCAAGCGATCAGCAGCACCAGAGCAACTGCGCCGAACAGTACCCACAGCGCCAGCCGGAAATCGCCCAGGATCTCCTGGCGCAGCGGCGTCACCGGCGCGCTCATCTTCCGCGCGTTGTCCGCCGGATATTCCCGCCGCAATTGATTGGTAATTTCGTCCAGATCGCTCTGCGCCGCGCTCACCGACACGCCCGGCCGCAACCGCCCGTAGATCCAAAGCAACTCAAAATCGCGCATGCTGCGGTACGGGCTTGTCTCCATGTGAAGCGGCGCCACCACGTCGCCTGGCTGCTTCGGCACCATGAAGTCCGGCGCCATCACACCCACCACGGTGAAAATTTCCTCGCCCAGCGTCACCGGCTTGCCCACGATTTCCCGGTCGCCACCGAACCGCCTCTGCCACAGTCCATAACTGATCACCACCACGCGCGGTGCTCCCGGCTCATCATCTTCCGCACGTAGTGCGCGCCCCAGCACCGCCTGCGCCCCCAGAGCCGTCAGCCCGTTTCCCGTCAGCTTCGTTCCCACCAGCCGCTCCGGATCGCCCTGCCCGGTGATGATCACCGGCCAGCGCTGCTCCGCCACCAGGTCCTCGAAGGTGTGGTTCCTCTCGCGCATGTCCATGTAGTCCAGCATGGAATACGGCGCGGTGGGGTTGTCGCTCACTTTCGACCACACCCAAACCAGCCGCTCCGCATCGCGGTAAGGCAGCGGCCGCAGCAGCACTCCATTCACCACGCTGAAAATGGCCGCGTTCGCTCCGATTCCCAGCGCCAGCGTCAGCAGCGCCACGGCCGTCAGCCCTGGCCGCTTCCCTAGCCGCCGCAGCGCGAACGTCACATCCATTTTCAGGTCCTGCATGTTCCACCTCGGTGACACAGGCAATCCACCCTGTGCGTTGCTGTGACGCCTCCAGCCAACTTACGGCGCGTTCTCCCGCGCTTCTATCCGCTTCTCGCGCCCAAATTTCCGGAACTCCGTCTCGCCGCTCCCCCCAAAAACGCACACCGCCTGCCGCCGCCCGGCGAGTGGTTGGGTCAGCGGCAAGCGGTGTCGCAAACTAGAAGCGCTCCGACAGTAAAACCAGCTTCACAATGAATCAAATTGATTGATTTCATCGTCTAAATGAGTAGCATTCATACCACCTGCGCCGGGGAGGCCCTGTGAGTCTGGAAATGCGCCACCTGAAAGTCGTCGCCGCCATCGCCGAGGAAGCGAGCGTCACCCGCGCCGCCACGCGCCTGCACCTCACGCAATCCGCGCTCAGCCATCAGCTCCGCGACGCCGAAGAGCTGCTCGGCCGCCCGCTGTTCGAGCGCCGCAGCCGCAAAATGGTGCTCACCTCCGCCGGCGAACGCCTGCTGCGCTCCGCCCGCAGCGTCCTCGACGAACTCGACCGCGCCGAAAAAGAAATCCAGCGCAGCGGATCCGCCGAGCGCGGCCTCATCCGCCTGAGCACGCAGTGCTACACCGTGTACCACTGGCTCCCGCCGCGCCTGAAAATCTTCCAGAAAAAATATCCCGCCGTGGACGTCCAGCTGGTCGTCGAAGCCACTCCGCATCCCTTCGAAGCGCTCCTCGACGGCAAACTCGACCTGGCCATCGCCTGCTACCCGGTGCGCAACAGCAAAATCGAATACACGCCCCTGGCCCGCGACGAAATGGTCGTGCTCGTCCCGCCGCACCATCCATGGGCCGCGAAACCATTCGTCAACCCGCAGGATTTCGCGCACGAAGACCTCATCATCTATCCGCCCCTGGAAGAAAGTTCTGTGCTGCTGAAATTCCTCAATCCCGCGGGCGTAGTCCCGCGCCGCATCCGTGAAGTCATGTTGACCGAAGCGATCCTCGAACTGGTTAAAGCCGGCATGGGCGTCGCCGTCCTGGCCCGCTGGGCCGTGGCCCCGCAACTCGCATCCGGCGAATTGCGCGCCGTCCGCCTCACCCGCGACGGCTTCTACCGCGACTGGTCCATCGCCCGTCTTAAACCACATGCATCGCGTTCATCATCGGAGACGCAGCACACCGGAGTGCGCACGCCTCGTATACACCCAGGCGCTCCGGCGTACCTCGACGAATTCATCCGCATCCTCGTCGGCCACCCCATTCACCTACCCGTCCCCCTGCCACGCGCAAAACGCGCAGTCGCTCGCCGGCAGCCAAATTCCTCTGCGCCTCACAAGCGTCGCGCTACCCGCGCTTGAACTCGGCGGTTGGGCCACCTACCGGTTGCATTTTGCCGATGTGCCGTCCTGTCTCGTACTCACTTGTGAATGGCGAAGGATTCGGTGATTTCCGGAGGATTGGACCAATCGATCGGCCCCTTCGCGAAACGTATCTTTAGCCACCCGAGAACGGAGTCCCAATTCTTGGTGAAAGTGTCGTAAGACTGGTCCCATTCGTGGCCTTGCCCCCAACCAATGTTGGTGAAATGAACGAGCGTCTTGTGAGCGGACAGCTCCTTAAAATCCAGAAAAACGATGGTGGTAAGGCCCGCATCGCGAAGGGATCCGGGCTCGCTTCCCCACGTGAAGGCCAGAGACTTCATGGGCGCGAAACTTTGGATATGGCATTCTTCTTCGCAACCTCGGGTCCCATTCGGATTGCCGGGGTAGAAGTAAATTTCATAGGAACCACCCAGAGTGAGATTGATCTTCGTTTTTGGAGCGAAAAAGGCTTGCGCTCCCTGGTTGGTCGTAAATGCCTCCCACACTTCCTTGAGTGACGCGTCCACCACTACTTGTTTGCGAATGGTGCGGTCCTGTGCCTGAGCTCCAGAGGCTGAAAACAAGATGGAAGCCAGGCAGTATGCGGTCACGAAGACCAATGGGCGGTGAGCCCATGTACGGAATGTCTTGGCCATGGTGAACTCCTCCTGCATGAGGCACCCTCCAGGTGAGGTGCTTCTCAAATATCTATTACATGTTTTTTCGGATTCCTTTAGCGTCACACGAAATTAGCTGACAGACAGCGATCAGCCGAATATGGGGGGCGGGCCAGCCTTTGGATTTGGCTCTAGCATTAGGTCTTGCGGGTGCCGATCCCTTTGCGCCGTTGGCGAAGGGCGGGATGCTTTTGACGTTTCCCGTCTCTGAAATTTCAAATCTGAAATTGGCAATTCCGTCTGTTCGTCCGCTCCGCCCCGTCCCTCTGCGCCCCAGCGCACCACCTGTACCAACGGACAGGCGTACTAAAACTGGACCAAATCAATCCTCGCTCTGTACTGATTCTGTACTTCGCCTCGCTTCGTTTCGTGCTACCAATGGTCATGTGCGTCGCGCGACAGCCTCGCAATCTTTCCAGGAAATTCGATCCCACCGGCTCGCCTCTTCCCTCAATCTCCGCATTCATGCGTCCCTGCCTCCTGGCGCTATCCCCTGTGTTTGCTTCACTCAACGTTACCAGTCAGTTACCACCGTCCTTTCGCCCCGGCCTTTCTAATCGCAACACATCGGAAACCGGAATCGCCGCAACCCCTAGAAAACAAACGACGGTGGTACTTTCTAATCGCAACAAAAAGCCACCCCCCCGGGGGGTACTACTTTGCAACCGAGGCGGCGGCGGCGCGCCCGAAAGCCACTCCGGCCGCCCACCCAGGAAGCCCGCGCCGCCAAAAATGGGCATAGGAAAATGACACTTCGCGGCGGGCGGCTTCGCGGCCGTTGCAGACGGATCCCCGCTCGCAATCCACTACGAAAGCAAATTTTGGTTGGATTTTTAGTAGCGCGATCGGGCCACGCGGATGAATTCACGCAGTGTGGATACGTTCGGGCCGTACGTGCCGATGCGCCCGGCGTCCACTGGCAGGCCCAGAAACTCAGCCTGCTCAATGCTCAAGCCGGCATCGTCCAGTTCCGCCAGGCTGTATCCTTCGGTGGGCAGCACGCGGTTCAGCCGCGACGGAGCCACTGGACGCGGCGGCCGCTGGTTGTGCCAGCGCTTCCGCACTATCTGAAAGAAGTCGTCCCAGTCTCGCCGGTTCCACATTGTCGGCCTCCTACGCGCCCCGGTCGCACCACATATGATGCAATTGCCGCGCCAAGGGTAACTATATTTTCTCCCGCCACCCTCGCCGCGCCCGCCCCAGGTCTGGAAACGGTGCAGATTCTAACCCCGAGTCTAGCGGATTGTCGCGCGCGAATGTTTCCTGTTTCCTTAGAGTTATCGCCCCTTTCGCACATCCATAGGCGCCCTTCGCTCCCCCACCCGGTTGGTTCTCAACATGGCTCTGATCTGGCCGAACGGGCGCCCAATTTGCTCCCTTCTACACCCATTCTCCCCCTGCTGCTATACTTTCTCGAAGTTACTCCCGCGTGTTCGCCACGCGAAATTCACATGAGCAATCCGGTCATCGTCGTCCACTATCACGAACTGTGGCTCAAGGGCCGCAATCGCCGCTTTTTTCTCGGCAAGCTTTTTACCGCTCTGCGCCTCTCGCTCGCCGGCATCCCGGTCCAGCGCATCGAGCAGCCCGGCGACCGCTTCGTCGTCCGCCTCGGTGACGGCGCCGCGCTCGACGAAGCTATCGCGCGCATCAACCATGTTTTGGGCGTCGCTTTCTTTGCCGTGGCCCGCCCCGTCGAACGCGACCTCGAGGCCATCTGCCGCGCGGCTCTCGACGAAATGGCACCGCAAAAATTTTCGACCTTCGCCGTGCGCGCCCGACGCAGCGACAAATCTTTCCCACACACCTCTATGCAAATTGATTCCGTCGTCGGCCGCTACCTGCTCGACCATCTCCCCGGCTCGCCGCGCGTCCATCTCAAGACACCGGACTTGACCTGCTACATTGAAATCACGCCCGGACCCGCGCTGGTTTATGCGCAAAGAATTCCCGGCTCCGGCGGCCTGCCCGCCAACACCGCCGGCCGCATCATGTGCCTGCTCTCCGGCGGATACGATTCCGCCGTGGCCGCCTATCACATGATGAAACGCGGAGCGCATCTGAGCTTTACGCACTTTTACGGCACCGGCGCGCGTCCCGGTGAATCCTCGCTGCATGTCGCCAGCAATCTGGCGCGCCAACTGGTGCGCTTCCAATTTCACGCCCGGCTCTACCGTGTTCCGTTTGAAGGAATCCAGCGCGAGATCGTCCGCTACGCGCCCGAAGAGTTTCGCGTGCTGCTGTACCGCCGCATGATGCTGCGCATCGCGCAAGTGATTGCCGGCCGCGATCGCGCCTTGGCGCTGGTCACCGGCGACAGTCTCGGTCAAGTGGCCTCACAAACCCTGCGCAATCTTGTCGCCGTGGACGCCGCCTCGCGCATGGTCGTCTTCCGCCCGCTGATCGGCACGGACAAAATGGAAATCATGGCCACGGCGCGGAAAATCGGCACCTACGATATTTCCTCCGAGCCGTTCCACGATTGCTGCCCGGTGTTCATGCCGCGCACACCGGCTCTGTATGCCGGCGCCGAAGAACTCACCGAAGCGGAATCGAAGTTGGATATTCGCGAGCTGGTGAACCAGGGAATTCGCGGAACCACCATTGAAAAATTTCACTACAAGAACGGACGCGTGGAAGCCGAAGAGCCGCAGACCATCGCCAGCCGGCGCGCGGACGATCCCGCCCCGGCCAAGCAGCGGAGCGCCATCGCATGATCCGCTCGCACGCTTGCACACACCCGCACTCGCGCCCTTAAAATAAAAATGTCTAAAATTTATTCACAGAAACTAGCGGTCGCGATCTCTGTCTCCCCGATCGCGTCCCCCGCCATATCCGCCGCGTCCTCCGCCACCGCCGCCGCGTCCACCGCCGCCACCGCGTCCGCCACCGCCACCACCGCCGCCGTGACCGCCCCGTCCTCCGCCACCGCCGCCTCCGCCTTCACGTTGCGGACGCGCTTCGTTCACCACCAGCGCGCGGCCCAGAAAGTCCTTGCCGTTGAGCGCGGCGACGGCTTTCTCTGCCTCGGCGTCGTCGCGAATCTCCGCGAAGCCGAACCCGCGGGGCTGTCCCGTAAAACGATCGCGCAGCAACGTTAGCGAATCCGGCTGCACGCCGATCTCCGAGAACAACGCAGCAACCTGCTCTTCTGTAGCCTTGAACGGGAGATTCCCAACGTAGAGTTTCTTCACGGCCGTTCTCCTGGTGCCCCGCTCCAGGTGGCAGGGCACATCTGCGAGGCTGAAGGGACTAAGGATCGGCCGCGGTGGCCGGCGAGGCTCAATCGAGCCGGCCGCTCTCGGCTGAAGCAAGGGCTCCAGCAACTCAGGGGGCATGATGCGGCAACTGGCACGCGGAGTCAACGCTTCCCCTGCAAAAATGCCCAAATCCGCCTGCTCGCCGGCTTTCTCCGGCTAGGGGGTGCCGCCCGGCCGGTGGTACGATGCGCGCAACTTCCATCCGGGGGCAGCGCATGCGTGGAACCATGATGGATTTTCCGCTTACGCTCATTCCCATATTCGAGCGCGCCGGAAAAATTTTCGGCAAAGTCGAAATCGTCTCGCGCCGCCCGGATCGCACGCTCGCGCGCTCGTGCTACGGCGAAATGTATCGCCGCGCCCGGCGTCTGGCGCGCGCGCTCGAGCTCGCCGGACTCGCCCGCGGCGACCGCGTGGCCACGCTCATGTGGAATCACGCCACGCACCTGGAAGCTTACTTCGGAGTTCCCATTGCCGGCGGCGTGCTGCACACTCTCAACCTGCGCCTGCACGGGCACGAGCTGGCCTACATCGCCAATCACGCCCGCGACCGATTCCTCATCGTTGACGACGTGCTGCTTCCCGTGTACGAATCCTTTCGCGACCAGGCGCCCTTTGAACGCGTCTTCGTTGTCCCCACCACCGGCGAACCCGTTCAGCGCTCCTCGGAAAGCTACGAAGATTTTCTTGCTGCCGCGGACGACGATTTCATCTATCCCACTCTCGAGGAAAACGAAGCCGCGGCCATGTGCTTTACTTCCGGCACCACCGGCAAACCCAAAGGCGTGGCCTATTCGCACCGCGCTCTGGTGCTGCACAGCTTTGCCGCGTGCATGGAAGACAGTTTTGGTGTCGGCCACCGCGAAGTGATTCTGCCGTGCTCTTCCATGTTCCACGCCAACGCGTGGGGCATTCCCTATTCCGCCGCGCTTGCTGGCGCAAAGCTGATTTTTCCCGGCCGCCATCTCGATCCCGAAAGCGTGATCGACCTTATCGCCTCAGAGCAGGTAACCATCACCACCGGTGTGCCGACCATTTGGCTCGCGGTACTGTGCTCGCTCGAGAAAAATCCCGGCCGCTGGAAATTCGCGAAGCCTGTGCGCATCACTTGTGGCGGCTCGGCCGTGCCGGAATCGTTGCTACGTCGCCTGGACCGCTTCGGCTTCCACATAACGCACCTGTGGGGCATGACGGAAACCACACCGCTGGCCACCACCAGCCGCCTGAAATCCACCATGTCGCAATCTTCCGAGGACGAAAAATACCGCACGCGCGCCTTGCAGGGTTATCCCGTTCCCTTCGTCGAATTGCGCGTGCAGGGGCCCAAAGGCGAAGCGCCCTGGGACGGCATCACCTTCGGTGAGCTTGAAGCGCGCGGCCCCTGGGTTGCCGGAAACTATTTCGAAGCTCCTGAAACCAGCGACCGCTGGACCCGCGACGGCTGGTTCCGCACCGGCGACATCGCCAGCATCAATCCCGAGGGCTACATCAAAATCGTGGACCGCAGCAAAGACCTCATCAAATCCGGCGGCGAGTGGATCAGCTCCGTGGACCTGGAAAACGCGCTGATGGGCCACCCCGCCGTAGCGGAGGCCGCGGTGATCGGCCTGCCGCACCCGAAGTGGGACGAGCGCCCCCTCGCCGTCGTCGTGCTCAAGGAGGGAGCGCAAGCGCAGCCCGAAGAATTGCGCGAATTCCTGGCCGCGAAATTTGCCAAGTGGCAGATCCCCGACGGCTTCGCCTTCGTCGCCGAGCTGCCGCACACCTCCGTTGGCAAACTCCTGAAAACCAAGCTTCGCGAGCAATACGCCAATTGGAAGTGGGAGTAGCGCCGCAGGCCAGCCAACATGACCCAATCGAAAGTGAGATTAACCGAGCGCGCCGACAGGCTGTCAGGTGCGGTAGCTGGCGTTGATGGTCACGTAGTCGCCTGTGAAATCGCAGGTCCACATGCGCGCGGAGGCGCGGCCGGAGTTCAGGTCCACGACGATGGGCACGAAATTTGCGAGCATTTTCTTGTGGGCGGTGCGCTCGTTGAAAGGATGCTCGCGGCCGCGGCGGCAGACGGGAATCCCGGCCAGGCGAATGTCCACGCGTTCGAAATCGAAGGGCACGCCAGCGCGCCCAGCGGCCGCGAGGATGCGTCCCCAGTTGGGATCCGCGCCCGCGAGAGCCGTTTTCACCAGCGGGGAATTGGCAACCGTTCGAGCCACGCGATCCGCAGCGGCAGGCGACGGCGCGCCGCGGATTTCGATTTCGATGACACGCTGCGCGCCTTCGCCGTCGGCCACAATCGCAAGCGCGAGCTGGCAGCACACGGTACCCAGCGCCGCACAAAATTTGCGAAAGTCCGTGCCCTCCGCGCAAATCTTTCGCGCGCCGGATTGCCCGTTCGCCAGGGTCGCAACCGTATCGTTCGTCGAGGTGTCGCCATCAATGGTGATGGCATTGAACGTCGGCTTTACGGCGCGGCGCAGTGCGCGCGAAAGCAACGCAGGCGAGATGGCCGCATCGGTGGCGATAAACGCGAGCATAGTGGCCATGTTCGGCTGAATCATCCCCGCGCCCTTGGCGCAACCGAGAATGCGCACCAGCTTTCCCCCGGCTCGGAATTTTGCCGCGGCCCACTTCGGCCGCGTGTCTGTAGTAATGATCGCGCGTGTGAAATGCACAAAAGCTCCGGCGTCAGTGCGCCGCGCGCGCACCAAGGCCGGCACCGCTCGCAGGATTTTTTCGACGCGCAGGGGCACGCCGATCACGCCTGTGGAGCAAACCAGAATCTGGGACGGATGCAGCCGGCCCAACTCCCAGGCCACCTTCAATGTGGTTGCTGCCGCCGCGGCGTAGCCCTCCGAGCCGGTGCAGCAATTCGCGTTGCCGGAATTGACGATTACGCCGCGCATGCGCGCCCGCGATTTCCTGAGATGCACTTGCGAAGCGAGCACAGGAGCCGCCTGCACGCGGTTTTGCGTGAACATGGCCGCCGCCGCGGCAGGCGTCTCGCTGACGAGCAGTGCCAGGTCCAGCCCGGATTTTTTCAGGCCGCAGGAAGCGGCGGCGAATGAAAACCCGCGAGGAATGTCAGAAGCCGAAGCCCGCGCGGTCATGGGACGAGGACGGATTCTGGAGAGTCGCTCAGAATGGGCAGCGTGATGCGCTCGGGAATCACCGTGGCCACCACGGCGACCAGTCGGCACGTTCGCCGTTTCGCGCAGTGCCGGCAATCGCGATCAATTTTTTCCGTGAGCGATTGGCGCGCCGTCGCCGAAAATCCCTGGCGTACGAAGAACTCGGGCGCGTGGGTGACGGCAAAAACGCGCGCGATATCGCAGCGCCGCGCCTCATCGAGTGCGAATCCCAGCAGGCTCGCTCCGATGCCCTGCCCACAAATTTCCGGATCCACGGCCAGCGAGCGGATTTCCGCCAGCTCCGAACCATAATTTTCCAGCGCCACGCAACCGACGACGCGCCGGTTCATCTTGCACACCTGAAAGTGGCTGATGTTGCGCCGGATTTCATCCTCGGCGCGCGGCAGCAGCAATCCTTTTTCAGCGTATTGCGCGATCAGCGCGTAAATCGCCGGAGCGTCCGCGATGCTGGCGCAGCGCACCCTCATGGATGTTCCTCAAGCTTGATCAAGCGCTGCTTGAATTCGTCCAGCGTCGCACGCACAGCCCCCGGCGCTGTTCCTCCGGCCACGGCGCGCCGCGCCAGCGCCGATTCCAGAGTCAGCACCGTGCTCAGGTCTCGTCCGAAGGCAGGCGAAAATTCCTTCAGGCGGTCGAGCGGCATTTCGCGGATTGATTTTCCTTCCTGTTCCGCTGCGCGCAGCACCTTGCCGACAATTTCATGCGCCTCGCGAAAGGGCACACCGAATGCGACCAGGTAATCCGCTACTTCCGTGGCCACCAGCGCGGGATCCTGCGCCGCCTGACTCAACTGATCGTCGCGGAAGCGCGTTGCCGCCAGTGTTTTTCCCGCGATGCGCGTCATGGCCAGCGCCTGGTCGTGCGCGCCGAAGAGCGCCTCCTTGTCCTCCTGCAAATCGCGCTGGTAACTCGACGGCAGGCCCTTGCAGACGGTCAGCAGCGCGAAGAGCGCGCCGTAAATGCGCCCGGTCTTGCCGCGAATCAACTCCCACGCGTCGGGATTTTTCTTTTGCGGCATCAGGCTGCTGCCGGTTGAATATTCGTCGGGCAGCTCGATGTAGCCAAATTCCGGCGAAGCGAACAGGATCATGTCTTCCGCCAAACGCGAAAGATGCATGGCCAGAAATGATAGCGCGGAAATATATTCCAGCGCGAAATCGCGGTCGCTCACCGCATCCAGGCTGTTGGGCGCGATGCGCGAAAACCCCAGATCGCGCGCCAGCGTTTTACGATCGATGGGAAACGCGCAGCCGGCCAGCGCCCCGGAGCCGAGTGGACAGGAATCCGCGCGCGCGCCCGCAGCCGCCACGCGCTCCGCATCGCGAAGAAACGCCTCGCCATGCGCCAACAGCCAGTGCGAGAGCAGCAACGGCTGCGCATGTTGCAGATGCGTCGAGCCCGGCATGGGCACGCGAATCCTGGCTTCAGCGTGGACGGCAATCGCGCGAGCCAGCTCTGCGATGGCTGTCCGAGTTTCGCGCGAGGACTCCTTAACGTACATGCGGAATTCTGTGGCCACCATTTCATTGCGGCTGCGCCCGGTGTGCAACTTGGCGCCCAGCGCGCCGAGTTTTTCAATCAGCGCGGTCTCCACGAAATGGTGCACGTCTTCCGCTTTCGAATTGTCGAGCCAGGCAACATCCGATCGAGCGCGCTGCTCCAGTTGATCCAGCGCGGCGACGATCTGCTGGCCTTCCTCGTGGGAAATGATTCCCGCCTGGGCGATGGCGCGAGCCCAGGCGCGGTCGAGCGCGAACTCCTGCGGCAGCAGGCGGCGATCGAAATGCCAGGAGCGCTCGAATTCGTAGAACGAAGATTCCGGGGGACGGTCGAAGCGGCCGCCCCACATCTTCTGGTCTTCGGCAGCGCTCATCCGACCTCGGCTTTGGCGCGCGCGTCCTGCGCCGCCGTCATGGGTGGCACGGTGATGGGAAGCGCAAAGAGATTGATGAAGCCTTCCGCGTCTTTCGGATTGTATCCGGTCATGGTGAAGCTGGCGAGGTTGGTGCGATAGAGCGAGTAAGGAGACCGCCGCGCCGCCACGGTGACGTTGCCCTTGAATAAAGTGAGCGACACCGAACCGGTCACGCGGCGCTGCGAATTGGCGAAAAACGCGTCCAGCGATTCCCGCAGCGGCGTGAACCACATGCCGTAATAAACCATCTCCGCGTACCGCAGCGCCAGCATCTGCTGGTAGTGCGCCGTCTCGCGGTCGAGGCACAAAGATTCCAGCTCGCGATGCGCGGTGACCAGCAGCGTTCCGCCCGGTGTTTCGTAAGCGCCGCGCGATTTGATGCCCACCAGTCGGTTTTCGACCAGTTCCATGCGGCCCACGCCATTCACGGCGGCAATTTCATTGAGTTGATCGAGCAGAACTATGGGCGCGAGCTTTTTGCCATTCACACTCACGGGCGTTCCAGCGTCGAAGCCGATCTCAACCGTCGTCGCATGGTCCGGAGCTTTCGCCGGCGAGACGACCCATTGCCACATGGCTTCGTCGGGCGCGTTCGCGGGATCTTCCAACACGCCGCCTTCGTGGCTCAGGTGCCAGATGTTGCGGTCGCGGCTGTAAATATTTTTCGTAGTTTGCTCGACGGGCACATGGTGCGCCCGCGCGTAGGCGATGGCTTCCTCACGCGAGGCGATGTTCCATTCGCGCCACGGGGCGATGATTTTCAGCTCCGGCGCCAGAGCTTTTGCGGCCAGCTCAAACCGCACCTGGTCGTTGCCTTTCGCGGTGCAGCCGTGAGCCACCGCATCGGCGCCCAATTGCTTGGCCAGCCGCACCTGCCGCTGCGCCAGCAGCGGGCGCGCAAACGACGTACCCAGCAGGTATTTGTGTTCGTAAACCGCTCCGGCCCGCAGCGTCGGCCAGATGTAGCCGGTGATGAATTCTTCGCGCAGGTCCTCGACATGCGCTTCGCTCGCGCCGGTCGCCAGCGCTTTCTTGCGCGCCGCTTCCAGGTCTTCCTGCTGGCCCAGGTCGCCGATCATGGCGATTACTTCGCAGCCGCGATAATTTTCCTTCAGCCAGGGAATGATGATGGAGGTGTCCAATCCTCCGGAATACGCCAGGACAACTTTCTTTGGCACTCGTTCTCCTCAATTCAGCAGCGTCAGCAAAATCGCTTTCTGCACGTGCAGCCGGTTTTCCGCCTGATCGAACACGATCGAGCGTTCGGAATCCAGCACCGCGTCGGTCACTTCCGAACCGCGATGCGCGGGCAGGCAGTGCATGAACACGGCGTCCCCGGCGGCGTGCGCCATCAGCGCTTCATTTAGCTGATAACCAGCGAAAATATCCCGGCGCGAAGCCGCCTCGGATTCCTGACCCATGCTGGCCCACACGTCCGTATACACCGCCTGCGCTCCGGCCACGGCGTCCTCCGGTGAACGCAAAACCTCGATTTTTCCGCGCGTTTCGCGCGCCACGCGCTTGGCTTCTGCGACGACGCCGGCATCCGGCTCGAATCCCGCCGGCGCGGCAACGCGCATATGCGCGCCCACGCGAGCGGCGATGGAGAGCAGCGAGTGGCAAACGTTATTTCCATCGCCGACGTACGCAATCTTCAGGCCGCGCAGCCCGCCGAAGCGATCTTCGAGTGTGAAGAAATCCGCCATCGCCTGGCAGGGATGAAACCGGTCGGAGAGCGCGTTGATCACCGGAATGCGTCCGTGCGCAGCCAGCTCGTCGAGTGACTGCTGCGAAAAGACGCGCGCAATGATGCCGTGCACCATGCGCTCAAGGTTCTTGGCCACGTCGGCGATGGATTCGCGCTCGCCCAGCCGTGTGGTGGTGTGGTCGAGAAATACAGAGGTGCCGCCGAGGCCCGCAATTCCCACTTCGAACGTGACGCGCGTGCGCAGTGACGGCTTTTCGAAAATCATGGCCAGAAACCGTCCGGCCAGCGCGCCGCGGTAGCGGTCGGGACGGATCTTGATGTCCGCGGCCAGGTGGAAGAGTTCGCGCACCTGCGCGGGACTCCATTCCATGCCGGTCAGCAGGTCATTTGTGACAATTAACGGCGCGGGGGCGGCTACGGCGTTCATGTTCACCTCGAGGCAGCCACAGCAACGGGCTGCGTTTGCGTTTCGGTCCCGGGAATTTTTGCGGAAATGCCGGCGGCGGTTTTCGGCGCGCGCGCCAGCACGGTTTCAAAGTTTTCCAGAAATTCCGCCACGTCGCGCCGCGTGATGATGAACGGCGGAAGCAGGCGGAGAATATGTTCGTGAGTGCAGTTGATCAGCAAGCCGCGTCGCAGTGCCAACTCGACGATGGGCGCGCCTTCCACCGCAAGATCCACGCCGAGCATCAGGCCTTGACCGCGAATTTCGCGGATGAAGTCGAAGCGCGCTGCCAAAGTTTCGAGACCCTCGCGCAGTTGTGCGCCCCGCTCGCGAATATTCAGAAGAAGACCTTTTTCCTCGACCACTCGAAGAAACTCCAGCGCCGTCGCGCACACCAGAGGCCCCCCGCCGAAAGTGGTCCCGTGCATCCCGGGGGTGAATGCCGAAGCAAACTTCTCATTGGCGATGAAGGCCCCGAGCGGAAGACCTCCGGCCAGCGGTTTGGCAACGGTAACGATGTCCGGGCCTGCCGAGAATTTCTGGTAAGCGAAGCGCCGCCCCGTGCGCCCAAGGCCGCATTGAATCTCGTCGGCGATCAGCGCCGCGTCGTGCTGTGTCGCCAGCGCGCGCGCGGCCTGCCAGAATTCTTCACTTACCGGGCTGATGCCGCCTTCACCTTGAATGGTCTCAACCACCAGCGCACAGACGCTGCTGTCAAATTTGTTTTCAAGGTCAGCGATGTCATTGAATCGCACGAATTCCACACCGGGCACCAGCGGAGCAAACGGCTCGCGATATTTCTGTGGATGGGTGATCGAAAGTGCGCCGAAGGTCCGGCCGTGAAAAGAATTCTCCAGCGCCAGAATCCGCGTTTTCGCCGCAGCGGCTTTTCCGGAATTCTTACGCGCATACGCGCGCGTCAGTTTCAGTGCTCCATCAATCGCTTCCGTGCCGCTATTCGTGAAGAACACGCGGTCCAGGCCGGACCACTCCGCCAGCTTGCGTGCCAGCGGCCCCTGATATGGATTGTGGAACAGGTTTGAGAGGTGCACCGCGCGGCCCGCTTCCCGGCGAATCACACGCACCAGGCGCGGATGCGAGTAACCGAGCGCGTTGACCGCTATACCGCCGAGAAAATCAAGGTAGGCGCGGCCCGCGGAATCGTACAAGCGACAACTGCGCCCATGCGTGAACACCACATCCGGCCGCTTGTAGGTGTTCATCAGGTAGCGCGACTCGTCCGCGCAAATCTGTTTCGCAGACACGCCGGTTCTCGAGGATTTTTTCATTTGCGCCATATTGCTTCAGGCAACTCCTCGAACGGCTTTGGCGCTGGCGTGTACTACCGGGAGCACACGCGTGCCGGGGCAGCGCGCTCCATTCGCAGCGGAAAGCAGCGCTCGCGGCGAGGTGCCGCCGACGATGCGAACTTCGGATACCCCGGCCGAAAGCGCGCGCTTGGCCGCTTCCAGTTTCAGGATCATCCCGCCGGAAACCTTGTTGCAGCGAATCAGATCTTCAATTTCGCCGCCACGCACGGCGCGCAGCACTTTTTGCCCGTCCAGCACGCCGGCCACATCCGTCAGGAAAATCAACCGGTCGGCGCGAATGAATTCCGCGGCTGCGGCGGCCATGTGATCCGCGTTGATGTTGTAGATTTCTCCGTCCGCACCCAGGCCCAGGCATGACGCCACCGGCACGATTCCCGCCCGCCATTGCGCGCGCAGAAAATCCAGGTTTACGCCCGTCAGATAACCGACAAATCCAAGCGCTCCGTCGCATTCGCCAAGTTGCATCGGCTCGGCCAAGAAACAGGCCGAATCCTGCGCCGAAATTCCCACGGCGGGCTGGCCGGCAAGTGAAATGGCCCCCGCCAGCCGCTTGTTCAGCAGTCCAGCAAAAACCATCACCGCGGCATCGCGCGTCTCGCGATCCGTCACACGCAGCCCGTTGACGAAGCGGCTCTCGATCCCCATGCGCGCGAGCGTGGAGGTGAATATTTTTCCGCCGCCGTGAATGATCAGCAATTCATGGCCGCCGCGCGCCAGTTCCGCAACCTGCCGCGCCAGCGAGCGCACCGACTCCTCGTGCTCGAGCAAAGCACCGGCAACTTTGATCAGCAATCTCATAGCAATCCTGCCGTCTCGGGAAATCCGTACATCCCGTTTAGGTTTTGTACTGCTTGTCCTGCCGCGCCCTTGCCCAGATTGTCGAGGCAGGCCACCACCACCAGCCGCTCGCCTGATGGATCGAGCGCGAAGCCGATGTCGCAAAAATTCGTGTGCGCCACATGCTGCAATTCCGGTAACCGCCCCGCTGGCAGAATCCGGACCATATGCCGCCCGGCGAAGAAGCGGCGGTACTCCGCCTCGATTTCTTCCGCGGAGTGCGGCGACTTCAGCCAGACGTACAGCGTCGAAAGAATTCCGCGCTCGACCGGCAAAAGGTGCGTGGTGAACACGAAGTCTTCACTGGCGAATCCCAAGTGGTCCATGATTTCCGGCGTGTGGCGGTGGGTGAAAACTCCGTAGGCGCGGAAATTCTCGTTCACCTCCACGAAATGCGTCTCCCGCTTCGGGTCTTTGCCCGCGCCGCTTACTCCCGATTTGCAGTCGCACACAATTCCGCGCGCCGGATTGATCCATCCGGATTCCACCAGCGGCCGCAGGCCGAGAATGACGGAGGTCGGATAGCAGCCGGGATTGGCAACCAGATGCGCTCCAAAAATCACATCCGCGTACAGCTCCGGCAGCCCGTACACCGTGCGCGCCAGCGTGTCGCTTGAAGGAGGCGCGAGCTTGTACCACTGTTCAAACGTCTGCGCCTCGCGAAACCTGTACGCGCCGCTGAGGTCCACGATGCGTAGCGCCGGATTTGCGGCCAGCAGCGCGGGGACCAGCTCGAGCGAAGCTTCATGAGGTGTCGAGAGAAACGCCACCTGCGCGCCGCTCTTGGCCACTGCATCAACCGAAAGCGGGCGGCAGGGCGCCTCGCCCCAGCCGCGAAGCTGTGGATACAGCTCCGTCAGGCAACGGACATTGGCGTGGCCGTCGCGCAGAAAGAAAGTTGGGCGTTCGATGTGTGGGTGCCGCAGCAGGAGCCGGGCCAACTCGTAACCTGCGTAGCCCGTTGCTCCGACGACGGCGACCCGTAACGGGTCGGTCATCGGAGCAGTTCCTCGATTCGTTCTTGCACCGCCGCGCGCGCGCTGCGTGAAGAAGTGATGATCAGGACAGTGTCGTCGCCCGCCAGTGAACCGGCGATTTCTTTCCAGCGTTCGCGGTCTACAGCAGCGGCCAACGGCTGCGCGCCGCCGGGAGGAGTCTTGAGCACCAGCATGTTCTGCGCCGGGCGGCAATCGAGCATGAATTCCTTCAGCGCGCGGCCGAGTGTGGGCAGCGGCGCGGATTCTTCGGCGCCGGCCGAGGAAAGCGACCGGTAGCCCTCGGCGGTCTTCACCAGCCGCATTTCGCGCATGTCGCGCGAGAGCGTGGCCTGCGTGACGCGCACGCCCAGGTGAATCAGCTGGCGGCGCAATTCATCCTGGCTGGCCACCGGCTGGCCGGCGAGCAGTTTCAGGATCTGGCCCTGACGGTATCGCTTGTGGTCGCTCATCAAAGTCTATGCTTGAATATGCACTCCAATGCATATTCATACATATGCAGAAACCCCTGTCAAGCAAAATGATTCCTGTGGACGGAAATGTCACCGCCGGCGCCGCGGTCGAAGGATTCAAAGAAATCCGAAAAAATCACGCGTCTGCAAGATACAATCCTGCGCGCCAAAAGGAGGCAACCCATGCGGCGGTACGCAATTCTTTTCTTGTTTCTTTTTCTTGCGGCGGGAATTGGCATAGCCCAGGAGTCGAAAAAGCCGGCACCCGCGTCCGTGGCGGTCAAGGCCGGGAAATTGCTGGATGTTCGTACCGGGAATTATGCTCAGGATCAAATCATCTGGATCGAAGGCGACCGCATCAAGGCCGTCGGAAAATCATCGGATATCGAGAGGCAATTGCCAGCGGGCACGAGAGTAATTGACCTCTCGAAATCCACTGTTCTTCCAGGACTCATCGATTGCCACACGCACCTGACCGGCTCCCCGTACCTGCTCGGCCCGATCGGAATGCATACCTCTTACCCTCGCGACGCCCTGATTGGCGCCCGCAATGCGCGAGTGACGCTCGAGGCCGGATTCACGACGGTGCGCAATGTCGGTGCCGGAGGCTACGCGGATATGGCGCTGCGCGACGCCATCATCGCTGGTGATGTTCCCGGCCCGCGCATGCTGGTATCCGGGCCCGCGCTCAGCATCACCGGCGGCCACGGCGATGAAAATTTTCTGGCTCCGCAATATCACGCGATCGGAGATGGCGTTGCCGACGGCGTCCCCGCGGTGATGGCCAAGACGCGCGAGAACATCAAGTTCGGCGCGGACGTGATCAAGTTCATGGCCACTGGCGGCGTGCTATCGGAAGGCGACAATCCGGCCATGGCGCAGTATTCGCCCGAGGAGATGAAAGCCATCATTGATACCGCCCATGAGCTTGGCCGCAAAGTGGCCGCGCACGCTCACGGAGCGGCCGGGATCAAGTATGCGGTTCTTGCCGGCGTGGATTCCATCGAACACGGCAGCTACATCAACGACGAAGACATTCAACTGATGAAGCAGCACGGCACCTACCTGGTGCCCACCATCTGGCTGGGCGACTGGCTGATGGCGAATTACCAGCAACTAGGTCTCACGCCTAACGTAGTCGAAAAAATGAAGACGGTGATGCCGATCGCGCGGCAAAACGTCGCGCACGCCTTGCAGTCCGGCGTGAAAGTGGCGTTCGGCACCGACGCGGCCGTCTATCCGCACGGATTGAACGCGCATGAATTCGCAGTGATGGTCCGGCTCGGTCTCGCGCCGCTGGCCTCCATTCAGGCAGCCACGGTGAACGCCGCGGACCTGCTCGGCTGGTCAGACCGCGTCGGAACGCTCGAAGCGGGAAAATTTGCCGACCTGATCGCGGTCGATGGAGATCCCATTGCAGATGTCCGCACTCTAGAGACCGTGCGTTTCGTCATGAAGGGCGGCGAAGTGGTGAAGGGCCAGTAATTCCGTGGCCGGCTCCGCCACCCGAGTTCGCTGTGATAAAATTGCGGCAAGTCAGTAGGCCCGTAGCTCAGTTGGCTAGAGCGCTACCTTGACACGGTAGAGGTCTGCGGTTCGAGCCCGCACGGGCCTACCACTTCTGCGGGCATGCCGTTCGCCTACATTCTGCAAAGTCAATCGAGCCGGGGCCGCCTCCCATTGATCCTCATTTCGTGACCGGATGATCCCCAAGATAATTTTCTTTGCTGCACTGATTCTTGCCGCCTCCGGGCTGATTTCACCGCCCTTGGCGCTGCTGGCCGGCCTGATTTTCGGCTTCACCTTCACGCACCCCTACACCCGGCAAAGCAGGGCTGGTTCGCGGGTACTGCTGCAAATCTCCGTCGTGGCCCTCGGATTCGGAATGAATTTGCACCAAGTGGTTCGCGCCGGCAGTTCCGGCTTTGTGTACACCGCCACCGGCATCGCCACCACCATGTTGCTGGGGCTTTTCCTTGGCCGGCTGATGGCCGTGGGAAAAAATATCTCCTACCTCATCAATGTTGGCACCGCGATCTGCGGAGGCAGCGCCATCGCCGCCGTGGCCCCTATCATTCACGCCAACGATGAAGAAATCGCCGTTTCTCTCGGGACTGTCTTCGTTCTGAATTCCATTGCGCTGCTCACTTTCCCTCTCATCGGCGCCGCGTTGCATCTCACCCAGCCGCAGTTTGGACTGTGGGCGGCGCTCGCGATTCACGACACCAGCTCCGTCGTCGGCGCCGCGGCAAAATATGGAAACGAAGCGTTGGCCATCGGCACCACGGTGAAATTGGCGCGCGCCCTGTGGATCCTTCCCATCGCACTCGTGACCGCCGCCATCATGAAAAGCAAAGCGCGCGTGCAGTGGCCGTGGTTCATCCTGTTTTTCTGCCTGGCCGCAGTCGCCAACACCTATCTGCCGCTGTCCGCGCCTGTGTATCCATACTTGACCAGGCTCGGCCGCATGGGTTTGACCGCCACGCTCTATTTGATCGGCACGGGACTTTCTATCAGCACGATAAAGCAGGTGGGAGCTCGTCCGCTGGTGCAGGGAGTGTTGCTGTGGGCTGCCGTCGCACTCGTCACACTGGCGGCGATTCGCGGCGGGCTGGTCCGGTTTTAGCGCGGAACGTTTTCCGCCCACCAGTTGCGCCAGGCCACCGAATCGTTCGGCACGCTTCCGCCGGTGATGTCGCGCAGCGCCTGGTACACCCAGATCTTGGTGGTAGGGTCGAGCGAACTATCTTCCGCATACGCGAGCAGCATGGGCACAGCGGTTAAGCGCTGCTCCTTGGTCAACATCCCGGATTGTGCCAGGCTGCAAGCGGCGCGCTCGCGCACCTGCGGCGAGGAATCGTATCGAAAAATCTGCAGTAGTGGCTCGATGATGGCGTCGCTGCCAATCAGCGAAAGCCCTTCCACCGCCCAGTAGCGCGTTTTTTCTTCCGGGTCGCGCGAATATCGCAGCAAGGTTTTCATCGCCTGCGCCGGTTCGACGCCCCGGTTGGCCACGGCGCCGAGCATCCACAAAGCCCACGGCCTTGCCGGCGGGTCGTTTTCGATGCGCGCGATCAACGTGTTCGCGCTCGCGGGCGATTTCGATAGATTGTAAACCGCCAACTCCATCTCGATTCCCGCCGCGCGCACCCGCAGATCATTCGAATTCAGCGCGGTGTCGAGCAAGCTGGTCATGCGCGGGCTCATCTTCAAATGTCCGTGCCACGATTCCATGCGAGTGGAGAGCTGCTCGATCGCGCCCTCGTAGTGGTTGATTGTTTGCTCGAGCAGCAACTCCGCCTGGCTTTGTGGCGCCCGCGTCGCCAGGCTCACGGCCAGGTGTGGCGAAAATTTCGCCGGAGACGCGGGCAGCGGGTCGCTCTTCAATTGAATGATGCGCACCAGCTCGTCCCACGCCGCGCGCGCCGCTGCGGGCTTCAGTGAAATCACGATGGCCAGCGGCAGGATGATCACGGTCGAGAAAATAGCGAATCGCACGCCGCGGTTTACTCCCTGCGGCTGCTCGTCAATCGGCTGGTTGCTTTGGAATCGCTCGTCCATTGCGCCTCGAAATTATCTTTCGAGGTTAGCGAGCCGGCCCGCCCGCGGCAATGGTACGGCGGTTCAATTTGCAGAAAAGTTCGCGAAGAAGTTACCGCCGCTCAAATCCGCTATTTCAGCGTAGTTTTGAAGAAATTGAGCGTTCGAGCCCAGGCATCCGCAGCCGCCTCCGGCCGGTAGCCGTCCTTGTTGTTCTGGTTTTCGAATCCGTGCCCGGCGCCGGGGTACACCTTCACGTCAAATGCCCGCTGCGCATTGGTCATGCCTTTCTTGAAAGCCTCCACGTCCGCGACGGTGATTCCATGGTCATCCGCCCCGAAATTCCCCAGCACCGCCGCGCCAATCTTCTGCAAATCGTTGGGATCGGTCGGCAGCGCCCCGTAATTGATCACGCAGGCGCGCAGCCGCGGATCATGCACCGCCAGTTGAATCGAAAAACCGCCGCCCATGCACCATCCGATCGAGCCGATGCGTTCCGGTTTGACTTCTTTGCGCGACGCCAGATACGTCACCGCCGCCGACAGACCTTTTACGCCGCGATCCTGCGGCAGGCCGCGCATCAATTCATGAGCTTGCGATGGGTCGGCCGCCACCTTGCCGCGATACAAATCCACTGCCAGCGCCGCGAACCCCTGCGCCGCCAGCTTTTCCGCCTGCTCCTTCACCCAGTCGTTCAGACCCCACCATTCGTGGATGACGATCACGCCGGGATGCGCCCCCGGCCCCTCCGGCAGCGCCAGAAATCCGTCAATCGTGTCGTCGCCGCTCTTGAATTGCACCGTCTCCGTTTTCACCGCTCCGGCGTACAGGGAATAACCGGCGAACAGCAATCCGAACACAAGAATTGCAGAAAGAACGCGAATACCTGGCTTCATGAACAAACCTCCCTCCATGTAGGTGCACCTATCTTAATCCCAGGCGATATTCAATTGCACCTTTCTCCAACGGAAACTTCGCAGCCGGAGATTTTTAACGCCACCCGCGCCGCCCTTTTCTACGTCAAACTCAATTAGGGGCTGCCGGATGCGAGCCACATCGGGTTCACAGATGCGCCAGTACGCCAAGGAAGGAGCGGCGAGAATGAAACGAAGAAGTTTGCTGGCGGCAATCCTGGCCGCATGCAGCGCCGCTGCGCTCCTGGCCCTCTGGCAAGGGACACCTTCCGGAGCAGTGGCCGATCCGGCCCAAGAAATCCACCGCCTCGCGGAGCTGATGCATTGGACGCCGCAGACCATCGTAGCGGACATCGGCGCGGGCGACGGCGAGTACGCTTTCGCAGCCGGGCACGAACTCGGCCCCGCAGGCCGCATCTATGCCACGGAAATTGACGACGAGAAGTTGAAGGAGCTGAGGACCGAAATATCGAACCGCAAACTAACGAACGTGATCGTCGTCGAAGGCGCCCCCGGCGACACAAAACTTCCCCCCGAATGCTGCGACGCCATCTTTCTCCGCCACGTCTACCACCACATCACGCAACCCCAGGAATTCAACCGCAGCCTGCTGCACTCCCTCAAACCCGGCGGCCGCCTGACCATTATCGATTTTCCACCGTGGAAAGATTCCGCAGTGCCCGATGGCGTCCCTGCCAATCGCGGCGGCCACGGCATCCCGCAAAGACTGGTGGTGGAGGAATTGACCTCAGCAGGCCTGCAAGTGAAAAAACAGATCGCGCACTGGTCCGGCGACGATTATTGCCTTCTCTTCCTGAAGCCCGGCCAATAGAAGTCGTTGCATAAACGCGGTTTCGTCAGGGCACGGCTTCAGCCGTGCCGAAAGGACGGAGTCACTTCAGGGGTTGTAACCCCTGAGGTAGGGGTGATCACCATGGAGGGAATTCAGGGATTCCTCTACAAATCGTGCAGGCACACCCATCCTCATGGATGGGAAACACTTTTGGGATGGTGCGACGAAGAGTCCGGTTATGCCGCTGCCAGGCAGTGCCACACCGAGCCGCTATACTTCAGTTGAAACACTCCGCCTTCATCCGCGTGCAGGAAGTAGTCCCCCGTGGGAATCCGGTGAGCGCTCTCTGAACGCACTTTGCACTTCGCCCACTTCGTGGGCCCCACCCCGCGCCCATGCTTCTTCTCCGGGGGATCCAGTTGGATTCCGAAATTCACACGATACTCGACTCCCGTGGGCCGAGTAGGAACTAAACGTCCGCGTCCCTTGCGCTTTTGAGTTGTCATAGCCTATATGATGCCACAAAACGGCTTCCGGTTCCCTCACAATTCGCATCTCTTAAAGCCTTTGTGCTCATATGGTTATCTAGTCGTGGTTCCAACGGGGTAAAAATCTCCCATTCATCCGTCCTCCCAGCTAAACCCGCGCTCGAGCTGTTCGGTAACCATTTTAATTTCAGCACCTTACGCCGAACACTTCTCTCTTGACTGGACGTAACTACTATGCTAATATAGCCCATGAAATCTCGTGCCAGCCATTCCGGCTACGAACCGCTGCACCCCCACCACCCCCTCCGCCACGATCCGGGCAGTCCATCACCAGGCGCGAATCACGATTTACGACTCACGAATCACGCCACTTCTAATCGTTACACCCCGCGATTAAAACCCCCCGTAACCCCATCAAAACAAACGGCGATGGTACTTCCTAATCGTTACAAATATGCACCCTACGTGTTTGGCAATATTCAGACATTCGCGACCCCGGTCGCTGGCCCTTCCCCATACCATTGCGCCTCCCTCCGGACCCCCTCCCGTGCTAGAATATCTCTGCGTTCGTTGCTCCTGAATTTTTCCCTTAGACTTAGGAATCGCTCGGGGCTGCAAGACCGCGCTTGCAGCCCTTTTTATTTGGCCGGACCAAAATGACGACACTCATTCGCAATATCGCCATCATTGCCCACGTGGATCACGGCAAAACCACCCTGGTGGACGCCATGCTCCGCCAGAGCGGAATTTTCCGCGCCAATGAGGAAATGGTCGACCGCGTGATGGACTCGAACGATCTCGAGCGCGAGCGCGGCATCACCATCCTGGCCAAGAACACCGCTCTCAGCTATCGCGGCACCAAAATCAACATCGTGGATACTCCCGGCCACAGCGATTTCGGCGGAGAAGTCGAGCGCGCCCTGCGCATGGTGGACGGCGTCCTGGTCCTGGTGGACGCCAGCGAAGGCCCGCTTCCTCAGACGCGTTACGTGTTGCAGAAAGCGCTCGCCGCCAAACTTCCGCCCATCATGGTGCTCAATAAAATTGACCGCCCCGACGCGCGGCCGGAAGCGGTGCTCAACGAAATCTACGATCTGTTCATTGACCTCGACGCGACCGAAGACCAGCTCGATTTCCCGGTCATATACACCAACGCCAAAACCGGTGTCGCGCATCGCAAGGTCGGCGATTCCTCCACCACTCTCCAGCCGCTGTTCGAAGAAATCGTCCGCTCCATCCCGGCGCCCTCCGGCGATCCGAAAAAGACTTTGCAGATTCAAGTCACCAATCTCGACTACAGCGATTTCCTCGGCCGCGTGGCCATCGCCCGCGTTTTCGAGGGGACTCTCAAACGCGGCACCGAAGTGGGCATCGCCAAACTCGACGGCACCATTCAGCCTACAAAAATCACCAAGCTCTTCACCTTCCGCGGCCTCGACCGCGACGAAGCGGATGAAGTCACCGCGGGCGACATCGTAGCCATTGCCGGAGTGGAAGGAATTCAAATCGGCGAAAGCATCACCGACCTCGAACATCCCGCGCCGCTCGAGCCGCTGGTGATTGACGAGCCCACGTTGAAGATGGTCTTTACCATCAACACTTCTCCCTTCGCCGGGCGCGAAGGCCAGTACGTCACTTCCCGCGATTTGCGCGCGCGCCTCGAAAAAGAATTGCTCACCAACGTCTCCTTGCGCGTCGAGGACATGGGCTCAACCGACTCCTTCCGCGTTCTCGGCCGCGGCGAATTGCAACTCGCCATTTTGATCGAGACCATGCGCCGCGAAGGTTACGAGGTGATGGTCGGCAAGCCGGAAATCGTCGTGCGGACCGAAAACGGCCGCCGCCTGGAGCCGCTCGAACACCTGATCATTGACTGTCCGGAAACTTTCATTGGCATCGTCATGGAATCGCTGGGCAGCCGCCGCGGCGAGCTGAAGAAAATGGTCAACCATCATTCCGGCCGCGTGCGCATGGAATTCAGCATTCCCTCGCGCGGGCTGATCGGCCTGCGCAGCCAGTTGCTCACCGACACGCGCGGTACCGCACTGATTCATTCGCTGCTCGAAGGCTGGACCGATTACGCCGGAGACATGGCCATGCGCCTCACCGGCGCGCTGGTCGCCGATCGTGCCGGGGTCTCCGTGGCCTACGCCATCTGGGGCATTCAGGAGCGCGGTGAAATGTTTGTCGGGCCGGGCGTGGAAGTGTACGAAGGCATGATTCTCGGCGAGAACGCTCGCGAAGACGACATGAACGTCAACGTCACCAAGGAAAAAAAGCAGACCAACATGCGCTCGTCTTCCGCGGACGAAGCCATTCGCCTGATTCCCCCGCGCGAGATGACCCTCGAGAAAGCCATCGAGTTCATTGCCGACGATGAATTTGTCGAAGTGACTCCCAAATCCATACGCCTTCGAAAAAAAGTCCTGGATTCCAAGCGCCGCCCGAAACGCTGGCAGGAAATCAAAGCCAGCGCCGAAGCCGCATCCTGAACTGAGACTCCGATGATACCCGCGCTCTTTTCTGATTTCAGAGCGCCGGAGTTTGCGCGGCCGAGGGAATTTTTAGAAAAAACATTTCCGCGCGAGGCCTGCCCTGGGGAAACGAGACAGACCTCGCGCGGATGCGGGTTGAACTCTGCTTCAGCTCTTTACCGGAACTGTTACTGGCCGGGTGAGTTGGAACGTCAACTGCGTTTCCGCCGGCACACGGATATCCTTCTTGCCGGTGTATGCAGCTCCGGCCGTTCCGGCGCCTGCACCGACGGCGCTGCCAACCGCGGCGCCCACGCCGCCGCCGGCAATTCCGCCGATGATGGCGCCAACTCCGGCACCGCCGCCGATCAGGATGCCGTTGCGCTTGTTGTGATTCTTCCCACGACGGCCTTCATCGTCCGTCGCGATGTCGTACGTCTTGCCGTTTACATCCACGCTGTCGAGCGTCAGGTCCAGTTTCGCGACGCCCTTCAATCGGCCCGACGGAACAGATTCGATGACGTGGCCGGTTACGCGAGCATCCTTGGGAAACACCGTCTTGCCGTCAATCACCACGGGGGCGAGCAGCGTCGCCTGGAACGTGTCGCCGGAGCGGCTCGATGCCGTCGAGATGGTTTGATCGAGAGCGACGGTCAGATCCGTTCCGGCCGGAATCGTTACCGGTTTTGTGGAGTCGAAGATTCCGCTGAGCAATCCGGGCTTGTCTGCCGCGGAATTCGGTTTGTCGTTGGCTTGCTGGTTTTGCCCGCATGCTCCCAGGAGCAGAGCGAACACAATCAGAAAACGACACAGGCTGGATGCCATCAATTTTTCCAGACTAGAAAATCGCATGATGAATGGCCTCCTTGTTTTACAGGGATGCCGAGCGCAATACCTGTTCCAAAATGCGGGTACTTAATTGCCTGAATTTAAATCACTTAACAACGGGACACGGTCCTGGGACTGCGTAAAATTTGCAGCCTCGCGTTCATCCGCTCCATTTCAGACGGCCAAAGTCGAATTCGAAGGCTCAAAAAGTAACTTGCTCCTGTCCGCTAGCGGGACGGATGATTCCCACGAGCGGGCAAACGGCGACATTTTCGACCCCCGTGGCACCCGCAATCAGCAGATTATAAACAAGTTAAATAAGGTGTGGGGTCGGAAGTTGGGTTGCGATATAAATGTTAGGAAAGGTTGATTGCCGTGGATATTGCGCGTCCTGAAGCCAAGAGACAAAAAAAGATTCGCCGCAGCATTTACATTGCTGCCGCCGTCGTACTGATTCCCCTGGTCACCTACGCGCTGTCCAAGTTGAAGCCGGCCGCCCCGAGCGTTGACCGCGCCACGGTCTGGACCGACACCGTCAAGCGCGGCCCAATGCTGCGCGAAGTCCGCGGCCTGGGTACCCTGGTTCCGGAAACCATCCGGCTGATCCCCGCGGCCACCGATGGACGCGTCGAGACGCGCTACCTGCTGCCCGGCGTTCCCGTCAAAGCAAATACCGTGATTCTCGATCTCACCAACCCGGAGCTGCAGCAGACTGCGCTCGATGCGGAATTCCAGTTGCGCGGCGCCGAGGCCGGTCTGAACAACACCAAGGCGCAGCTCGAAAATCAGTTGATGGACAAGCGCGCCCAGGCCGCCGCCATTCGTTCGGCCTACCACACCGCCGATTTACAGAAGCAAAACAACGAAAAACTTTTCGCCCTCGGTCTGGTTGCCGATTTCATCGTCAAGACTTCCAACGTGCAGGCGGAAGAGCTGGCCAAGCAAAACGATATTGCCGAAAAACAAGTGGAGACATTCGCAGCTTCGATCGACGCGCAACTCGCCGTGCAGCAGGCCAACGTGAATGGAAAGCGCGCAATGTACGACCTGAAGCGCTCGCAGCTCGATCAATTGCACGTTCGTCCAGGAATTGACGGCGTGTTGCAGGATCTCTCCGTTGAAGTCGGACAAAAAGTTCTGCAGGGCTCCGTGCTCGCGCGCGTTGCCCAGCCCACGCACTTGAAGGCGGCGCTGAAAATTGCCGAGACCCAGGCCAAGGACATCACCATCGGCCAGAAAGCCACCGTGGACACCCACAACGGCGTGATCCAGGGGCACGTCTCGCGCATCGATCCCGCCGTCGTGAATGGAACGGTGACCGTGGACGTGGCGCTCGAAGGCTCGTTGCCGCAAGGCGCGCGCCCGGATTTGAGCGTGGAAGGCACGGTTGAAATCGAGCGGCTCACCGATGTGTTGTATGTCGGACGACCGGTGCACGGCGAGTCCAACAGCACCGTGGGATTGTTCAAGCTAGTTGACGACGGAAAAGAAGCTGCGCGCGTCCAGGTGCAACTGGGCCGCACTTCCGTCAACACCGTGGAGATTGTGAAGGGGCTGCAAATCGGCGATCAGGTAATTTTGTCGGACATGTCCGCCTGGGATAATTTCGACCGCGTGAAGCTCAATTAGGGAACATTTAAAGGCCCGGGAAACGTATCAAGAGACGAAGGAGCCCAGCATGAATGCGAACGCAGAGTCGTTGATCAAACTCGAAGGCGTCACCAAAGTTTTCTACACCGACGAAGTGGAAACCCACGCTCTCGGCGGCGTGCACCTGGATATCAAGTCCGGCGAATTTCTTTCCATCGCCGGGCCGTCGGGTTGCGGCAAGTCCACCCTGCTGTCCATCCTCGGGCTGCTCGATTCGCCGTCCGACGGGCAATACTGGATCAACAAGCAAGAAGTGGCCAACCTTTCGCTTTCCGACCGCACCCGCATCCGTAACCGCGAAATCGGATTCATCTTTCAGGCATTCAATCTGATTGGCGACCTGACGGTGTACGAAAACGTCGAACTGCCGCTCACCTATCGCAGCATGGCTTCCGCGGAACGCAAAAAGCGCGCCCAGGAAGTGATGGAGCGCGTGGGCATGGCGCACCGCATGAAGCATTACCCCTCACAGCTCTCCGGCGGTCAGCAGCAACGCGTCGCTGTGGCGCGCGCGTTGGTCGGCCAGCCCTCTATCTTGCTGGCGGACGAACCGACCGGAAACTTGGACTCGAAAAACAGCGAAGCGGTGATTGATTTGCTGCGGCAATTGCACCGCGAGGGCGCGACCATCTGCATGGTGACGCACGACCCGCGCTACGCCAGCATCGCGGACCGCACCATTCATCTGTTTGACGGGCGCATTGTGGAAGAAACGGTTGGCTCGCGCACCGCGAGCGTGTAATCAGGCACCGGAAAAAAATTCTAATCAGTTCAAAATAATTCAGGCCGAAACTCGTTTTTCGGCGGCGGCGTCTTGGTGTGTCTGGAGGTTGTGGTTGGAAAATAGCAGCACAGGAAAATTCAGGAGAAGCACACAGAGAAGCGTGGAGAGATAAAACATGGGGGCGTTGATTCAGGACATTCGCTACGCTTTCCGGTTGCTGATCAAGAATCCCGGCTTCACCATCGTCGCCATTCTTACGCTCGCGCTGGGCATCGGCGCGAACACGGCGATTTTTTCCGTTGTCGATGGTGTTTTGCTGAGACCACTTCCTTATCCCGGGCCCGACAAGCTGGTTGCAATCTCCGAGAAGACCGCAAACTTCGAAAGCTCATCTATCTCGTACCCCAATTTTTTGGACTGGCAGCGCCGCAACACTTCGTTCTCCGTGTTGGCAGCGTATCGCCAGGATGATTGCAGCCTGACCGGAAGCGGTGAAACCGAGCGCGTGCGAGTAGCGATGATCTCGCACGGCTTCTTTGAAATCCTGGGCATCAATCCCGTCCGCGGGCGATTGTTCACGGCGGATGACGATCGCCTCGGCACGGCACGGGTGGTGCTGATCGGTGGTGGCTTGTGGCAGCGCAAGTTCGGGTCCTCGCCCGACATCGTCGGGAAATCGCTGAGGCTCAACGGTGACAGCTACACCGTTGTCGGCGTGATTCCGCGGGATTTCCGTCTCGACGCAGTCAATATCGAGGACATCAAGGATGTTTACATTCCCGTCGGCGAGTACGCGGATCCGCTCTTTCAACAGCGCGACGTTCACGAAGGCATGCGCGCCATCGCTCGTCTGAAGCCAGGGGTCACGCTCGCGGCCGCTCGCGCCGACATGGATCGCATCGCCAACGAACTCGCCTCCGAATATCCCGATGCCGACAAGGGTGCGGGAATTCGAGTGTCGCTGCTGAAAGACTCGATTGTGAACGAAGTGGAGCCGTTCCTGCTGGTGCTGCTCGGCGCCGTGGTGTTCGTGCTTCTCATTGCGTGCGTCAACGTCGCGAACCTCCAACTCTCTCGCGCGACGGCTCGAGCACGCGAATTTGCGATTCGAGCGGCGCTAGGCGCCGGGCAATCGCGCGTCGTACGGCAACTGCTGACCGAAAGCGTTATGCTCGGACTTGCTGGCGGCGCTCTTGGGTTGCTCGTTGCCGGTTGGGGCACTCAGGCGGCCATTCGATTGGTGCCGGAGACACTTCCTCGCGCGCAAGAGATCGGCTTGGACGGCCGCGTTCTAATCTTCACTCTCGTGGTGTCTGTGGTAGCGGGCGTCCTATTTGGGCTTGCTCCGGCGCTCCGAACAGCGCGGCCGAATCTGCAAGACACTTTGAGAGAAAGCGGCCGCGGAGGAAGTGGCGCGCGCCACCGGGCGCAAGGCGTTTTCGTCGCCGTAGAAATGGCCATGGCGCTGGTGCTGCTGATCGGCGCCGGGCTGATGATTCGCAGCTTGGTGGAGCTGTGGAATGTCCAGCCGGGATTTAATCCGCAGGGAGTTCTGACTTTCGGCGTAGCGATGTCGCCTGCGTTCGCCGCAACACCTGTGTCGCAACGTGCAGCGGTTCGTTCGCTGGACGAACAGTTGAAAACCGTTCCGGGTATTGAAGCTGTTGCGCCCACCTTCGGCGCTCTGCCCATGTACGGTGACGACGAACTTCCGTTTTGGCCTGAAGACCAGCCGCGGCCGGCAAACGAAAGCGAGATGCACCAATCGCTCTTTTACCTCACTTCATCCGGGTATCTAAACGCGATGGGAATTCCGTTGCTTCGGGGGCGTTTTCTGACGGCTGATGACTACGAACGTTCGCCTGCCGTTGTCGTCATTGATGAGAGCTTCGCGAAGCAGTACTTCCCTAACCAGGATCCTATCGGCAAGCGAATTCACGTGGGCATCTTCGAAGTGGATCCGCAGATTATCGGCATCGTCGGGCACGTCAAACACTGGGGCCTGGACGTTGATGGTGACGCCAAGCACCCCATCCGCGCGCAGGCATATATGGCAATGATGCAGATTCCCGACCGGCTCTGGGTCGGGGCGCTGGGTACGAGCGTCGTTGTGCGGACCAAGGGGTCGCCGGCCGCCGCTGTGCCTGCCATTCGCGAGGCCGTGGAGAAAATGAACGCAGAGAACGTGGTCTACGACACGAAGCCCATGGAAGAAATCGTCAACGACTCGCTGGCCGGAAAGCGCTTCTCGATGATTCTGCTAAGCGTGTTCGCCGCAATCGCATTGTTGCTTTCGAGCATCGGCATCTACGGAGTGATTTCCTACGTTGTCGGCCAGCGGACGCACGAAATCGGCATACGCATAGCACTGGGCGCGCAGCAGAGCAGCGTGCTGCGGCTGATGCTGGGCGAAGGGATGAAGATGGCGCTCATCGGAGTAGGCATTGGCGTCGTGCTGGCGATCGGGCTTACGCGACTTCTGTCGAAAATGGTTTTCGGCGTCAGCACCACCGATCCGCTGACTTTCATCGGTGTGGCCGCGTTGCTCGCGGGCGTGGCGCTGTTTGCCTGTTACATCCCGGCACGGCGGGCCATGCGCGTGGATCCAATGGTCGCGCTGCGATACGAATAGCGAGCGATCTACATGAGATCATTCATTCAAGATATTCGCTACGCCGTCCGGCTGCTGCTGAAGAATCCCGGATTCACCATCGTGGCCATCCTCACGCTGGCCCTGGGAATCGGCGCGAACACCGCCATTTTTTCGCTGACCGACCAGGTATTGCTGCGGCGATTGCCGGTCTTTCATCCCGAACACCTTGTCATCCTCAGCGCGCCCGGAGTGAACCCCGGACATGTCTGGAGCGACAGCACCGATGATGCCCCGATGTTTTCCTACCCTGTATACAAGGAGCTGCGCGACCGCAATCAAACGTTTTCGGGGTTGGTGGCGCGATTTCCCACTTCAGTAAGTCTATCTGGTCAAGG
>Ga0210408_10000516_pt1 | contig 48897 bp, 45 predicted proteins | sample IncBWH4MmetaG_FD_155471 | JGI IMG/M metagenome (GOLD analysis project Ga0210408, IMG submission 155471) | Forest soil microbial communities from Barre Woods Harvard Forest LTER site, Petersham, Massachusetts, United States - Inc-BW-H-4-M | ecosystem: Environmental > Terrestrial > Soil >...
GCGCTTGGAAATCCCGCAAAGAGCGCGGGATTCCCACTTTCCCACAGCTCCGGCTGCTGCGGGAGATTAACTAAACCGGACATTTCACTTGCTATGAAAAGCGGACATTTTAATTTGCTACGAACAGCGTGGACGCGGGAAACGACCGCCCAAGCGTGGCCGGACGATCGTGGCGCAACCGGCGGGCGGGGATGACCGCCGGTCCCGATTGCTACTTCTTCCCGACCGCATTCAGACATTTGCCGTAGAGCTCGAGCAAGCTGGCGGCGTAGTCCTCGGGCTTGGAGGCGCCGCCGCTCGACTTTTCGAAGCCCACGCCGCCTGCGATGGCGCTGGTCTTGCCGTAGCCGGTGGTCATAGCAATGAACTTCATCAGATCAAGAGCAATGTCTTCGTTGCGGCGCGAGCCGGCCGCAGGAACGCCAGGCACATCCATGAATGCCTCCCCTGTCCCGGAAATGAGGGATGGAATTTCGTCTTCGTCTTCGAATTGCATGCGTCGTAGCGATGATAGCAAACGCGGGGGTAGTGCAAAGGCGGGTCGTCCCTCCGGGACTTCGGTGATCCGATGGCCACTTACCTAGCCCGGAAGCGCTGGGCTGAGCTGGTTCGTGCCTCCGGCGCGCAATAGTGCTCATTCGTTTCATACAGACTATTGTGTGTGCAGCTATCAGGCCGGCAAAGACCCTCCGCCCGCGGTCCCTGTTTTAGTTTTGAAGTTCCCGACCCTCCAGACACTAGGGTATTGCCGACATCCACGGCCACGTCGGGTGCGAACAACCTCTCCTACTTCTTCTCTGCGGTCTGTTTGGCGAATGCGCTGCGGGGATTCAGGCGCAGTGCCTCCTCGAACGCCTGTTCGGCGCCCGCGGCGTCGCCTTTTTTCCGCAGGACGATGCCGAGCCATACGAATGTTTCGTCGAAGTTGGGATCGAGCTGGGTCGATTTGCGGAGACTCTCGATCGCCTTGTCCACATCGCCGCCAAACATTTTGGGCGCGTTCAGGTACTGCCGGCCCAGGCTGGCGAAGACCCGCGGGTTGCTGCCGTCCAGTTCCTGCGCCCGTTTATTTTCCGCCTGAATCTTCGGGCCGAACTTGGGCCCGGCGAACATACCGATGCCGAAGCTGATCTTGCGTCCGTACAGGTCGGCGAGCAGGCTGTGCGCGTCGGCCGATTTCTCATTCAGCTTGAGCGACTGCTGGACGTTCGCGATGGCTTCATCAAGTGCGCTTTCGGCTTTCTTTTTGTCCGCATGTGCCGCGGAGGCCTCGCAGCGGTAGGCGTTGACCCGCGCTAACTCGTAGAAGTAGCGGGCGCTGTCGGAATGTTGCTGGGTAAGTTTCGTGAAATGGTCGCGCGCGCGCGCCAGAGCGTTGTCTTCGAGAGTCGTGCGCCCTTCTTTGAGAAGCTGCAGTCCCTGTTCCAGCGCGGGATCAGGGCCTTGGGCGAGACACAACGCCGGGAGGAGTAACGTCAAGACATGTTGAGAGACAGCACGACGAGAGACTCGAGCGAATCGGATCATGGCAGCTTGGATTCTATCCGCGCTGCCGGGGATGTTTGCGGTTTGCCGTCGGAATCCCTTTACGCCGCCCGCAAGCGTTCCGCCAGATCGGCGTGGCCTTTCTCCTCAGCCAAATCGTCGGCGGTGCGGCCGTCGTCATTCTTCGCGGTAGGATTCGCGCCGTATTTCAGCAGCAGCTCGACCATGGCCTGGTCGCCGTGCTGCGCGGCCGCATGCAGGGCCGTCCATCCAGCCTGCTGCTTCGCGTTCACGGGCGCACCGTGTTCGAGCAGCGCGCGCACGATGGCCAGGTTGCGTGCAGCGGCCGCCGAGTGCAGCGGCATTACCTTCATCGGATTGTCCGCCACCGCGCCGGCGTCGGCATGATGTTCCAGCAGCACCCGCGCGACGTTTTCCTGTCCGAAAAACGCGGCGAAGTGCAGGGGCGTAAATCCATCGCCCGAGCGGGCAAAGGCCAGGCGCGGAGCGGCCTCCACCATCTCGGCCACCAAGTCGCTGCGGCCCTGGCTGGCCGCTTCAAAAATGTCGAGTTCTACGCCAGCCCCGCGCAACGCGTCGACCATGTCTTTGCGTTGGCGATAGAGTGCGTGCATCATGGCCGAAACCCCGCTCGTGTCGCGAGCTCCGGCCAGCGACCGGTCCTCCGCCAGCAGGACCTTCAACTGCTCCGCATCGCCTGCCTCGATCGCCGCAATCACTGCCTGCTTTCCGTCCACGCTCCACCTCCCGCGCCGTTTTCAGGACACATCATAGCCTGTCTGGCGCACGATGGGGCGTTAACCTCAGTGTTACAGGCGCTACCCGCGGACGTGATCTGCGTCACAGCGCGGCGGACCTCCGGGATTAGCCTGTGTTTTGGCCTTTCCGCGCTGGCGGCAATCGGGTGCTGGCGGTTTCTCTGCAACGGAACTTCTCGCGCGGCGCGGTCTAGGTCTCCTATGCGCAGGCGGACGGTAGAAATACCCAGACGTGCGAGCCGGTGGCCGAAGCTCCACGCACGATCTGCGATGCGGTTGCGTCGGAGAATCGATTGCCGCTTCGTCTCCAGGCACGTGGCGAGTTCGAATACGTAAAAGCCAAGCCTCTGGGTGACGGCTTTACCGGAGCGCCGGTGCGAGAGATTCGCGGGGCGATACTGCGGCCATTTCTCGAAAACCGCATGTCCATCGGGGCGAACTTTCTGCTCGCCAGCGGCTACACCGGCCAGACGACGGAGACCCTGCCCCTCCCACCTGATCCTGTTCCACTCGAACGGGTCGTTGGTGTTCCCTTGAAATCCTACGTCAGCTTGAGTTGGACCTACTACTTCAAGAAATGAACCGCTCGGTGATAACTCCCTCGGGCGATTCCGGTCGCTCGCCCTCCTACCTTCCCGCCACTCGTGCGAGATAAAACTGGAAGAACTTCTCCGGATCGGACTCCAGGCACACCTGCGCATTCGGCTCCCCCGCCTCAGCGCGCGTGAAGCCCTTCTCGTCCACGCGAATGTGCAGGGGCTGCACCGGGCAGAGTTCCGGCTTCAGCAGGAACGCGACCGTCATGGGGTCAAACAGGGTCGGGGTCTGCTGTCCCCACTGGTGGTAGAGCAAAGTCAGAGCATCGGTGACCGGCGTACCCTGGCTGAAGAGAAAGGCGCGCTTCACTTCGTCGAGTTTCAACTGGGTGGAATCGAGCGGCATCATTGCGATGGGCACGCCGGACGCGAACAGCTTCTGCGCGGATGCGATGTCGTTGACGATGTTCCACTCGGCGTCCGGCGACCGAGGAGATGAGTAAATGTCGCCGTAGCCCCGTTTCACGCTACCGCCCATCAGCACCACGCGCTTGAGCTTGCGAAACGTGGCGGCATCTTGGTCGATGGCGCCGCCGATGTTCATCAGCGGGCCAATCGCGATCAGCGTGATTTCTCCCGGGTGACGCCGAATCTGGTCCAGCAGAAAATCGACGGCGGCGGGATGCGAGGCCTTGGCGAAGTGTCCGGCTTCGCCGTAGCGGCGCTGGCTGATCGGGTTCTTGTTCCCAAGGGGCAGGCCTGCGGCCACCGGGATGTCGGCGCGGCCCACCTCGCCCAGCAAGCGGTCGGCGATTTTGGCGCGGGTCTCGGTGTCGCCGAAGCCGGTGGTTACACCCAGGATTTCGAGCTCCGGACTTTTCACTGCTAACGCGATGGCGAAGGCGTCATCAATGTCGTCGCCGATGTCAGTGTCGATGATGACTTCCTCTGGTTTCGCGAATTTCGCTTGCGCCTGGGCCGCAGCGCTCGGAGCGTCGAGGAGCAGGCTGAAGCTGATGCCGGCCAGAATCACTGCCCGTTTCAGAAGGTTTGCCATTTTTTGGAAGCGCTCGCTCGGGAGGCTTGGGTTATTATCCTACGCCAGTGCCGCGTTCCTTCCTGATCGATACCGACACGGCTTCCGATGATGCGGTGGCCATCATCATGGCCCTGCGCGCTCCCGACGTGCGCGTGGTCGCGATCACGACTGTCGCCGGCAATGTGGGCGTGGATCAGTCGACCCGCAATGCGCTGTACACGGTGGAACTCTGCGGCGCGGATGTTCCGGTGTACGCAGGAGCGGAGAAACCGCTGCTGCGCCCCTATCAGAACGCCACCTGGTTTCACGGCCGCGACGGCCTGGGAGATCACGACTATCCTCCGCCTCGCCAGTCTCTCGCAGAATTGCACGCCGTCGACGCGATTATCGGAGCCATCGAGGTCAATCCCGGCCTGGTCATCGTCACGCTGGGTCCGCTCACCAATCTGGCACTGGCGCTGGCGAGCAGGCCCTCGCTCGCCGCGCAGGTGGGGCGTTGCGTGATCATGGGCGGCGCACCCTGCTGTGCAGGCAACGTGACGCCCGCGGCCGAGTACAACATCTGGGTCGATCCCGAAGCGGCCTGCATCGTGCTGCGCAGCGGCTTGCCAGTGGAACTGGTGGGCTGGCATCTGTCCCGCGGGGAGGCCGTGATTCAGGAAACCGACATCGCGCACATCCAGCAATTCAACAATCCGGTCGCACGGTTCGCCATCGAGTGCAACAGCCACGCGCAAAAGGCCTACAAGGTGCAAACCGGAGAGGACGGTATCTGCCTGCCCGATCCTGTGGCCATGTGCATCGCGCTCGATCCGACGGTCGCCACGCACTGGAGCTCGCATTACGTCGACGTCGAAACTCAGAGTGAGTTGACGCGCGGCATGACGGTCGTCGATCGCCTCAACGTCGCCGCCGATGAGCGCAACCGCTCGGTGTGGGCGCCGGCGTTGTGCGGGGAACGCATGTGCAAGGTGTGCTGGACCCTCGACAACAAGCGCTGGAAGCAGGCATTGTTCCGGGCGTTGCAGTAACAGACATTTTGTAGAGACGCGGCTCGCCCTGTCGGCCGGGATTAAGCAAGGGGCCCAGACCGGGCCGAAAAGCAGGGAGGAGCGCGCACAACCCATGGCTACGCCGGAAACCCACTGCCGATCGCCCTTGTTTCCGCGGCATGGTTTTGGCGGCAGCGCAGGGGCCGGCACGGCAGGAACAGCAAAGACCGACTGAAGGAGCCGACGGCAGGATTGCGTCCAAAGAACGGACGCGAACCGCGGCACCCGGGCTCTGTTCGCGGACTTTTAGAGACGCAGCTCGCCGCGTCCGAGACGGGCAAGCCCCGTCTCTACCCAAGGACGGGCGGCGTCGACCAGGCCATCGGTCACGCCGCTGTAGGCGCTGAATCGGGATCCCCTCAGCACCCCGAGTCGAGTTCCCCCTAAGACGTCCAGCCTTGACGTCTTGTGGCGCCCTTTGTCGCTTGGCCCTGCGCACGCGGGAACCTAGACTCGTCGCCGTATCCTGCCCCTTCGGTCACCGATTCCGGTGACACATTTGTGGCAAATTCCGAGGCAACGCGCACCCGCGGCTTCCGAATCTGTTCCGATCTGTGTTGAAGGCGGCCGAGGCCCGGTCAGGAGACCGTAACGCCTTTGGTTTCGGAGAATTTGCATGTACCGCCTCACGTCTGCTCGTGCGCTTCTGCTCTTCCTGGTTGCCACCCTCCTCTCGCTGCCCGCCTGCACTGGTTCCAAGCCACCGGTCACTTGCCTGGGGACGTGCGTCGCACAGAGGTTCGTCTTTGCCAGCGCCGCCGGCGAAGTGTCGTCGTACCCGGTGAATGCGAGCGGGACTTTGGGGGCGCCTTCGACCGCGCTGGGAACGGCAGTCACCAGTTTCAAGATCGCGGCTGCGCCCACCTCGAACTACCTGTACCAGACGGACGTGCTCTCGCGATCGGTGCTCGCGTACTCGATCGATCTAAGAACGGGCGCGCTAACCGCGGTCAAGGGATCGCCGTACCTGCTGGGAAACAGTTCGCTGGGCGCGGTAGGAATCGCGATTACCCCGACCTTCAGCGCGCTTTATGTCTCTGATTTCAACGGATCGATCGCGGGCTTCAGCATCAATGGATCGACTGGCGAATTGACGCCCCTCGCGCACTCGCCCTTTGCCGCAGGAGACTTCGCGCATGACCTGGCCATCGATACCATCGGCAAATTTCTGTATGCCAGCGGCCCGGTGGGCAGCGTGCTCGGCTACACGATCAATACCGACGGCAGCCTGAGTGCTGTTCCGAGCTCGCCTTATCTGGTGGTTCCTCTGAACGCCGCTCCGGAAGGCGTGGCGCTCGATCCCTCGGGAAAATTTCTATACGTCTCGCTGGCGGGAACCGGGAAGATCGCGGCTTTCTCCATCGACCGGAGCACGGGAGCATTTGCGCCAATTGCGGGATCGCCCTTCCCCTGCGGGGAACAAGCCAGAGGCCATCGGCGTAACCCCGGGACATTTCCTGTACGCGGTCAATGCGGCCGACAACACGATTTCCGGATACAAAGTTAGCACTGTGGACGGAAGCTTGGCTGCGCTGGCCGGGTCTCCGTTCCCCACCGGCACGGCGGTCGACAGCAACCTGCTGGCGCCTTTTTCGGGCAGCGTCGCGCCCGACCGGGCGGGCAGCTTCCTCTGGATCGGCGCGCCGCAATCGGCAAGCCTGGCGTCGTTCAGTATCAACTCGAGCACGGGAGCGCTGATGCCGCTAGGAGTCACGACCCTGCCCGCGCCGCTGGTGCCGGGTCAGGTGAGCGTGGCGTACCATTGAGGGCGGCAGGACGCTCTACGCTTCAGCTCTTGCCGACGCCAACGACCAACAGCCGACGACCAGACCCTAGGTCTCGATGCCCACGTAGCAGACGCGTCCCACCAGGTAGTCAGCGGCGGTTTTGCCCTCTTCCATGGTCATGACTTCAATCGGATAGGCCTGGTTGTGCGGGCGCAGGATCAGATGCTGGCCGGCGACTTCCACGTACTTCACGGTGCAGTCGCCCTCTTTGACGACGGCGTACATGTTGAATTCGCCTTTGCGGTAGGGCTTCAGCGAGTTGTAATGACGGTCGACGAGCACGGTCGCGCCCGGTAACAAGCGTGGATACATGCTCATACCTTCGCGGCCGTCAGCGCGGATGATCACGAAGCGTTCCCAATCTTCGCGGTGGCCCTCGAGTTCGGGCTTCATCTTGCGCAGGAAGCTTTTCTTGAACTTGAGGATCTCGCGCACGTTCATGCTCATGATGAGCGGCTCGCTGGCGGCGATGGGGCCGTCGACCAGCAGGACGTTGTCGAACTCGTCATCAGTGGGAGGCAGGATGCTGGCGCGCTTGTTGACTTCGGTGGGCTCGATGAGGTCGAGCACTGAAAGGTGCTGCACATTCAGGACTTTATCCATGCCTTCCAGGCTGAGGCCGCGCTTGCGGTTGAGGAAGTTGGAGATGTGGGCCTGCTTGAAGCCGGTCTGCTGCGCGAGGCGGAGTCCCGTGAGCTCGCCTTCTTCAATCCGTTCCCAGAGAGTATGGCGCAGATTTTCCTGCAGGGCTTTGAATTTCATGGCGAAAGTATACCACGCGTCTATAGCACCTTGATATTTGGAACACAAATGTAACATCTGTAAGGAAATGGAGTGCTCGAGCTCCACAGTCCCAAAGCTATACGCTAGTTAGAATCTATAACTCATATTCGGTATTGCTTAGAGTCATCATGGAATTCATCGCATCCGAAGCCGAGGACAGGAGCTTCGTGGAGTTTCGCCGCAAGGTGCGCTCTTCGGAGCTGTTGTCCGCGGCGATGGAGAAGCTTTTATCGGCGATTCGCTTTACGGGCCGGGTGAGCATCGTGGTGCAGAATGGCCGCGTGCTGAAATCGGGCTGCGAGGAGGGCTGCGATATCGCCGCGGCACTGCTGGCCGAGCTGGGAATTTCCGCGAAGCCCGAAGAAGAGCCGGCCGCGGACGGCGAGGTTGCGGCCACGGTGGAAAGCAATTGGGTAGAATGAGAAATCCAGGCTCAGATCTGAGGTTTCAGGTGTCAGGTCACAGGGGCTGGGCTCCGCAGAACTGAGGTCGGGATTTGGTTCAGGTTTGGCAATGACGTTTCGCTCCATGAGATTTTGGAATGAAACATTTTCCGACGGGGAGAGGAACGTTGGGATGGACATGACCTGGGTGACGGGCCGGATCGCAGTCGGGGGCGGGATCTGGAACCCGGACAACATGGCAGCGGTGGCGCGGGCGGGAATTACGCACATCATCGACATGCAGATCGAGTTCGACGACACGCCGCTGGCGGAGCCGCATGGGATCGAGGTGCTTTGGAATCCGATCGACGATGATTTCCAGCCCAAGCCGGCGGCGGTGTTTCAGCGGGGAGTTGATTTTGCGATCGAAGCGCTGGACCAGCCGGGGACGAAGTTGTACATCCATTGCGCGGCGGGAGTACACCGCGCACCGATGATGGCGCTGGCGTTGCTGTGCGCGCTGGGATGGAAGTTGAGTGATGCCCTGCGCCTGATCGAGACGCGGCGGCCGCAGGCGGATTTTGCAGACGTGTACGTGCAGAGCGTGGAAAGATTTCTGCCGGGGTACGCGGCTTCGCGGAAATGATTCCTAAGGGCTTGTACCACAGAGTACACAGAGAAGCACAGAAAGACGAAGCGAATCTCGGGTTAGACTTCGGCTCGGTGAGCCTGCGTTATCCGACGTCCTCGCTCCAGTTTTCCAGCGTTTTCTTCACTAGCGCCATGAACTGGTCGGCTACCGCACCGTCGATCAGGCGGTGATCGTAACCCAGTGTGAGATGGACGACGGAACGAATCGCAATGGAGTCGCTCCCGTCTTTGTCAGTGATGACCGCGGGCTGCTTGGTAATGCCACCCACTCCCATGATCGCGGAGTTGGGCTGGTTGATGATGGGCAAACCGAACACGGCGCCAAACTGGCCAGGATTGGTGATGGTGAAGGTCGAGCCTTCCACGTCCTGGGGCATGAGTTTCTTCGAACGGGCGCGCTCGCCGAGATCGGTGATGCCCCGCTGCAGTCCGAGAAAGTTCAGTTCGTCCGCATTCTTGAGGACGGGAACGATCAGGCCCCAATCGAGAGCGACCGCGATGCCGGTGTTCACGTGGCGGTGATACCGGACGTTTTCCCCCTCCAGGGACGCATTGACGATCGGGTACTGCTGTAAAGCAATGATGGCGGCGCGCACGAAGAACGGCATGAAGGTAAGGCGAGCGCCGTTGCGCTGCTCGAAGCCGTTCTTCAACTTGTTGCGCAGGTTGACAACGCGAGTCAGGTCCACCTCGAACATGCAGTGGACGTGGGCGCTGGTGCGGCGCGATTCGATCATGCGCTGGGCAATGATCTTCCGCATCTGACTCATGGGGACCAAATCTCCCGGGATCGCGGCGGGAGCCGGTGTTGCTACGGGACGAGAAGCCGGGGCCGGGGGTGGCGGGGTCGCAGGACCCTTCTCGATGAAGGCCATGACGTCCTGCTTGGTGATACGTCCGCCGAGTCCGGTGCCGGCTACTTGGGAAAGATCCACGTTGTTCTCGCGGGCAATCTTGCGAACTAGTGGAGAGGAGCGCACATCCTCGTCGTGCGTTTCAGGTTCCGGACGGCTGTCCGCCACGGGCGCAGGCAGTTTCGCTGAGGCTACTTCTTTTTTCTCGGGAGCTGGGGCGGGCGCCTTCGCGGGTGCGGCAGATTCACCGTCGCCGGAAATGGTTCCGACCACGGTATTCACCTGAACCGTGGTGCCTTCGCTGACCTTGATTTCCTGGAGAACACCGGAAGTGGGAGCGGGAATTTCGGCGTCCACCTTGTCGGTCGAGATTTCGAAAAGGGGCTCGTCACGCTGAACTTTGTCGCCGGGCTTTTTCAGCCACTTGGTGATGGTCCCCTCAAAGATGGACTCACCCATCTGGGGCATGATGACGTCAGTCGGCATAATTCCCTTCCACGCGGCCCGCTGGAATGAATTTCGGGCCAGACACAAACTCATATTATATAGTGTGGTAGCCCGGAGACGTCAGACCGGAGCTCACCCCGCGATATACAGCCATGCTTTGGAACAGGAGTGAGATCTAGCCAGCCACGCCCCCGCAATTCCCTGCTGGCCCTCAATGTTTCTCGTGCTCCTCGTGCTCGGCGTCGCTGCTGGGAGGGGCCACTCCATACGCGTTTTTCCAATAGTCCTGGGCTACTGCCGGAAGTTTCTCCATGTGCGATAGAAAGATCGTGACCTTCCAAATATCCTCTTCGCTCAGAGTCTTGTCCCACGCCGGCATTCCGCTATAGCGGATCCCGTTTCGAATTACGTAGTAGTTGTGCCAGTCAGGATCGTCCGGCGGATGCAGCACCAACTGGGGCACCGGCGGGTAGAACGAATCCGCCAGCGAGGCTTTCTTTTTGTCCAGCGTGCCATGGCAGGTGGCGCAGTTCATGGTGTAAATCTTCATGCCGTCGATCAGGTTCAGGTCCGTGGGAGGCACTGGACCGTTGACGTGGGCGGCGTGGTGATCGGTGGAGGCGTCGACCGCGTTCATCGCCAAGTGTCGTTCAAAATCAGGGGGTGCCGTGTTCGCGTTGGTCGGTATGAACCCGAGCAGAGCCACGCCCAGACCGCCAATGATCAGGATCGCCAACGTGACCAACACCCCGAGAATGAAGCTGCGCATGACCCCTCCCAGTTTTGTTCGTTAGTCGTCTGCTAAGGTGCAACTTCACCGCGGTCAACCGCGCGGGTAAAGTGCCAGGCCGAACGAGGCTCACGGAATGACCATGATAAACGAGCCGCGTGCGAGCGCAAGGGCGGTCTTTCGCCCGGTCTGATGGGCTTGGGCGCTAGTACGCCAGCAGCTTTCTCGCCTCGCGGATAACGTCGCTTACCTTTGGAAGGAAGAACTCCTCCTGCGGCGGAGAAAATGGGACCGGCGTGTCAAGGGCCGTCAGGCGCACGATCGGGCCGTCGAGCGACTCGAACACTTCTTCATTGATGATGGCGCTGATTTCGCCAGCGATTCCGCCGGTGCGGACGTCCTCGTGCAGCACGATGACTTTGTTGGTGTGTCGCACGGTGGCGGCGACCGCCTCCCGGTCCAGCGGCGAAAGCGTGCGCAGGTCGAGAATTTCGACTTCGATTCCCTCTTCGCTCATCACTTCCGCAGCTTCCAGCGCGACGTGCAACATGGCGGCATAAGTAATGATGCTGAGGTCGCGGCCTTCGCGGGCGATGCGTGCCTTGCCCAGGGGCACCACGTAGTCGTCGGCCGGTACATCTTCTTTAACCCGCCGGTAGAGGTACTTGTGCTCGAAGAAGATGACCGGGTTGTTGTCGCGGATGGCCGCTTTGATCAGCCCTTTGGCATCATAGGCCGTCGCCGGACACACGACCTTCAACCCGGGCGCATGCACGAAGTACGCTTCCGGGTTCTGCGAGTGAAACGGCCCGCCGTGCACATTGCCGCCGCTCGGCCCGCGAATGACGAGCGGCGCGGGCGCGCCCCAGCGGTAGTGGGACTTGGCCACCATATTGGTGATCTGGTTGAAGGCACAGCCGATGAAATCCATGAACTGGAACTCAGCCACCGGACGGATACCGGTAAGCGCCGCGCCGAAAGCAGCGCCGACGATGGCGGACTCGGCAATGGGCGTATCGATCACCCGCTCAGGACCGAAGCGATCGATGAAACCATCGGTGACTTTGAATGCGCCCCCGTAAATGCCGATGTCCTCGCCGATACAGAAGACGGTGGGATCACGCTCCATCTCCTCCCAGATTCCCTGGCGGATGGCTTCGAGATAGGTGAGGGTGGGCATAGTCTAGCTGTTGGGCCTTGGCTCTTGGCGTCCCGTTCGCGGCACCTGGCCTCAGAGGTTGCGAACGTTTTACAAAATCGGAGACACCTCTCACTTCAAATGCAGCGCCGCTTCGCCGCGTTGCGATGCGCTAGCGTTCCCCGCTTTCACTTTTGGCACTCCATACTTCGGCTTGATCTCGTGACACCCGGCCTCGCAATAGACTCCGCCTGCTGCGCTTTCTGGCTCCGGCATCGGTGACGCCACCGCGAATTCGCGATCAGCTTCCAGTTCCGCGTCCACTCCCGCCATGAGCTTCTCGTGGTCTTCGCGCGTCAGCCACTTTTTAACGTTCAATAAATAGTTCTCAAACCGCGCAATGGGATCGCGTTTCTTCCAATACTCGAACAGCGGCTTGGGTACGTACTCGGCGGCGTCGTGGATCGCATGTCCCTTCATGCGCATCATCTTGGCCTCGATCAGAGTGGGCCCCTCACCACGACGGGCCCGTTCACAAGCTTCGTGTGCCGCATCGTACACCTGGCATGCGTCCGTGCCGTCGACGATCACCCCGGGAATGCCGTACCCGATCGCCCGCTCGGCAAGGTCCTGCACGCGGAACTGCATGTCGACGGGCGTGGAATATCCCCACAAATTGTTCTCGACAAAAAGCACCAGCCCCAGGTTTTGCACCGCCGCGAAGTTCAGGCCTTCGTAGGTCACGCCTGTGGACTGGCCGCCATCGCCGATGTAAGTCATCACCGCGATACTTCTCCCCTGCAAGCGTGCGCCCAAGGCCACTCCCGCGAGCACCGGTATCAGATCGCCCAACGTTGAGATCGGCGCCACCACGTTGCGCGTCTGAATATCCCCAAAATGCGACGACGCGTCACGGCCCTTCGTCGGTGACCCGGCCTTCGCCATGTACTGCATCATGATGTCGCGAGCCGAGAAGCCACGCACCAGCAGTGACCCCTGGTTGCGGATCAACGGACCTAGCCACTCGTCGGGCCTGAGTGCATAGGCCGAAGCGCACGAGCACGCCTCCTGCCCCAGCCCGAAATACACGCCTCCAACCACCTTGCCCTGCTTGTACAGATTCTCCAGCACCCCTTCCATTTTGCGGTTAAGCAGCATCCAGCGATAGATCTCGACGCACTGTTGCCGGCTCAGATACTTCGAACCGCGGATCGGCGGCACCGGCGCGTTCAGCGTGCCTGTGAGTTCGTAACGCACCCCGTCTTCGCTGCGCACCTGGCGCAGTTGGAACGTCGGCTTCTCGAGCCGGTAATCGAGGACGGTGTAGGTGCGCTGCTGAGATAGGGAGATCTCAGGAGGACGGCCGTTGTGGGAGCTGTTCTGCGGTGTTTTCGATCGAGTCGCTTTTGCCTTCGTCTTCTTCGCCATTGGCATCGGCATCCGCGGCGGGCGCCGCGAAACCATGCTAAACCCTGAGCCGACTCAGGACCAACTCGTCAGGCCCAGTGCGTCTCATCTTCCTTATGTAGCCGACGCAGTTGCTCCGGCGGCCGTGCCGGCACTCCCACCTTGCGGTGGAGCAGCGCGTCCAGGCTCTCAAGCCAAAGCACCTGGCTGTGGAAGACACTCCCGAAGTTGCGGGCAACGGAGTGTGCCACGCCCTCGAGCCCTGGGGCGGCGCCCAGCTCGTTCAGCATCGAAGTCACCGGCCTGTTCGTGATTCCACAGGGAACGATCAGGCCGAAGAAGCTGAGATCAGTATTCACGTTCAGCGCGAAGCCGTGCGAGGTTACGCCGCGGGAAATGTGTACGCCGATGGCGGCGACTTTAGATTGCATGGGTGAATCGCTGCCAGCGGTCCAGACGCCCGTCAGGCCCGCGACGCGCTCGGCAGGAATCCTGAAATCGGCGCAGGTTCGGATGAGCACTTCTTCCAGGCGACGCACGTATTCGATGACGCCCAGTGTCTTGCGTCTGCCATCTTCCGCCGGAAATCCGCGCAAGTCGAAGATCGGATAACCAACCAACTGCCCCGGACCGTGAAACGTAACATCGCCGCCGCGGTCGCATTCGAAGACTTCCACGCTGCGCTGGGCCAGCTGTTCTGGCGACGCAACCACGTTCGCGGCCTTCGCGTTGCGTCCCAATGTGATGACCGGAAAGTGCTCCAGCAGCAGCAGGACATCGCCGACGCGTCCCTCCTTGCGCAAATCAACGAGTTTCGCCTGCAGACCGAGTCCGGTCGAGTAGTCGATCGTAGCGAGTTGGACAACGGAAATCATTTCTCTTGGGGGATGGGATCGACACGTAACGGTATCTACCCGAGCAGCCTCGCCGCCTCTTTGGCGTAGTACGTCAGAATGATGCTCGCCCCGGCCCGACGGATCGAAACCAGCGACTCCATCATCACCCGATCCCGGTCGATCCAGTCATTGCGCGCGGCCGCTTCGATCATCGCGTACTCGCCCGAAACCTGGTAGGCCGCCAGCGGCACATCGAACCGCTCTCGGGCCGCGGCGATCACGTCAAGGTAGGGCATCGCCGGCTTCACCATGATCATGTCGGCGCCTTCTTCCACATCGAGTTCGATTTCACGCATGGCTTCGCGGAAGTTGGCCGGGTCCATCTGATAGGAGCGCCGATCCCCGAACTGGGGGGCGGAGTCGGCCGCTTCGCGAAATGGACCGTAGAATCCCGAGGCGAATTTCGCCGCATACGAAAGGATCGGGATATTCGTGAGCCCGGCCTCGTCCAGCCCTTTGCGGATCGCGGCGACGCGCCCGTCCATCATGTCCGAAGGCGCGATGATGTCGATGCCAGCCCGCGCCAGCGAAACCGAGGTGCGCGCCAGCAGTTCGAGCGTGGCATCGTTCACGATCTCGTATGCAGCGGTCGCTGCTGGCGGTGCCGCCACGGCCGCTCCCAGCGACTGGGGCGCGGCCCTCACAATCCCGCAGTGGCCGTGCGACATGTATTCGCACAGGCACACATCCCCCATCAGGATCGTCTCCGGAACCGCACGCTTGATGGCCCGGGCTGCCTGCTGCACAATTCCGTTCTCGGACCACGCACCGGTCGCCACTTCATCTTTCTTTTCCGGGAGCCCGAACAGGATCACCGCGGGCACACCCAGCGCGTGTACCTCGCGAACTTCCTTCACCGCCTCGTCCACCGACAGGTTGAACACTCCGGGCATCGAGCGCACTTCCTTCCGCACGCCCGTGCCCGGGCAAACGAAAAGTGGGTAGACGAAGTTCTCCGGAGTCAGGCGAGTTTCGCGCACCATGGAGCGAAGCGGTTCGCTCTTGCGCAAGCGACGAAGGCGTGTGACCGGGAACGCCATGTTTCGATTCTAGCAAAGGGCGGGATTGCCACAGGGCCGAAAATGCTGGGCTAGTGCGCATCCAGGCAGTAACCTCCCTTTGTGACCAAAATCACTGACGGCTGTTTCTCCAAACGATACTAGGGAAAGGATCCGTTGCTCCGGGACGGCCTGCGCTGGGCCGGTGCAACACGAAAGCACTTCAGTAATCGCCCCGGCGTCCGCTGTAACCTTCGAGTTACACGGCAGAACCAATAAACTCAAGGGAAGCATGTCGCTGGCTCGCAAACTTGGTGTAACCGGCCTGATCGTGGCGCTGGCGGCGGTGTCCTGGTTCGCCCCGCGTGGACCGGCCTTGACCGTCTACGGGGATTCTCTTGCGCTCGCGCTCTTGGTCACCGCCTCCCTGGCGATGCTGCGCAATGCTTTCACCGAAGAACGGGCCCGCGCATTCTGGTGGTTGCTGGGCCTCGGATGCATGCTCTGGGCGATCAGCACCGGATTCTGGATGTGCTACGAAGTCATCCTGCACCGGGAGGTGCCGGAGCCTTGCGCGGGCGACGTCATCCTATTCATCCACATTGCGCCGTTCATGGCAGCCGTGGCCTTGCGCCCACACCGGCCACAGAGAGATCGTAAGGTCCTGCTCGATACCATCAATTTCCTGATGCTCCTGATCTGGTGGGTGTTTCTGTACGCATTCATTGTGTTCCCGGACCAATACGTCTCCCTGAATGCCCCAGTCTACAGCCGTAATTACGACCTTTTGTATCTGCTCGAGAATCTGGTGCTGGTGTTCGTGCTGGGCATGATGGCCACTTCCACCCGAGGAACGTGGCGACGAATCTATTGGAATCTTTTCCTCGCCAGCGCGCTGTACACTTTGGGCTCGGCGACCACGGATGCTGCCATCAACCGCAATCAGTACTACACAGGGAGCGTTTACGATGTGCCGCTCCTCCTCTCGGCCAGCTTGATGATCTGGGTCGCGATCCTGGCCCGGCGCACGGATCTTGAATCCTTCCCTGACATGGAACCCGCAAGTCGATGGGTGGATCTGGCCCCGCGCCTGGCGATGGTCGCCATTCTCTCTCTGCCGTTGCTGGGCCTGTGGACTCTCTACGCCGACACAGGGCCCCCCCTGCTGCGAAATTTCCGTTTGCTGGTGACGATGGCAGCCACTCTGGTGCTTGGTTTGTTCGTCTTCTTGAAACAGTTCCTGCTTGACCGCCAGCTGATCAACCTGCTTGACGAGTCTCGCCGCAGCTACGAAAATCTGCAGCGGCTTCAGACTCATCTCGTACAGAAAGAGAAGTTAGCCTCGCTCGGCCAGCTGGTCGCTGGGGCTGCCCACGAGATCAATAATCCTCTGGCGGCGATTCTCGGATATTCCGAACTGCTCGCATCCCAGACTTCGTTGAAGGGCGAACAGGCATCCATGGCGCAAAGAATTGGCCAGCAGGCTCGCCGCACCCGTGATCTGGTTGCCGATCTGCTCAGCTTCTCGCAGCAGAGCCCCTCCGAGAAAGTTCTGGTGGATGTGACCGCGGTGGTGCAACGCGCGCTCCAGATGCACGAAGTGCAGGTCCGCGGGAAAAACATTCGGGTCGAGGCAAACCTCGATCTCGGGCTCCCCCGCATCTGGGGAAACACCAACCAACTCCTGCAGACCTTCTTGCACCTCACCGAAAACGCGATCGATGCGCTGAACGAGGTTGGCGGCGGATCCTTGCTGGTCTCGGCCAAGAGCGAGAACAACGAAGTCGTGGTGCAGTTTTCCGATTCTGGCCCCGGCATGACCGATCCGCAGCGCGTCTTCGATCCCTTCTACACCACCAAGCCCATCGGCAAGGGTACGGGGCTGGGACTGAGCGCAACCTACGGGGTGGTGCAGGATCATCAGGGCCAGATCACCTGCCACAACAAACCCGAAGGCGGAGCCCTGTTTGTCGTGCGCTTCCCGGTGGCCTCGCAGGCCGCAGCGGCGGTCGAGGCCGGCCAAGCCTAGCCTGTTGGTTCCCGCCTCCTGCCAGGCCTCAGCCATCGGACTGCCGCCATTGTCCTGTAACATAAATCTGAATGTCGCCCGTTCCCCTAGCCCATACCGGCGCCCGTGTCCTCGAGTTCGAGGCGCTCCGCGACCTGCTGCGCGGCTACACCTCCTCGCCGCTCGGTGCCGAGCGTGGCTCTGCGCTAGCTCCAACCGCCGACCGAGCCTGGATTGAGGGCCAGCAGCAGCTCACCACCGAGATCCGTGAGTTCCGCCGCGTGGGTGGCCGGTTCGAGTTCGCTGGCCTTCTTGACATCGCCACCCTCATCGAGAAATCCCGCATCGCCGGCTCTGCTCTCGAAAGCATCGAGATTCGCGACGTCATCCTCGTCGTCGATCGCGCCGCCGAATGGCGCGAGATCAGCACCGCGCCTCCGGCCGCCATGCAATCGGAGTGGAGCGCTGTCCACACCCTCTCCGCCGGCATTGCTGACTTCACCGAATTCCTGCGCTCGTTTCGCAACAAGATTCAGCCCGACGGTACCCTCGAGGACCGCGCCTCGCCTGAATTGGCCCGCATCCGTCGCGACATCGACAAACAGAAACGCATGATTCAGGAGTCCCTGCGCGGATACCTTCGCCGCCTCGCCGAAGGCGGGACCGTGCAGGACGAACTCGTCACCATCCGCGGTGAGCGCTTCGTCATCCCCGTCAAGATCGAGCAGAAGCGCCGCGTGCCCGGAGTCGTGCATGGCAGCAGTTCCAGCGGCCAGACCGTGTTCGTCGAGCCCCTCGAAACCATCGAGCAGAACAACGATCTGGTCCGCCTGCTCGACGAGGAACAGGCCGAGATCCATCACATCCTGCTTGAGATGACCCGCCGCATCGGCGAGCACGCCGACGCTATTCGCCAAGCCACCGATGTCCTCGCCGAACTCGAATTGCAGTTCGCCAAAGCGCGCTTCGCCGAAGACTATCTCTGCGTCGCTGTGACCTTGTCTGGGGCGAAAGCCCCTGTCCCCCAACCGCGAGAACCCCGGCCCGGCGCTGCCCGGCCTCATCTCATTCTCCACAACGCCCGCCATCCCCTTCTCGAGCGCAACCTGAAGTCCAAGGGCGGCCGCGTCGTCCCGGTCACCGTCGAACTCGAGGGCGAGCGGCGCGAACTCGTGATCACCGGCCCCAACACTGGCGGCAAGACCGTCACCTTGAAAACGGTCGGCCTGCTCGCGCTCATGGCACAATCCGGAATCCCCGTTCCCGCCGACCGCGCCGAACTTCCCGTCTTCGACGCCGTTCTCGCCGACATCGGCGACTATCAATCCATCGAGCAGAATCTCTCCACCTTCTCCGCCCACGTCACCAACATCGACTTCCTCTCGCGCACCGCCACCGCGCAATCGCTCGTCCTCCTTGACGAACTCGGCTCCGCCACCGACCCTGAAGAAGGAGCCGCCCTCGCCGTCGCCATCGCCGACCACTTCCGCCGCATTGGCTGCATCGCCATCATCTCCACCCATCACACCTCGCTGAAGGTCTACGGCGTCAACACCCCCGGCGTGGTCAACGCCGCGGTCGGTTTCGACGAAGCCACCCTCCAGCCCACCTACGAGCTTCGCGTTGGCGTCCCCGGCGCCTCCGCTGGCATCAATATCGCGCAGCGCCTCGGCCTCAATCCGCAGATCATCGACGCCGCTCGCGCCAAGATCGGCACCCAGACCCAGGACGTCGCCCGCTTCCTCGACGGCCTGCACACGCAGCTCCGCGAAGCCGAGGCCGAACGCCTCGGCCTCCGCACTCGCGAAGAAGAGTTGGAAAAAGACAAAGCGCGCCTGCTCGCCGAAGGCAAGAAAGAGCAGCAGGCCAAGGTTCGCGAGATGGAAAAGAAACTCGAAAGCCTCTTCAAGGACTTCGAATACCACGCTCGCGAAACCGTCAATGCGATTCAGGATCGCGCCGCCTCGCAGAAGCTCTCCAAAGACGCCGAGCGCCGCATCGCCAAAATGCGCCGCGAATTCCGCGAGCAGTTCGACTCCGCCGTCGTCGCCCATTCCACCGGAGCCGACCAGGGCGACCCCCAGGCCCAGCCTCAACTCGTCAAGCACGTCTCCGTTGGCGACACGGTGAAGCTCAAGTCCATCGGCCGTCCCGGCATCGTCAGCCGGCGCATCGACGACCTCCACTTCGAAGTCGAAATCGGCGTCATGAAGATGAAGATTGCGCGCGACGACATCGCCGAAGTCATCGTCCGCGCTTCCGACTCGCCCCTGAACGCGGCCCGCGCCCGGGGCATCTCGGTCTTACTCGAGCGCGACAACGCCGTCGCGCCCACCGAGATCAACGTCATTGGCCGCACCATCGACGAGGCCACCAGCGAAGTCGAAAAGTTCGTCGACCGCGCCTTTCTTGCCGGCCTTTCCCGCGTCCGCGTCGTCCACGGCAGCGGCATGGGCATCCTCCGCAAAGCCCTCCGCCAATATCTCCAGAAACATCCCCACGTAGTGTCCGTCACCGAGCCCCCGCAAAGCGAGGGTGGAGGCGGAGCCACGGTGGTGGAGCTGCGGGTTTAACGAACTGGTTTCCCCCAGCGCTTTCTTCGCATTCGATGTGCGTAACGAGCGTTGCAGGTGCGATGGACCCCAGCCACCCGGTCCTGCGTTGACTGGAAAATGGGGCGCCCGTAAGATGAAGCCGTCTAATGCGGGCATCTTCTGGAATGATCGGCCAGACAATTTCACATTACAAGATCACCGGCAAGCTCGGTGGCGGCGGCATGGGTGTCGTCTACAAGGCCGAGGACGCGCGCCTCCACCGCACGGTTGCCTTGAAATTCCTGACCGATGATACCGCCAAAGATCCCTCTGCCCTGGAACGCTTCCGGCGCGAAGCACAGGCCGCATCGGGACTGAATCACCCGAACATCTGCACGATCTACGACGTCGGTGAAGAAGGAGGATCTGCTTACATCGTCATGGAGTTTATTGACGGGCAGACCCTGAAACACCGCATCGAGGGGAAACCGATGCGGCTGAGCGAGATGTTGGACGTTGCCGGCCAAGTCGCCGACGCGCTCGATGCCGCGCACGCTCAGGGCATTGTCCACCGCGATATCAAGCCGGCGAATATTTTCATCACTCGCAGCGGCCAGGCGAAAGTCTTGGATTTTGGCTTGGCCAAATACACCGCCGAAGCACATACGCGGCACGGCGCGGGTGCGGGGGACACCATGCCTACGGCCGGCGCCGATCTCCTGACTAGTCCAGGCGTGGCGGTTGGAACCATTGCCTACATGTCACCTGAGCAGGCCATGGGTGAAGAGTTGGATCGGCGCACCGACCTGTTTTCTCTGGGGCTCGTGGTTTACGAAATGGCTACCGGACGGCAGGCGTTTTTCGGCTCCACCAGCGCCGCCGTGTTCGATGGGATTCTTAATCGCACACCCGTTCCGCCCCTGCAACTCAATCCTCAACTCCCGCCAAGACTTGAACAGATTCTCGACAAGGCTCTCGAAAAAGATCTCAAACTCCGTTACCAGACGGCCTCCGACTTCCGCGTCGACCTCCAGCGTTTGAGACGAGAGTCGGAGTCCTACCCCAGTGCGAAGGTCGCGGCACAGGCCGCCAGCGCCGAACCGGCATCCCCTGCGGCGATCGGCAGGCTCAGCCGCTGGCCAGTCATCGCTCTGGCTTCTGCGATCATCGCGATTGCACTGATGTTCGGAGCGTATCTCCTTGGAAAGCGCGAGGGACTAGCCTCCAGTATTACGCCGCCAACCTATCACCAGTTGACTTTTCGCGGCGGGACCATCCGCATGGCACGCTTCGCTCCCGACGGAAAAAACATCGTCTATAGCGCCGCCTGGGAGGGAGGTGGAATTGACCTGTTCGTCACCCGCCCCGACAGTCCGGAATCTCGCCCCTTCGGGCTGTCGAAAGCCGAGGTCTTGTCGATCTCTTCGGAAGGCGAGATGGCTGTCTTGCTGAACAGCCACAACGTCGATCCCTATACGAACGAGGGCACGTTGGGCCGAGTCCCGCTGGGGGGCGGCGCGCCCCGCGAGGTACTGGAGAACGTACAGTGGGCCGACTGGTCGCCGGACGGGACCAACTTCGCCGTGGTGCGTGAGTTCGGCGGCTTGAGCCGTCTCGAATATCCCATTGGGAAAGTGCTCTTTCAGACTGGGGGATGGCTCAGCCACCCTCGCCTCAGTCCCAAGGGAGACGTGATCGCTTTCATTGAGCATCCCGTCCGCCGAGACGACGCAGGACTAATTGCAGTCGTCGACCTTTCCGGAAAGAAGAAGACGTTGTCCACCGGCTGGGAGACGGCCTGGGGTCTCGGCTGGTCTCCGAACGGAACCGAAATCTGGTTTTCGAGCACCCGCCTCGGCTACGGACGCTACCTCTCCGCAGTAAACCTCTCCGGAAAGGAGCGGCTTCTGGCACGAGAGCCCGGCACTCTGACTCTTCAGGATGTAGCCAGGGATGGGCGCGTGTTGATCACCCGCGATGTGCCCCGCGTTGGGATGGTCGGCATGACCGCTGGCAGCACCAAAGAGCGGGACCTCTCCTGGCTGGACTGGTCGGCACCCAAAGACTTGTCCCTGGACGGCAAGAAGCTGTTGTTCACCGAATCCGGCGAAGCGGGCGGCGAGAATTATTCCAGTTATCTGCGCGGCACCGATGGATCGCCCGCGATTCGCCTCGGCGATGGACTGAGCTTCGCGCTATCCCCGGATCAACGATGGGCCTTGTCGGGCCTGCCTAAGCCGCCCGTTCAATTCAACCTGCTCCCCACTGGCGCTGGAGAATCGAGAGAGCTGACCCACGACCAGATCAATCGCCTCTGGGCGCGCTGGTTTCCCGACGGCCAGCGGATCCTCTTCGCCGCCGACGAGGCTGGCCAGGGCGTGCGACTTTATGTGCAAGACCTGAGCGCTAGTCCAGCCAAGGCCATCACGAAAGAAGGCGTGAACGGCAGCCTCATCGCGATCTCTCCCGACGGCAAGCAGGTGGCTCTGGTTGGTACCGATCAGAAACCTTCTCTGCTCGCGGTCGACAGCGGTGACATTCGTCCGATCCCCGGCATGGGCACCGGAGAAGCTCCCATCGCCTGGACCAGCGACGGCCACTCCCTGTTTGTTTACCGGCTCGGCGAAGTTCCCGCAACCGTCAATAAGCTGGACTTGGCCACGGGCCACAAGCAACTCTGGAAACAGCTGGTTCCGCCCGACGTCTCCGGTGTCACCGACATCAGTTCCATTCTCATCACTCCCGATGGCGGCAACTACGTCTATGAATATGGCCGCACGCTATCCGATCTGTACCTGGTGAACGACCTCAAGTAGTCGCCCCCCCTACAGGGTTCCATCGTTCCGCTCAGGACGTCCGCTGCACGAACAGGCTGGAGAAGTACTGACGGTGACGAAACGCCAGGATTCCCCAAAAAAATGTGACCACAATGGCCCCCCCCGCTCCCTGGTGATTCAGAAGCAGGTGAAACAGCAGGATGTTCACGATCACCGGTCCAAGCAAAGTCAGCGCCAGCGGAACGTACCGGTTCACCAGCAGGAGCGCGCCTCCGGCTACCTGAAAGGCACCCACGAAGAGTACGTAGTGCGACTGAATGAGTATCTTCACATACTCTCCGGCCATTCCCGAAGGCAGCTCCGCCGGGATGAAGTGCAGGAACGCGTTCAGGCCGAACACAAAGAAAACCAGGCCGAGCAAGAGGCGGACGATCAGGATCGCGACTTTCATTCTTGTTTTCTCCTTGGGAGTTGGTGATGGTCAGAATTTATTCCCAGCGCCTTACGTCCCCACTATTCGATAACGCGCGCAACACTACCGTTGCAGGACTTTTGATCGGTCAGGCCTGCCCGACTTCGGCGTGCCCATTTCTCGCATTCTTTGCGAGAAGTGGGAGGAGGGGGGTGGGGAAGACGAGAAGTAGCGAACGACACGTGGGTCAGCGATACACTCCGGTTCACAAGCTCGATCCCGCCGCCCTGACTTTCAGCTTCATGACTTCCCACTCGTCTGCGCGAACGACTCCCACCTCCAAGGCATCGGACCGGAAGCTGCTCGAGCGCCACTCCTTCGGTTCCCGATCAGACCCCTCTTCACCGGATTGCGGTAACTGATCATTTCGAGCGCTGCACATCCTGGGGCAGCGGTGGTCCGGTGCTGAATTTACGTGGGTTGCCCTGGGAGTGGCGAGCAGGAGAACGCATTGGAGCCAAGCAACGGCGGGAACGCATTTTTTGCTGCCACCCCAGCGCACTACTGGGGTGAAATGTCTTAAGAGTGGGCGTCCGCTCATGGTGAGCAACGAGCTGAAACGAGGTTCCCCGCTTCTCCACAGCCCTCCACACCCTTCCACAGCCCTCAGGCCATTTCCCTTTCCCCACACCATGCCCCACAATAGACACATCCCACACAGGGGTGCCCCATTTCTCGCGTTCTTTGCGAGAAGTTGGGATCCCATCCGGTGATGTCGCAACTGGTCATGCCTTCGTCCGACTTCAAAGACGCGCTCAAGCAGCAAGCCGACATCGTTCGCATCGTCGGCGACTACGTCAGGCTCAAGAAGTCGGGTGCCCAGAACTTCGCCGGCCTGTGTCCCTTCCATAACGAAAAGACACCCTCGTTCTCCGTGCATGCCACCCGCCAGTTCTTCCACTGCTTTGGCTGCGGTGTCTCCGGCGACGTCTTCTCCTTCGTGCAGAAGGTCGAGAACATTACCTTCCCCGAAGCCGTCCGCCTGGTAGCGCAGAAGCTCGGCGTGCCGCTGCCCAAGGTCGAATTCAGCAGCCCCCAGGAGGCCCGCGAGGCCAAGCTCCGCATGGCTCTGCTCGACATCCACGAGCGCGCCTGCGCCTTTTTTCAGGACTACTTCAAGCGCTCCGAAGGCGCCACCGCCCGCGCCTACCTGGACGGACGCGGCCTCGCCGAAGACACCATCGCCCGCTTCCGCATCGGCTATGCCCCCGACTCCGGCTTCCTCCTCCGCGACGCGTTGCGCCGGGAATTCGACGAGGAGTTGCTGCGCGAGAGCGGGTTGTTTTCCTGGAAGGAAAGCTCTCAGCCGTCAGCTCTCAGCTCTCAGGACAAGCAAGCAGTCGGTGATGCGGGTAGTGTCAATCTGGTGGCGGGCAGCCCGAAATCTGGGGAGTCCCCGAACAAGCTGAAAGCTGACACCCGACAGCTGACGGCGCTTTACTCGAAATTCCGCAACCGCATCACCTTCCCCATCCCGAACGACGCGGGAAGAATCATCGCCTTCACCGGGCGCACGCTCTCCACCGACGAGAAGGCTGGACCCAAGTACCTGAACTCGCCCGAAACCGCCATCTACTCGAAGTCGCGGGTGCTGTTCAATCTCGACCAGGCCAAGGAGGCCATCCGCAAGCTCGACTACGCCATCCTGGTCGAGGGCCAGATGGACTGCATCTCGGTCTTCGCCGCCGGATTTCAGAACGTGCTCGCCAGCTCCGGCACGGCGTTCACCGAGCTGCAGGCCCGCCTGCTCGGCCGCTACAGCAAGAACGTTGTCGTCAATTTCGATCCCGACACCGCAGGCGCTAAGGCCACCGAGCGCACCCTCGGCCTGCTGGTCGAGGAAGAATTCCAGATCAAGGTGCTCACCCTCGAACACGGATTCGACCCCGACCTGTTCCTGCGGCGGAAGGGCAAAGACGCGTACGCGGAAGCTCTTCGCCACTCGCAGCGCTACTTTGACTATCTGATCGAGCGTGCCCGGAGCCGGTTTCCCGCGCGTACTCCCGAGAGCAAGGTCAAGGCGCTTAACCACCTCCTGCCTCATATCCAGCGCGTGCCTAGCCGGATCGTGCGTGACGAATTGGCCCAGGAAATTGCCCAGAAGCTCGGCATCGATTCGGCCGTGCTGCGCCAGGAACTCAAGCACGTCGCCGCCAGCCGCTCCACCACAGCCATCAAAGCCCCCACTGAGAGCCAGATCACCGACGCCGAACTCATCCTGATCCGCGCCCTCGCCTCCGCCAATGAAATCCAGATCGCCGAAGAGCACCTCTCCGCCCGAGACGGCGCCGAAGAGGAATTCGACCCGGCGCGCCAGGCGCGCTTTGTGCTGCAGAGCGACCGTCTGCATGAAGGGTTGGCCACCGAGTCTCTCGTCGAAACGTTGCTCGCCGCGGGCCCCGAGATTACGGATGTGATGGAGTTGCCGCTTTCCGACTCCGACCGCACTCGCCTGGCGTCGATCCTTCTGAAAGACGCCGAGGAGTTGAGCGCCGAGCGGCTGGAAGGCGCAGTTCGGGCGCTGAAGCGCATTCACATCCGGCGGGAACTCGACCAGGTGCAGCACGAGTTGCAGTCCCCGACAAGAAAAGACCCTGCACGGCTGCAAGAACTTCTGCAGAAACGGGTTCGCCTCAAGCGTGCCTTGATGGACCCCGGCCTCGCCGACGAAGGCCCCGGGCCCAAGAAACGCCCGGCCTGAACCGGCACGCTGAGCAGGCAGACCCGCCGCCTGCAACTGCCTTGGTCCAAAGCCGTTCGCATCAAGGACCTGCATTTAACAGACGCAGAGTAAAGCGTTCGTATCCGGGGCGCCTTCGGGCGCACCGTAGCGGGTTGCCTTGGGAGCGCCTTTAGGCGCTGCGGATCCCGACAGGCGGGATTCTGGGCCATCCGCCGTGAAAGAGCTTGGAACGAAAGGCCTTCGAAAAGCATCTAAATGATTAAGCTGGCTGGAGATGCGGACGGCTGCGCCCAGGGACTTGAGAGATACTTCAGAATGGCAGACACTTCCCCTGTCTGCTATACTCTGTAAGTTTGTGCCTCGGCACAATCCCGCAGTGCCACGTTCCCACCACTGGAAAGTAACACGCGTCCTCACCGGACGCTTTGAGGATAATCTTTCTTGGCTCTAGACGACAAGTACGACGACATTAAAAAGCTGATCGACACAGGCAAAGAGAAGGGATACCTGACCTACGATCAAGTCAATGACCTGATCCCGCACGATGTGCACAGCCCCGAAGACCTGGACGATCTGCTGACCACCATCGGTACGCAGGGAATCGATGTGCTCGAAGGTCCCAAAATGCCTTCGTCCGCACTCGACAAGAAATTCGAAGAAGCCGAAGAAGGCGCCGAAGACGTCGAGCTCGACCTAACCCCCGGCGCCCTAGAAAAAACCAACGACCCCGTCCGCATGTACTTAAGGGAGATGGGGACAGTGCCGCTGCTTACGCGTGAGGGCGAGGTGGAAATCGCCAAGCGTATTGAGCGGGGGCAATTGCGCGTGTTGAAGGCGCTTTCACGCTCGCCGATTGTGATTCACGAACTGCTGGCGATGGGCGACGACCTGAAAAAGGGCGTGCGGTCCATCAAGGAAGTGGTCACGTTCGACGAGGAAGAGATCACCGATGACATTCTGCAGAACCGCCTGAAGGAGTTCACCGGGAAGATCGACGAACTCGCCAAGCACTACAAGAAGGCCGGACAACTGCAGGAGAAGTTTGCGCTGGTCTCACAAAAGAAGCGGCCGAAGGACCATCGCAAGTACCGGATGGCCCTGGGCCGCGGCATCGTGCGGGTTTCGCTCGCGGTACGAAATCTCGGTTTCACTAACAACGAGCGCAAGCGCCTGATCGAGCGGGTCAACAAGACCGTCGACGGGATGCGATCGCTCGACCGCCAGGCCCAGAACCTGGAGCGGAAAGCCGACGCCACCCGCAGCGAGGAACAGAAAAAAGAATATCGCCGCCAGGCTCGTTCGATCCGGGCGGAGATGGAGAAGCTGGAGCAGGAAGCAGGCGTGTTGTTCCTGGAGCTCAAGCGCACTCAGCGCGAGATCATCCAGGGCGACATGGACGCGGAGTACGCCAAGCGGGAGCTGATTGAAGCCAACCTGCGACTGGTGGTCTCCATCGCGAAGAAGTACACCAACCGCGGGTTGCAGTTCTTGGACCTGATCCAGGAAGGCAACATCGGCTTGATGAAGGCGGTGGACAAGTTCGAGTATCGCCGAGGCTACAAGTTCTCCACCTACGCAACGTGGTGGATCCGGCAGGCGATTACTCGTGCGATCGCGGACCAGGCACGTACGATTCGTATCCCGGTGCACATGATCGAAACGATCAACAAGCTGATCCGCACCTCGCGGCAGCTGGTGCAGGAACTGGGGCGCGAACCTACGTCGGAGGAGATCGCCAAGCGCATGGACATTCCGGTGGCCAAGGTGCGCAAGGTGCTGAAGATCGCGCAGGAACCGATCTCCCTCGAAACGCCCATCGGTGAAGAGGAAGATTCGCACCTGGGTGACTTCATCGAGGACCGGGGCGTGGTTTCGCCCGCCGAGGCTGTCATCAACGTCAACCTGAAAGACCAGACTTCGCAGGTGTTGCGTACGCTGACACCGCGCGAGGAGAAGGTCATCAAAATGCGGTTTGGGCTCGAGGACGGCAGCGAACACACGCTCGAAGAAGTCGGGCAATCGTTCGCGGTTACGCGCGAGCGTATCCGTCAGATCGAGGCCAAGGCGCTGCGGAAGCTGCGGCATCCGTCACGATCGAGGAAGCTGCGGGCGTTTATGGACGGGGTGCGGGACTAGGCCGCAGGTTTCATAGGAAGGCTGGGTAAGTTAAGGGGCGCGAATAATCGCGCCCCCTTTTCCTTGTGGGTGGATGTTAGTCCATTGCGAACGAGCCGCATTTGCGTGCTGCAGGCAGCATCGTGACCCCACTCAATCACACAGAACGTGATTGAATTGATGGGCTAAGGAACGAAGGCTCGATTCGAACCTCTGCACCCAGAAGCGCCGGACTCCGGCGGCTCAGCGCCCTGCTGCCCGGTGATGGGGGGCACTGCAAGAACCCTGCTTCTGGGTTACCGTCTTGAAGCGCCTGGAGGATTGCACTGACGACCCGGGCGGACATTGATTTCCTGCGCCTGCAGCGCTTCGCCATGGTAGGCGTGTCGCGAGATCCAAAAAACTTCAGCCCTGGCTGGTTGAGAGAATTATGCGATCGCGGCTATTGACGTGGTGCCGGTTAATCTGTTCGCGGATGTAATCGATGGGCTGGGCAGTGGCATCTGCGTCCCACTGAATTTCTACCCAGCTTTTCCAGCGCTTTCCACAAGGAAACGCAGGCATCCACAGTTTCTGCACAGCGACACGCGGGTTTTCTCTTGATGCAGTGCGGGTGAGAGCGCAGAGTGTCAAGCATTCAAGCGAGATGTTCTGCGTGCCCTGCCAGAGCATTGCGGCAGAGCCGGCGGTTCCTGGTAATTCTCGAGGGTGAATTACCGGGAGGGTTCCTCCACAAGCGCGCTTCGGCGCGTGAACTGGTTGCCCGGGCGTTGCGGCCTCCTCACAGAGTCCTCCACACACGGCAGGACTGGCCGCCGGCCACCGTAGTGCTGCGGGTTAATTCGCGGAGTTCGCTTCGCGAGTAACAATCTGCCGAGTGCATCATCACGGCACTCTTCGGAGTGCGCGGTGACCGATCACTCCCCCATGCCTCGTGCGTGGAAATGGGTTGCAGGATATCCCGCCAAACAAATGCGGTCCGGGTGGCTGGCCCGGACCGCATTTGTTTTTGAGAGCAGTCGCTAGTCGCTAGTCGCTAGTCGCTAGTCGCTAGTCGCTGGTCGCTGGCCGTTGGCAGAACCCCTTTCTTCGCCACTTGTCCAAGCGCCCCTCGCATTTTCGTATTTTGTTCGCTATACTAAGCAGACATATCCTGGCGAGCGATCTTTCAAACTTCGGGTTGCAAATGGGGGACCAGAAAATTCTTGGGTTGGTCCGCGTTTTCCAACGACGCACTTGGCGTCCACAAGGCAACCGCGGTTTAGTATCGCGACTCACGTGCCAGATTTTGTTCGATAGCAACTAGCACGAGTAAAAGCCGCACGAGTAGAAGAAGAATTGGCTACCACCGACTACAGCATTAGCACCCTGCCGGCGAACATCGAAGCCGAACGCTCGATTCTCGGGGCAATCCTTCTCGACAACCTGTCATACAACCAGGCCGCCGAGCACCTGCGGCCGGAGGATTTCTCGCTCGACTCACACCGGCGCATTTACTCGCGCATGGTCGACTTGTCGGAGTCGTCGAGGCCCATCGACATCATCACGCTGGTCGAGGAGCTCGATCGCAACAAGGAGCTGCAGGCCATCGGAGATATGGCCTACGTTTCTTCGCTGCTCGACGGCGTTCCGGACCGGCCGAGCATTGAGCACTACGTCAAGATCGTCCGCGACAAGGCTCTGTTACGAGGGTTGATTCACGCGGCCAATGCTGCGATCGCGCGGGCAGCCGATCAGTCAGAAGCGGCGGAAGATATTCTCAATGACGCGGAATCCGCCATCTTCCAGCTGTCGGAAAAGCGCATTGGGCGCGGGTTTCTGGGCATTCAGGACATCGTTAAGGATTCCTTCGGCTCGGTAGATGCCCTGCTGCAGCGCGGGCAGCGAATCACGGGGCTCGCGACGCACTACAACGATCTGGATGAGATGACGAGCGGGCTGCAGAAGTCGGACCTGGTGATTCTGGCGGCCCGCCCTTCGATGGGCAAGACCGCGTTCGTGATGAACATTGCGGAGAACGCGGCAATCGTGGATCAGAAAATTGTCGGGATTTTTTCGCTGGAAATGTCGCGTGAGGCGCTGCTGCTTCGCCTGTTATGCTCGCGCGCACGTGTCGACTCGCACAAGATGCGAACCGGCTCTTTGTGGCGTGACGATATGCAGAGAGTGGTTCGCGCAATGGAAGAGCTGGCCAGTTCGCACATCTATATTGACGACACGCCGGGCGTGGCGCTGAGCGAGATGCGGGCCAAGGCGCGGCGGCTGCAACAATCCTGCGGCGGGCTGGACCTGATCATCGTTGATTACCTGCAGTTGATGTCGGGCGGCGGCCGACGCTTTGAGAACCGTACGCAGGAAGTATCGGCGATCTCGCGTGGGCTGAAGGCACTGGCAAAGGAACTCCACGTCCCCGTGATCGCACTCTCGCAGTTGAGCCGCGCACCGGAGAGCCGTGGCGGCGATCATCGGCCACAACTCGCCGACCTGCGCGAGTCAGGATCGATTGAGCAGGACGCCGACCTGGTGATGTTTATCTTTCGCGAAGAGGTTTATAAGCAAGACGATCCTGACCTGCAGGGACGGGCTGAGATCATCATCGCGAAGCAGCGCAACGGCCCCATCGGGCGAATCCATCTCGCATTCCTCAAGAACTCCACGCGCTTTGAGTCGCTGGCGGAGGGAGGAATCGCTGCAGAGGAGTAACTGAGGTAGCTCTCGGTTCGGCGGCTCGCAGGGACCACCAAATTCTATCCTCGGGTCACGGTTACAAATGCTCACCTTGCGTTCCATACTTCTGTGGAAAACCTTGTGGAACGGCTTTCTCCGGTTTCCCATAATGCGGGGAAGCGACCAGGTGGTCGGGAAGACTGCGGGGCCGCTCCGGCGTTAATAAGTTGATTCATATAGCTTTAGATGAAGGCAGCCGTTTTCGCGCTCGGCCACGCGGAGTGGCGAGGATTTCAAGCAACCCTTGAGATTTGCACATCTAGAAGTATCAGTACTTACGGATGTCCACCCGGCCGGAGGGCAAAACCATCGGATTTTATGAGTTGTTTTCGCCCACTTTCAGCACCGCCAGGAAGGCCTCCTGGGGGATGTCGACGCGGCCAATGCGCTTCATTCGGCGCTTGCCTTCTTTCTGCTTTTCGAGCAGTTTGCGCTTGCGGGTAATGTCGCCGCCGTAGCACTTGGCGAGGACGTTTTTGCGGATGGCGGCGACGGTTTCGCGGGCAATGATTTTGGCGCCCACGGCCGCCTGGATCGCGACTTCGAACATCTGGCGGGGAATCAACTCGCGCATTTTCGAGACCAGAGCGCGGCCACGCTCGTAGGCGAAGTCGCGATGGACGATGAGGGAAAGGGCGTCGACGGGATCTCCGGCGACCAGGATGTCGAGTTTCACCATGGGCGATTCCCAGTAGCCGGCCAGGTGGTAGTCGAGAGACGCGTAGCCGCGCGAGACTGACTTCAGGCGGTCGTAGAAGTCGAGGACGATTTCATTCAGCGGCAGCTCGTATTGCAGCATGACGCGGGAGCCAGAGACGTACTCGAAACTTTTCTGGCGGCCGCGCTTCTCTTCGACGAGCTTCAGGATGCCGCCGACGAATTCCTCGTTGGTCAGGATGACGGCGAGGATGACCGGCTCTTCGACCTTGGCGATCTCGCTCTGATCGGGCCAGCGGGAAGGGTTGTCGACTTCGATTAATCCACCGTCGGTCTTGGTGACTTTGTAGCGCACTCCGGGCGCGGTAGTGATGAGTTCGAGGTTGTACTCGCGCTCGAGGCGTTCCTGAATGATCTCCATGTGGAGCAGGCCGAGGAAGCCGCAACGGAAGCCGAAGCCCAGTGCCACGGAACTTTCGGGCTCGAAGAAAAATGAGGAGTCGTTCAGGCGTAGTTTCTCAAGGGCTTCGCGAAGTTGGGTATGCTCGTGGGCATCGACGGTGTAGAGACCCGCGAAGACCATGGGCTTGATTTCTTCGAAGCCGGGGAGAGGTTCGATGGCGGGACGGTCGTCGTCGGTGATGGTGTCGCCGATTTTGGTGTCGGCCACGTTCTTGATGTTGGCGATCAGGAAGCCGACCTCACCGGCGACCAACTCTTCGACTTCGACCGGTTTGGGCGTGAGCACGCCGAGAGTTTCGACTTGCAGGACGCGTCCGTTCCACCACAGGCGGATCTTCTGACCCTTCTTGAGGGTACCTTCAAATACGCGCGTCAGAACTACAACGCCGCGATACGGGTCGAACCACGAATCAAAGATCAGAGCCTGCAGATGGCGCTGGGGGGACCCTTTCGGCGGCGGGACGCGTTTTACAATCGCTTCGAGAACATCGGGCACGCCCTGGCCGGTCTTGGCGCTGATGAGGCAGGCGTCAGATGTGTCGAGGCCGACGGCGCCTTCGATCATCTCCTTGGCCCGGGCGACGTCGGCGCTGGGCAAGTCGATTTTGTTGATGACAGGAATGATCTCAAGACCGTGATTAATGGCGAGGTAGGCGTTGGCCAGGGTCTGGGCTTCGACGCCTTGGGACGCGTCGACGACCAGCAAGGCGCCTTCGCAGGAAGCCAGGGAACGCGAGACTTCGTAGGAAAAATCGACGTGCCCGGGCGTGTCGATGAGGTTGAGCTGGTAGGTTTTGCCGTCCTGGGCGGGGTAAATCATGCGCACGGCGTGGGCTTTGATGGTGATGCCGCGTTCACGCTCGAGGTCCATGGAATCAAGCACTTGCTCCTGCATCTCGCGCATCGCAAGCGAGCCGGTCAGCTCAAGCAGGCGGTCGGCCAGGGTTGATTTGCCGTGGTCGATGTGGGCGATGATGGCGAAGTTGCGGATGTAGGCTGCGTCCATGGAGATACGGCTGATCTTTGATTCTAACAGGGGGAATCTGGTGCAGGTCTTAGGTGTCAGGTCCCGGGTGTCAGGTCTCAGAGTCATTTCTTCTGGTGGCCAGGTTGGTTGCCAGTGCCAGAACGTCAGGCTCGACATCTATGATGAAAAGATGACTGATTTGCCTTTTGTTCGGATCGATCACGTTCAGCTTGCGCTGCCGCGGGGCGAGGAAGATCGGGCACGCCGCTTTTTTGTGGATGTGCTCGGGATGACCGAGATTCCGAAGCCGCCCGAGTTAGCCAAGCGGGGAGGTTGCTGGTTTGCGAGTGGAGACGTGCAAATTCACCTGGGAGTGGAAGACGATTTTCGTCCGGTGAAGAAGGCCCACCCAGCTTTGCGTTGCTCCGACTACCCGCAGCTGCTCGCACAGCTCACCGAAAACGGGGTTGCGGTAGTCGAAGCCAGCGACATCCCAGGCGTGCGCCGCAGTCACATCAGCGATCCATTCGGGAACCGCATCGAACTGATAGCGGACTGAAGGGTCCGGTTTCCGTTAGAATTCCGCTGATGGCTCTCGTGCTCGCCTCCGCATCGCCGCGTCGCCAGGAATTACTGCGCTCGGCGGGGATTGCCATCACGGTGCAGCCGACCAACATTCCCGAGACTCCACTTGACGGAGAGCATCCCAAGGCATTCGCGGAACGGCTGGCGCGGGAGAAGGCCTGGGCGATTTTCAAACAGCGGCCTAATGAGTTCGTGCTCGGAGCCGACACGATTGTCGTGGTGGACAGGCAGATTCTCGGCAAGCCTACGAATGCGGCCGACGCGGCCCGCATGCTGCGCCTGCTCTCCGGGCGCACGCACGAAGTGACAACTGGAGTATGCCTGATGGGTCCGCGACCGGCTACATCGCCCGATGGAGGCGGTGCGGGTACAGCGAAGCATGAGTCCTCGCTCGGGGATACCCGCTCGGAGACGACGCGGGTCACGATGAGCGCGTTCAGCGACGAGGAAATCCAGGCTTACATTGCAACCGGTGAACCCATGGACAAAGCGGGGGCATACGCGATCCAGGGCATGGCGTCGCGCTGGATTCCGCGCATCGAAGGGGATTATTCGAACGTGGTTGGGCTACCGGTGGCGCTGGTATACCGGATGTTGCGTGAGCACAAGGTCGTCTGAGGATGGGTTCGTTGCGGGCAGGTCGGCAAACAAGTGATCAGGACTTCTTGTCGGTTCCCTGGTCCTCGCCCTCTTTGACGGCCGCCTTGAAGTTCTTAATCCCCTCACCCAAGCCCTTGCCGAGATCGGCCAGCTTGCTGGGACCAAAAATGAGCAGGGCAACCGCAAGAATCAGCAGGATTTCTGGCAAACCCAATTTTCCAGGCATGTGATCTCTCCGGCGGGAGTTCACCCGGCGCGTTTCGCGGCAGCGCCCTCCCGCAAATTCCCCTGGCTAAAGTTTAGGCTACGGGGGGCGCGCAGTCAAAGAACCGGCGCTGGTTTCGAGCAAGCGACCGAGGAATTGGGTGTACAATCGCGCCGTTTTCGAGACCGAGAAGAAGACCTCGGTTAAGGGTCCGGGTCTCGAACCAGGAGGGAACCGCATGCCGCATTACATTACGCTGATCCGCTACACCCAACAGGGAGCTGCAAAGATCAAGGAAAGCCCGGCGCGGCTCGACGCTGCCAAGAAGGCGGCAGAGAAAGCGGGCGGAAAGGTCCAGGCCTGGTACCTGACCATGGGCAAGTATGACGCGGTGATCATCTCGGAATTTCCGGATGATGAAGCGAGCGCGAAATTCATGCTCACCACGGGCGCGCTGGGCAACGTGACCACGCAAACCCTGAAAGCCTTCACTGAAGCAGAATACCGCAAAATCGTCGCTGCGCTGTGAGTAACGGCTTGCGCATCATTCGCAGCGGCGAGTTGGACAGCAACACGCCTCAGACGCCCGGGATGTCCCGCGCCGAAGCCATCTCGCGCGCCCGCGTCGGCGCACAAAAACTGTGGGCGGGAACCGTGGTGGTACAACCCAATGCCAAGACCGGGCCTCATCATCATGGGGAACTGGAAACCGTGATCTACGTCGTTCGGGGCCGCGCGCGCTTTCGCTGGGGAGATCAATTGGAGTTCGTCGATGAAGCGGGTCCGGGTGACTTCGTCTACGTTCCTCCCTACGTTCCCCATCAAGAACTGAACGCGCGTAAGGACGAGCCCGTGGAGGCGGTGATCGTGCGCAGCGGCCAGGAGCCTGTGGTCGTCAATTTGGACATCCCCAGTCCGGAGGATGTTCCCAACACTCCCCAACACGACCCGTTTCACTCCGCGACGGGAAAGCGGTGAGTATCGCAAGTTCCGAAGAAGCCACTGTAATTTTGCGGACTCCGCCTTAGCTTCCTTCAGGATGGGAACGTCGGGGTCGGCGTCCTTCCAGAGGGTAAAGAACTCTTGATAAGCGGCCTTGGCTTTGGCGCGGTCGCCCGAGAGGACATCAGCGCAGGCGAGTTGCAGATGGGCCAGCGAGCCGAGCAAGCCGTTCCCAACCAAGCGGAAGCGGCTTCAGCCTCACGCTGGAACCGGTTGAGGGCCTGGGGATCGCGGGCCAACTGATCGGGCAGGACCTTCAACGCGACGACGCGGTGCAGGCGAGTGTCTTCAGCTTTCTGGACCACGCCCATCCCGCCGCCACCGAGTTTCTCGACAATGCGGTAGTAAGAGATCGTCTGGCCGATCCGGGGCGCGCCAAATCTTACGTGGGTGGAACAGGCAAGTCAACGAAACGGGGCGGTTGGGATGTCGGCGAAATGTCCGCATTTGGCCCCAACTACACGCGGACGCCGGAATAGACTGGACATCCCAGAGCTTGCTATACGCTCTCGATCAACCCCGCCAGCAATGCCGCTCTCCGAGGCAGTTCCGAAATGGTGATGAATTCATGCATGGCATGGGCGCCGTCGCCGACTCCGCCGAGGCCATCGAGGGTGGGGATGCCGAGGCCGGCGGTGAAATTTCCGTCGGAGCCGCCACCGACGGCTGCTTCCGTGAGCTTCCAGCCGAGTTCCTTCGCAATCAGCGTCGCCTGTTTGTAGAGGGCGGCGACGCCAGGGTTGCGCTCCATGGGCGGACGATTCACGCCGCCGGTGACTTCAATCCTGCATCTGCGGTTGAAAGGACGGAGCGAGCGCAGACTCTTGTCGATTCCGGCGGCATCTTTCATGCGGGCGATTCTGACATCGAGCGTGGCTATGGCCTCGGCCGCAACCACGTTCACCCGGGTTCCGCCTTGCACCAGGCCTGGATTCAGGGTGAGTCCTCGTTTCAGGTCAACCAGCCTGGAGACGGCGAGAATCTGCCGCGCCAATTCGAGGATCGCACTCTGACCTTTCTCAAAGTCAAGCCCAGAGTGCGAGGCGACTCCGGTCACCTTCAGCGTGTACTCGCCCACTCCCTTCCTCGCGGTCTTGACCGCACCTTTCGGACCGTAGGAAGGTTCCAGGACGAGCACGGCGGAAGACTGCCGGGCGAGTGCCTCGGTGATTTGCCGAGACGAATCGCTTCCGACTTCCTCGTCGGAGACTAGCAATACGGTCACCGGACGAGGAAGCCGTCCTTGCCACGCTTGCAAGCCCCGGATTGCATACAGCATGAGTGCGATGCCCGACTTCATGTCGAGCACACCTGGACCCAGAAGTCGTCCATTGCCGGCGCGACACGGCATGGTGGTGAGGGTGCCGAGCGGATACACGGTGTCATAATGGCCTAACAGCAAAACGGGCTTTTGTTGCGTCTCGCCCTCAAAGTCGACCTGTAGGTGATTGCCGAAGTCGCTGACGCGGTGGAACTCGGCGCGTCCGCCGAGGGCGGCGAATTCCTCGGCTACGAAGGCACTGCAGCGGTCAACCGCCTGCTTGTGGTCGCTGGGGGATTCGATTTCCACCAGGCGGCGGATCGTGTCAACGATCTGGTCGCGGTGTTCTTCGAAGTAGTGGAGGCGGGGTTGGGCGGGCCGGTTGTTGGCTGAGTGTGAAGGGCTTTGTGCGATCTTTTTCTTTGTCATGGATGAGGTCGTATTGAGTCCCTCTGGGGGTAGCGTGGCTATGAAGCCGCACCGACGGGCTGGGATCCTTCTGGCTCGTTCGGGTCAGGCGATGCGTCGCTCCAGCAGGGCGCGGAACCACCAGTTTTCAAGCCGCGGTACAGTATAATCTTCGGGCTGTTCGAGTCCCCTGCATGACCGACACCACTCAGCCTGAAACCGAAGCCCTGGAGGCAACCAAAACCACCTTGGACATCAATGAGATCCAACGGATCCTGCCCCATCGCTACCCGTTTCTGCTGATCGACCGGGTGGTCGATCTAACGCGACGCGAGCGCATCGTGGCGCTCAAAAACGTCACCATAAACGAACCCTTCTTCGCGGGGCACTTTCCCAACCTGCCGATCATGCCCGGCGTGCTGATTGTTGAAGCGATCGCGCAAGCCGGAGGAGCACTATTACTCACCGAAGTCGAAGACCGCGATCAGAAGCTGATGGTTTTCACGGGAATCGAGCGCGCCCGCTTTCGCCGTCCGGTACTGCCCGGGGATCAACTGCGGATCGAAGTGGAAGTGAAATCCTGGCGCATGAACGCGGTTCGCATGGAAGGGAAGGTCTTTGTTGGCGAGAAGCGTGTGGCGGAAGCGACGGTCACCTGCCAACTGATCACAAGAGCCGGCACGCAGGCGGGACCTGACACGAACGATACGTCGCCGTCCACGGAAGGCTAACTCGTTCATGCGCGCGACGATGGGTAGGGCGCTTAGAACTCGTCCCATGGCACCCGGTGCTCAGTCCTGATGAGCATTCATCCCACTGCCATCGTCGATCCCGGCGCCAAGATTCATCCCTCCTGCAAGATCGGTCCCTACTGCGTGATTGGCGCGGGGGTAGAACTCGGCGAGGGCTGCGGACTGGTTTCGCATGTAGCCCTCGAGGGTCCCGCAAAGATCGGAGCCGGCAACGGCTTCTTTCCCTTCAGCTCGATTGGACTGGCACCGCAGGATCTGAGCTATGCCGGGGAGCCCACGCGGTTGGAGATCGGCGATCACAACGAGATTCGCGAGTTCGTCACGATCAACCGCGGGACGGTTAAGGGTGGTGGGCTGACCCGCGTTGGCAGCCACGTGCTGGTTATGGCCTACACGCACATTGCCCATGATTGCAAGGTGGGCAACCACGTGATTTTGGCGAATGCAGCGACCTTAGGCGGACATGTCATCGTGGAGGACTGGGCGCAGGTGGGGGCATTGTGCCCGGTGCATCACTTCGTGCGCATCGGAACGCACGCGTTCGTTGGGGGCGGGACGACGATCACGCAGGACGTGCTGCCCTTCTCGAAAACGTCCGCGGAGCGCAACACGCATGCGTTCGGGATGAACTCCGTGGGCCTGGAGCGGCGGGGCTTCAGCAAGGAACGGATTGCGAAGATTCATCACGCTTACAAGGTGCTGCTGGCGTCGAAGTTAAACACTTCGCAAGCGCTGGAGAAGTTGAAGTCTGAGAGAGATCTGGGGGAGGATGTCGAGCTTCTGATCCGGTTCGTTGAGGCGTCGGAGCGGGGGGTAATTAAATAGCAGTATTCTGAAGCTGTTCATCGGGCGTGCAGCGGAACATCGTGCCAATACAGACCACCATGTCTCCTAGAGAAAAACTCGGGCTGATCGCTGGCAACGGCAAGTTCCCTTTTCTGATTCTCGACGCGGCGCGCGCCCAAGGACTTGAAGTTGTAGTGGCTGCGATCAAAGAAGAGACTGCGCCTGAAATTGAATGGCGTGGCGCAGCTTCGGTGCACTGGCTCTCGCTCGGGGAGCTGTCGAAGCTGATTGAGACGTTTAAGGACGCCGGGGTCCACCGCGCCATCATGGCGGGGCAGGTCAAGCACAAGCAGATCTTTTCGAGCATTAAGCCCGACTGGCGGCTGGCCAAGCTGCTGCTTTCTCTGCGCACGCGCAACACCGACGCCTTGCTGGGTGCGGTGGCCAAAGTCCTGGGCGACGAGGGCATCGTGCTTGAGAACTCGACGTCGTTTCTGGAGCCGCTCCTGGCTCGAACCGGTGTGCTGAGCGAGCGCGCTCCCACGGACGAGGAGCAGAAAGACATCACCTACGGGCGCGCCGTTGCCCGCCACCTGGCGCGGTTCGATATCGGCCAGACCGTGGTCGTCGCCCAAACGGCCTGCGTCGCGGTCGAGGCCATGGAAGGCACCGACGCTACCATCGAGCGGGCCGGGCAACTGATGCGTTCTCTTGAAGGCGATGTTTCGACCTTGAGCCGCGGGCTGACAGTGGTAAAAATCGCGAAGCCCGATCAGGACATGCGTTTCGACGTTCCGGTCATTGGCGTGAAGACGATTGAGGTCATGCGCGCGGCCGGAGCTACGTGTCTCGCTCTCGATGCGGGAAAGTGCCTGCTGCTGGACGGAGACGCCATCGTGCAAGGGGCGAACGGCGCTAAAATATCTGTCGTGGCCGAATAATGAAGATGTCGGAATCCGCGCGCATCGCTGATCAGCTCCGCTACGCCTTCCATGGGCAAGCATGGCATGGGCCATCGGTGCTCGAACTCCTCTCCGAGGTGGATGCCGCGACTGCGGCCGCGCATCCTCTGCCCGACGTGCACAGCATCTGGGAACTGGTGTTGCATATCGCCGCCTGGGACGAAGCGGTGAATCTCCGGATCGTAGCCAACAAACCCGTCAGCCGGAAGGGCGACAAGAATTTTCCACCAGTCAGGGACGAGAGCCAAGCAGCGTGGAAGAAGGCGATCGTACATCTCAAAACGACGCACGCGGCACTCATCAAGACGGTGGCCGCCTTGCCCGATTCACGTCTTCAGGATCGAGTTCCCGGCAAGAACTACAACGTCTACTTCATGCTGCACGGAGTCGCACAGCACGAGCTTTATCACGCTGGCCAGATCGCCCTACTGAAGAAGACGCGTTTGTAAAAAAAAAGGCGGGTCAGAGAATCCCAGATATACCCGCGCGTCTGTTCACGGATACAATCGGCACTCGGCGGCAACCAGCCGTTTGAGAATCTTTTCTGAGTTCTGACAGCATCGTGAACGTGGCCGTAATCGGTGTGGGCGCTTTCGGTCGCAACCACGCGCGCGTCTACCAACAATTGGAACAACAGGGCGAACCGGTCCGCCTGCTCGGAGTTGTGGACCGTGACGTCACCCGTGCCGACTCGGTGGCGCGCGAATTCGGGTGCCGGGCGTTTGGTTCCCTCGAGCAGCTTGTCACTACCCACAGCGAGGTGCAGGCCGCCTCGGTTACCGTTCCCACGGTTCATCACCTCGAGGCTGCCCGGGCCCTGATGTCCGTGGGGGTGGACGTACTGATCGAAAAACCGCTCGCGACCACACTGGCGGAGGCCGATGATCTGATCGCCCTTGCCCAGGCCAACCGCCGCGTCGCGCAAGTGGGCCACCTGGAACGCTTCAACCCGGCGGTGCGGGCCACAATTCCGCTGCTGACGCAGCCCATGTTTTTCGAAGTGCACCGGCTGAGCGTTTTCACGCCCCGCGCCCTGGATGTCGACGTCGTACTCGACCTCATGATCCACGATCTCGACATCGTGCTCTCGTTCGTCAAGTCTCCAGTGAAGGAAGTACGCGCCGTCGGCCTGGCGATTCTGTCGGGAAAAACGGATATCGCGAATGTGCGCGTGGAGTTCGCTTCCGGTTGCGTAGCCAACTTCACCGCCAGCCGCGTTTCCACCGAGCGCATCCGCAAGCTGCGCTTCTTTCAGCCCCGCCAATACATCTCGGTCGACTATGGACGGCAGGATGTTCTCGCCTTCACGGTCGGGGACGACCCGGGCGCGGGCGCGATACCTTCGGTCAATCCTCAAATCGGCATGGTCAAACCGCCGGTCACCAGCGAAGAGCCCTTACACGCGGAACTGAAGTCGTTCCTCGCGGCCGTACGTGACCGTTCTGTCCCGGTCGTCCCGCTTGAGGACGGGCGCCTGGCCCTCGCACTTGCCCTGGAAATCGTGGACCACATTCACCGGCACGGAGACAAGATCAACCTCGAGAAGCTCGCGGGGCGTGAGCGATAGCCATCCCGCGCGGCAGCCGCACGAGTTACAAACCTTTACAAATCTCTACTTGGCCTCCCCCCAAGCCCGATTTAGTCTTGATCACAGGGATGCATCCCCTAAGTTGTACGACCCCTGATGTTTAGCGGTTTTCCCCAAAAGATGCGAAAATAGGGGAAATCTGCCTGGACGCCTGCCGGAGTCCCTTTTCCAGCAAACCGGATTCCTTGCGGTGTCTAACGGCAGAACCTGGTAGATGTCGATCACGCCCACAACGCCGAGAGATCCGTTGCCACCGCCTGCCACTCGGGCCGTGGAGTCCCGCGAGCTCTACGACGCAAGCAACTGGGAGAGCGCGTACCGGCACTTCGATGAAGATGCAGTTCCGCAACTGCTGCTTCATCTGCAGGACGACCTCACGCGTGCGCGGCGCCGCGAAGCCGCGTGGCTGTCGGTAATCGTCCACCTCCTGGTGATCATCCTGTTTGTAAACCAGCCGAAGATCGAAGGATTTTACCGGCGGGTGTTCCTGCATCAACAGCCGGTGATGGCGCTGACGATCCCGGACCTGGTGCAGAAGCGAGAGCTGACGGTGCTGGAGTTGCCGCCCGACGCGCAGAAGCTCATCAAGCGGCCGAATACAGATATAAGGTCCGACAAGGACCGCCTCGCGACCACGCGCACGCCCCAGATTGACCCCAAAGAGCTACGGAAGCTGATGGCGAGCGCCCGCCCTGGGCTGCCGGGATCGAATAATCCCGCGCCGCAACCGGGTCAGACAGCGGCGCAGCCGATGCCACAAGCCAATCAGGATATCCAGGCGCAGCACCCAGGCGAGCAGGCCCAGGCACCGGCAAATCAGCTGCCGCAACTGCAATCGCCGGCGACGTCAGTACCCTCACCCCAGATCAAGTTTGGCGGGACCATGTCGGCGGGTTCGGCGATTGAACAGGCGGCCCGAGCGGCAGCGGAGAATCGCGGCGGCGGCTACGGGGACGGCGGCGACTACGGTCTCAACCAGGGCAAGAGCGGCGGAGCCTTGGGGCAGGTCGACATCCTCAGCGACACGATGGGGTTCGACTTCAATCCCTACCTGCAACGAATTTTCCACACCGTCGACCGCAACTGGCGAATCCTCATGCCGGAATCGGTCTACCCGCCGATCCTGAAAAAGGGCATGGTGTTCATCGAGTTTTCGATTATGAAGGACGGAACGGTGCAGGGCTTGAAGGTGGTTGGTCCTCCGGCCGACGTGGCGTTGGTGCGCGCGGCCTGGGGAAGCATTACGAATTCCACACCATTTCCGCCGCTGCCAAGCGAGTTCCCTGGACAGTATCTTGAGTTGCGCTTCAAGTACTTCTACAACTTGAATATTGATGGGTCCGAGGTGCACTAAGGCGTCGCGCACGGGGCGGTCGCCACGATGCAGAGAAATGCCGCGCTTTTGGTCCGGTGTGTCTCAAAATATGCCGTAGATTGAAGGGGCTGACTAGAGGACGCTTCATGGAAGCAGTTGGCTCCGGAAAAAGCGACCCTCAGGGCTAAAGCCCCCAATCCCTGGCGGGCCTTCGCGGCACGGCTGAAGCGGTGTGCCCTTCCCGGGAAGATTTCCGCCTCGAGAGGGTGGCATCCGGCGACCTAAAGCAGCTTTCTCCTGCCTCGCTGTGCTCGCGCGTCGGAATGACAACGGGCAGAAACACCGCTTCACGATTTTCCCAACCGGATCGAACCGTCGCCGGTGTGGATACTCAAAAGCCCGCCACCGCCATTCATCTTTCCGTGAACGTTGCTGCCGTCGTAGCGGCCTTCGACTGTGACTGGCATTTCCAGGTTGATGTGCCCGTCGCCGGTGTGCAGAACAACATCTGCCGCAAAGGTCTCCGGAACTGCAAGCGAAACGCTGCCGTCCCCGGTCTTCAAGGTCCAGCCTTTCCCGATGGTCGAGCCCCTGACGGCCTCGGCTTCGATGCGGCCGTCGCTGGTGCTGACATCGAGATTGTCGAAGCGACCGCGGGCGCTGATGTGGCCGTCGCCGGAATGAGCCCGGAGAATGCCGTCGACGCCTTCGACTTCGACTCGCCCATCGCCGCTTTCCAGGTCGAGGTTCCCCTTCAGATCGCGCAGGCGGATGGAGCCGTCGCCGGTGTGCAGCCGGACCTTGCCCTCGCGCGGCATGTGAATTTCAACGATCGTCCGCCGGTTTCCCATCTGGAAGACGTGAATACCGTGAGGAAAGCGCACTTCGATCTCGACCGAGTCGCCGGTCTGGTGGTCGTAAACGTCAACTTTGCCCTGCCCGACGCCCCATTTCTCCGAGGTCACGCGGGCTTCGATACTTTTCTGGTCCCAGGTGTCGACTCGGATGTCGGCGTCGGAGGTTTCGACCCGCAACTCGGGTTGCCCTGTGATGGGGAAGGTCTTCGTCCATTCCTGGGCGTGTGCCAACGAGGGCAGCGAGAGCGAAGTCCAAAGACTGATTGTGATCCAAAGAGAGCGTCGCATAAGTTACTCCTCGCGGAGGTGGACGTTACACACGTCTGCTCGGTCTGAGCTTTGATACGAGGCGCGGGGCCTCACAGTTCCGAATATTTCACCTTATTAAGGCAAATCCGGGTAAGCCATCCGCACCAGGGTCCGCTCGGAAAAGGGCAGATACAACAGGGCGGCAGTGGCCGCGAAAGCGGCACCGAATCCAATATTCTGGGCCAGAAGGAATGGCGCAACCGCCCACAACTGGTCGAGGGCCAGGATGGCAGGGAACAGACTCCGAAACTTCTCGCCCAGCCGCCGATGATCAAAGCTCACGGCCGAAATCAGGTAACAGCGCAGCGGGATCCCGATACCCGCCGTCACCAGAACCGCGGTGACAATCGCCACCGCACCCCAACCGGGCAAAAACGAGTCGGCAACCTGGCGAACTTCCTGCCAGCGAAACAGGGCGGCGAGATAGAAGGCCAAGTACATGACCTGGACCAAGAGGAACAGGCGGCGGGTAAGGCCGCGGCGGGGGACTGGAACCTCGAGATCGGGGTGGAGGACGGTCTCTGAGGGAATCGCGGTGTCTGCGGCTTTCTCCGTTGCGTTAGCGGTCGCGGCCTGCGCCGATGGGGTTGCGATCAGGCTGCCGCCGTCATCGTGCACCGGCGCGATGAAGCGGTAACCCCGCCGTGCCACGGTCTGCACAAAACGCGGATTCGAGGCTGTGTCGCCCAAAGCCTCGCGCAACTTGTTTACGGCCGTGTTCAGGCTGTGGTCGAAGTCGACGAAGGTATCGGCCGGCCAGAGTTTCGTGCGCAGGTCTTCCCGGGTAACCATCTCGCCAGGTCGTTCGAGAAGTAGGGTCAGAACCTGGAAGGGCTGCTCCTGCAAGCGGATACGGCTGCCGTTCTTGCGCAGTTCCCCGGAGAGCAGGTCCGCTTCGAAGAGCCCAAAACGCACAATCTTTCCCGCCGAACTGGCTTCCGGCATAGGCATGGCAACGACGCGGTAGTTTAACACCGGGTCTTGCGCCTTAGTGTCAGGTCTTAGGTGACAGGTGACAGGTTCTGGCGTGGGACAGTCACCTGGTCACCGGTGACCAAAAGCCCAAGACTTTAGACCTAACAGCCTCTTGCACAACTCTCTATACACCCGCGCCCCCGGCGGCGATAGAATGTGGGCATGACCTCCCCCATGCAAGGCAATCCACACTCCCAATCTGGTCCACACCGGCAACACGTCTATGCGATGGAGACCACAGGCGTACTCATCATCGCAGCGACTCTGCTCGCGATCACGCTGGTGCGTTACTGGCACGCGATCCAGTGGAGCCTGCGCTGACGGGGTTGCCCGATCCGCTGCTGGTCGTTATTCTCGGCCCCACTGCCAGCGGCAAGACGGCGCTGTCGCTCGCGCTCGCCGAGCGCTTTCAAGGTGAAATTGTTAACTGCGACTCGGTCGCGATGTACCGCGAATTCGAGATCGGCACCGCCAAGCCCAGCGCCGAAGAACGATCCCGCGTTCCCCATCGTCTTCTCGATACCGTTGGACCCACCGCTTTCATCACCGCTGGCGAATATGCTCGGCAGGCGAGACAAGTGCTTGACGAGACCAAAGCGCGCGGCCGCCTGCCGATCGTGGTGGGCGGTACGGGCCTCTATCTGCGTGCGCTGCTCGAGGGCCTGTTCCCCGGGCCACAACGTTCCGAAGAACTGCGCGAGCGGCTGCGCGAACGTGTTGACCGGAATGGCTCTGACTATTTGCACCAAATCCTTCGCCGTCTCGATCCCGCCGCGGCTGAAAAGATTCACGCGAACGACGCGGCAAAACTGATTCGCGCGATTGAAATCTGCCTGGCCAGCCGCGCACGCATGTCGGAGATGTGGCAGCAAGGACGCGATCCGTTGCGGGGATTCCGGATTCTTCGCCTGGGCTTGAACCCGGACCGCGACGCTCTCTACGCGCGCATCAATCAAAGAGCACAATGCATGTTCGGAAGCGGCCTGGTCGAAGAGACCCAGGGCCTGCTCGAACGCTATGGCGACATTGCTCGGCCACTGACTTCTCTGGGCTACAAGCAAGCGGTACAACTACTGCGCGGTGAACTCACCCGCGAGGCCGCGATCGCGGCCGCCCAACAGGCACACCGCAACTACGCCAAGCGCCAGATGACCTGGTTCCGCCGCGAGCCGGATGTGACGTGGCTGGCGGGATTCGGCGATGAGGCGCAAGTGCAGGGGGAAGCGGCGGAGAAAGTTCGGGGGGCAGGTCTTAGGTCTTAGGTCTTAGGTGTCCAGTGTCAAGTCTCTCCCCTCGGGATATGGGACGGGGCGCTGCGCTCTGAGTTCCCTGACCTAACACCCAACACCTGATTTCCTGTTATCGTCTGCGTATGCGTTCCGCCACAGCTCTCTTTCTTATGTTTGCGCTGACAACTTCATTCGCCACGGATCACTACCAGCGGGGCGGCCGCATCCATCTCGATCGAGCCGGGGAAAAGTGGGCGGAGAAGACGCTGCGCAAACTCTCCACGCAGGAAAAAGTCGGGCAGCTCTTCATGGTATGGGTGCGGGCACAGTTCCTGAACCAGGACAGCGAGACCTACGCGCAGTTGCGAGAAGCCATCGACAAGTACCACGTCGGTTCGTTCGCCATGACGGTGCCGGTGGACGGACCGTTCTTGATCAAGAGCGAGCCATACGAAGCGGCTATGCTGCTCAACCGGCTGCAGCAAGATTCGAAACTGCCACTGCTCTTCGCAGCTGACTTCGAACGTGGCCTCACCATGCGCCTGAACGGGCCTACAATTTTTCCACATGCCATGGCGTTTGGCGCGGCGGGCAAATCCGAGTACGCCGAGGCGTTCGGGCGCATTACCGCAGAGGAAGCGCGCGCCGTGGGTATTCACTGGAATTTTTTCCCGGTCGCCGACGTGAACTCGAACCCGGTGAACCCGGTCATCAACACACGTTCGTTCGGGGAAGAGCCGCAGCAAGTCGGAGACCTGGTGGCGGCCTACATCAAGGGGGCCCACGAGGGTGGGATGCTGGCCACGGCCAAGCATTTCCCCGGGCACGGTGACACCGCTACGGATTCGCATCTTGGAGTCGCTCGCGTAAATGGCGATATGGCGCACCTGAAGGCAATTGAACTACCACCCTTTCAGAAAGCGATCGACTCCGGAGTGGACTCGATCATGGTGGCGCATGTCAGCGTTCCGGCGCTTGAACCCGATCCGAATCGAGTGGCGACGATCTCCTCAGCGGTCGTGACCGACCTCCTCAAGAAGCAAATGAAGTTCAAGGGTATCGTCACGACCGACGCCCTCGACATGGCGGGGCTGACGCGGCTGTTCGCCTCCGATGTCGGTCGGGCAGCGGTCGAGGCGTTCAAGGCAGGCAACGACCTGCTGTTGATACCCGCCGACCTCGAGGCCTCGTACAAAGCCATGGTCAAAGCCGTCGAGAGCCGGGAGATTTCCTCCGCGCGGCTGGACGAGTCGGTCCTTAAGATACTGAAGACAAAAGCCTCACTCGGGCTGGAGCAGGCCCGGCTGGTGGATATTGCGGCGATCGCCAAAACCGTCGGCAAACCGGAGAACATGGCCACCGGGCAGCAAATTGCCGACGATGCTGTCACGCTGGTTCGCGACAACGGGAAGCTGTTACCTCTGAAAGCCGTGGGAACCTCCAAGGGTGGTCTGCCGTATATGACCACAGAGGAGGTACACAACCACCTTGTGGTGGTTGTTCTCTCCGAGGATGTGCGCACCGACGTCGGCCGCGCGCTGGCCCGCCAGGTAGGAAGCCGAGTGCCCGATGCGAACGTGATTTATGTGGATCCGCGGACTGCGGGCGCGATGACGGAGGAAGTGCTCAAGGCGGTGGACGAGGCACAAGCTGTGGTTGCGGGCGTCTACTTGATTCCAACCCCCGGTGGGTTGAAGAATTCCGTGGCCGTCGCGGATGCGACCGGGGTGCTGCTCAACCGGCTCGTCGAGCACGCTGGAAGCAAGATGGCGGTGGTCGCCATGGGGAATCCTTACGTGGTGGCGGATTTTCCAGGGATTCAGAATTATCTTTGTACCTTTTCGAATGCGACGGTTTCGGAAGTAAGCGCGGTGAAGGCGCTGTTCGGAGAGATCCCTATACGCGGGCATCTGCCAGTTGGCATTCCGAAGGTTGCCCCGCGCGGCGCGGGCATCGAGCGGCGCGCCCAGATGGGAGAGGGAGAGTCACAACATGCAAAAATTCCGGCACAGTAGTTGCGCATTGATGTTGCTGTCCGCGCTTACGGTCCTGGTCGCCTTGCCCGCCTGCAAGATTAACGTTAAGAAGAGCGACAACGGCGAAGACAAGAAGGTCGACATCGAAACCCCCCTCGGCGGAATCCATGTAAACAAGGAAGCCAACGCGCGGGATACGGGACTGCCCGTCTACCCCGGGGCTCGGGAGAAGGACACCGCGAAGGACGGGGAAGAGAAGAGCGCGAACGTCAACATCTCCACCGGCTTTTTCGGCGTGAAGGTGGTAGCCATCGAGTTTCTGTCGGACGATCCGCCCGAGAAAATCACCGCCTACTACAAAGACCAGCTTAAGAAATACGGCGCGATCCTCGAGTGCCATACGACCGACCGTCACGGGGACGCGGGCGACGTGGACGTGAATCTCGGCAAGGACCATGACAAAAAGGACTCGCAACAGCTCACCTGTGAGCACAACAGCGGGACCACGATCGAGTTGAAAGTCGGCACCAAGGACAACCAGCACCTCGTTTCCATCTCGCCGCAGGGCAAGGGCACGGACTTCGCACTGGTCTTCGTGCAGACCCACGGCGGCGACAAGGACACGATCTAGCTGTTGTCAACGAACCTCAGGACAGCCGGCAGGATGGCGGCGCTACTCAGGTCGCGCCTTCCTTGCCTCGGCTCTCCGCGCTGCGGTACCTTGAACTCCCGTGGAACATCCTTGTCCCAAGTGTGGTGAGCCCGTCGAGGACGGTGTGCCCTTCTGCAAAGCCTGCCGCGCTCCCCAGATCCGCGTGCCCGGGTTCGAACCCAGCCAATCCGTGGTGCTCCCTGAAATTCACGGCGCCGCGGAACATGAATCCGCGTTACCACCGCCCCTCACGACGCCAGCCCAATCTTCCCGGATCCAGTGGGCGCAAGCTCTACCGTGCGCGGCGATAGGCGGAGTGTTTTCGCTGTTGCTGATCATGGTGTTCGCGCCGGGCATGGCGGGCCTGGCGGGGTCTTCGATTGGAGCGTTTGCCCTAGGCGCGGCTTTCATGGTGGGCGGAGCCTGGTCCGCGAGACTCTATTACCGGAAAGCGAAGGATGCGCCGGTTAGGCCTGGTACGGGCGCGCAAGTGGGAGCAGCCGCCGGTGGGTTTGGCTTTTTGTTCTTCGCAGTTGTGGTAGTCGCCATCTTCGTCTATCTGCCTGACGAATTTCGTAAGCCGCTGGCCGACGCGGGTGCCCCCCTAGCCAACCGCGGCTACGATCCCGAGAAGGTCCGGCAGTTCGTCGAACTGCTGAAGACTCGCGAAGGATTGGTGTTCTTTGTTTCATTCGGATTGTTCGTAACCGCGTTGATCTTCGTGATCGGAGCGAGTATTGGAGGTGCGTGGTACGGCGCATGGCTGCGCAAACGAACGCGGAACTAGAAGCTTCGGGAGTCTTGGACGCGGCCGCCACCGTTCTCACGATTTGGCTACTACTAGCCCCAGACGGTCGAGCCTGTCATAGACGCGAAGCACGGCGCCGTCCCTGCCCAACACCACAATATCGCGGAAGGCTCAGGTCGGCCGACGGGGCGAGGTGGAAGCTCTGATAGATCGCCGCGTTCTTGTCCCAGACCTCCGCCCAATCCATCTCTGCCGGGCGATGAATTTTCTCCACACCCGCGTGAATCGCGGCTTCGGCAGTCTGAAGTTCCTGTTTCGAG
>Ga0210408_10000517_pt1 | contig 48883 bp, 30 predicted proteins | sample IncBWH4MmetaG_FD_155471 | JGI IMG/M metagenome (GOLD analysis project Ga0210408, IMG submission 155471) | Forest soil microbial communities from Barre Woods Harvard Forest LTER site, Petersham, Massachusetts, United States - Inc-BW-H-4-M | ecosystem: Environmental > Terrestrial > Soil >...
GCCAATGCCTGCGCCCGTGGTTGCGGCGTAGAATCGCTCCCGCGATAGCTGTCCAAGCGCGTTATAGTCCATTTGAACGAAATTCCCGCGCGGGTCGGTGACCTGAATCTGATTCCCGAAGGGATCGTATTGAAAGAAGCTCGTTGCGTAAAGCGCGTCGCCCGTCTCGGCCTCGACGCCGGTGCCGTCCGCTTTGGCTCGGCTGCGCCAGTGGATTTCCTGCGTCTTGCGGCCCGCCCCGTCATAGCTGAACCAGATGAAATCCTCCGGGCTGGAGCGCGGACCGTCGTACCACTCCAGTTCGCCGTCCCGGTTGTAATAAAAATTCTCGCGCGCGACGGCGTTGCCGTTCTCGTCAAGCACATCCCGCCACTGCATTCTGCCGACGTCGTCATAACCCATGCGGGCCCGACGCCCCAGTGCGTCGCTCTGCTCCGAAAGATCCCCGCGCGCGGTGAAGGTGTAGAAATTCGTGACGGGAGGGTCAGGATTCGTCGTGTAGTCCGCCGTGCGGGCGTATTGAACGGACTGGGTCAGAAAGCCCCGACCGTCATAGGACCATTCATTGGTGGCGGCGTCGGCGCGCACGAGCCTAGATAGCACGCCAAACGCGCTGTTGGTCTTCAGCCAGCCCCCCAGATCCATCGTCTGGGTAACGTTCGAGTAGTAGAGGCGGTTGGTGGTGATGCCGACCCCGCCGTTCGAGAGTTCGAGTCGGGTGGGCCGGAAGGCGTCCAACGGGTCCTCGTAGTAAAAAGCCATCTGGTTACCGACAGGGTCGCCCCAGGTGGCCGGGAGATTGTTGGTGTACGTAAATGCATTGGTGGCGGTTTGAACGGTACCGTCTCCGGCCAGGTCGCCACTGGCCACGCGCGAAGAGATGTTGCCTTGCGAATTGTAGTAAAACTGGTTCGTCAACCCGCGCGCGTCCACGGTGTATTCGAGGCTTTGGGGGTAATAACCGGACTTGTTGGTTTCGGTCGCGTCATACCAGTTCTGAATGTTGGTGTGCCCCAAGGGCTCCTCGATCCTGTCAAGCAGGCTGTTCGTATAGTAGTAAAACGAGGGATTGTGGAAGACGTCCTCCACACGCGTCAGGCCGTTAATGAGATCGTTGGTCAGGCTGACGCAGTCGTTCGTGTAAAAAAACCAGGCGTTGGTGACCAATTCGCGATTGGTTCCGACGGACGCGGCCTGCTGGATCACGCGCCTGAGGCTGTCGTAGGTATTGGCGAGCAGCCGCCCGTTTGGCTTGGTTTCGGCGACGAGCAGGTGATCCGAGTCGGTATAGTTCTGGCTGTTGGTGGTGAAGGTGTAGTGCTCGTACTGGTATTGCCAGCTTGAGAAATCCGGCAGAATCACCGTCACCAAGTCGCCGTAATTGTCGTATTGATATTGCACGTGGCGGCTGTCGTCCGTGTAGGCATCGGTGATTCGCCCGTAGATATCGTATTTCAGGATCAGCGAAGCCCCGTTGGCGCTGTCGATGCGGCTGAGTTGGCCGAAGTCGTCGGCAGCGGCGTTCGTGCCGTAACTAAAGGCGTAATAATTGCTGGCGTGGTCTTCCCAGCGCGTGAGGTACGGGCGAATCCGCGTCAGGTGATTGGTTCCGCTGTTGTAGCTGAAATTGGTCATCACCTGGAAGTAGCGTTTGTCGCCGAGGGGTGATTTGAGGAGATAGAGCGTCCCGTTAGTAGTATACAGTTGGATTTGGTTATTGAACTGGTTCGCGGTCGAGCCGATACCGGCGGTCGTGAAGTTAGCCAACGTCGGATTGTCCTTCGGCAGGACGGCCCAGAAATTGTTGGACTGGTAATGATAGGCGAGCACCGCGCCGTCGAGTTCCGCGGCGTAAATCACCGACTCGTTATTCGCGTTGGTGGTGAGCACGAGCCAGGGCATGATCGAGAGCTTCCAACCCGGCCCGAACTGATCGTCCGGGAGGCTTCGGCTCTGGTAGTTGCGCCTGAGTGACAACGGCATCGGCCCGGGGAGCGCCATGTCCTCGGTATCGGCGCAGAAGTCGCCGGAGACAATATCGACCGGATCATACAAGGTGACCTTGGGCTGTTGCATTCCGGTCCAGGGCCTGCCCATCCACCCGGAGTTTTTTCCGCTTTGAATGATGCTGGCCGTCGACCCGGCCGGAAGGTTGAGCGCTCCGGCGATGAGATTAGCTTCGAGCGTTTGCTGGGGAGTGAAGGCGACCTTGGCGACTCCGCTGGTCGCCGTCAGCGTCAAAAGGTCGTACTGCGAAAAGTTGTAGTGCGGCTGAACCGCCCCGAAATTGTTGAGGACGAAGGAATAGCCGAGGCTCGGGCTGTAATCCAAGTCGTAAGACAAAACGTAGGTCGACCCGTCGGTCGGCGATCCGATCCAAGAGAACGAACTGCTGTAGCCGCCGTTGAGCAGACTGCCGTTGTCGCTCATTATGGCGCCGGTGTTCCACTCTCCGAAGTTCAAGCAGGACATGCCCTTGAAACTCGCGGTGTTGTTCGTTACCGGGCCGGGGGTGATCAAAACACGGTAGTAGTTCGAATCCCACTGGCCGACGAAGACGTTGGTCACTTTTTGCCAGAGCGTCGCGTCCTGACTCTTGAGCGCGGTGCCCCCGTAGCCTGAGTAAGTGCCGTTGCCCAAGGTGATGTAATTCCTCAGGTTCAGTTCCATCGGCTGAGCCCAGCCGTTTGTTGCGCCACGTTGAGCGGCGAGTTGAAGCAGACGTATCGTTGAGACCGCGTCACCGTCGCCGAACAACGAATAGATCACTGAATGCTCTGCCGAGGATGCGTTGCCCTGCAACATCGCCATGTAATTGTTGAGGGAGCTAAAGCCGCGGTCGGCTGAGTCCTGGCGCAGACTGGCATTGCCGAGCACCAGGTCGGCAAACCAGTTCATGTTGAGCGTGAGCTGCATCTTGCTGCTGGACAGCCGGGTCAACGCCGCCACACCGCAGGAATTCCAGGTCATCGCGCGTATTTTGTGAAGGCGTTGGTTGAAGGCGTCGTCGTTCCAGACTTTATTGAAAAAACTCGATGCCAGAAGTATCGCCGCGTCCCCGGCGTCGTCGGTTACCGCGGGGTTGAAATTCGGATTCAGGGCGCGCTGCTGCTGGAGCCGCCAATAATCCTCGGCGTGGACCTGCAGCATGTCGGGCGTCACACGCGCGACGCCGGGCAGAATCGCGGTAACGTCGCGCGTGTGGCACGTGAAAAGGTTCGTGAAGGGGAGAATGTCGGCGGCCATGGGAAACCAGGAGGTGGGCGAAGCCAGCGTGGAATCCCGCCGTTGGTAGGTGATGCGCACCGGCAAGTTGGACACCGTGGAGGCAATGGAGGCGGTGACTACCTGCGTGTAGAGCGAATTCAGACCCGTGTCGATATTCTGGAAATTAGTCGTGCTTGTAATGTTCGTCCGGTAAGCGGCCAGCCAAAGCGAGGCGGTGTTCAGGCCGTTGGTGTAAAGGAGCAGCTTGCGGTTATGGAGATCGCAGGCCCGCCACTGCCCGGTGTCGAAGATCCGATTGGCGGTGTTTGTGTCGTCGTGAAATACCTCGATCCGGATGCGGTCGAACATGTTCGTCAGGAACGGATACGTCACCGAGGAATCCGAGAGGGTAGAAACGACCGCGACCTGGGATTGATTGGTGAAGAAGTTGGGAAGCGGCAGCCGACTCCAGGTTGGATACGAATTGCGCCGATTGAATGCTCGCACGCCAAAATCATCCAAGGAAAGATTCGATTGGAGTTGGTTGGTGTTGATGACGTTATATAAATACTGCTGCCAGGTTTTCGCCATCCCATCGTTGGGCGACGCCAACGCCATCAACTGAGGATTCGCAAGGGCGTAATCCTTGATCCAGGAGTAGGCCGTGGGGTAATTGGTGGGTAGATAATTGTAGATATTCTGTCCCTCGACAATTTCGGTGTCCTTAAGCCACGGGAAGATTTGAACGCTGTTGGTCCCGATATTGGCGATAACCCAAGGGTAGTTCACCATGATCAAGCTGTTGGTAATCACCGGAATTCCGGAGAAATAGATCACGCCATGGACGTTCATCTGCCAGAGCTGGCTCACCTTGGTGTCCAAGAGGCGCATGTTGCTATTCGTCGGAAACACATAGGCCGCAGGATACCCCGCCTGCCGCAGCAGATAAACGAGCAGCGCGCACTGTTCCGCCGGCGAGCCCTGGCCCTCTAAGAAGACGTTGAGCGCGGAGCGGTTCACGCCACCAATTTCGATGGAATCGGCCACCTGCTTCGAACTCTCCTGCAGGCCCATCGGGTCCGTGAGATCGATTTCGTTTATGACGTAGTTGGCGAGTGCCAAAGGATTGTTCCCCATGTCCTGGACAAATTGATCAAGGATCGGATGCCGCCGCAACTCGGGCGAGTTGTCGAGATTGGTGTAAAGGGAGTTGTTGGTAATCCAAATATTGTTGGTGATGACCGCCGTAAGACCGTTCAACTCCGACGCGCGCCGCCCAGCGTACTCGGGCGGCAGGGCGATGCCTTCGAAGTGCGGATTATCAATAAAATGCGAGCGCCAGGCCGGGAACGTATCAAAGCCCAAGGCATAAATGGGCGTGTAAGCAAACGCGCTGTTGGTATTGAGCGACATGGGAGCGGTGACGTTGTTGCCCACGACCACCGAGCCCAGTGCCTCAATGATATAACAGTAATTGGTGCTGGAGGCGGTGTGCGTCAGCTTGTAACCAACCAGCATGACGTTCGGGTTTGCGGCAAACCCGTTCCAGTCCAGTCCCCAGCTGTTAAAGGCGCTTCCGGTGCTGTTGTAGGAATCCTGGAATTCGACGACGGTCCGCAGGCCATTGGTCTCGATTATCAGGCGGTTTCCGTTGGTGACATAGCTGGACCAGGCCGCGTTGTCTCCGGACACATCGCGCCTGGGCAATGTAATTGTAAACGAGTTGGTTGGCGCCACGTTGGTCGCACCCAGCGTGAAGGAGCCGCGCGCGTAAACCTGGACCCGGATCATGGCGGTTTGCCCGGCGTTTTCATCGTACGCACCCCCGAAAAGGCCGAAACGATAGGGCATCCCCGTGTAGAGCGGACTCCCGCCGGCGTCGCTGCCGTAAGCCGCGACCGGGTTATCAACCACGAAGCGCGTTAGGTTCGTGGTGCCGCCAACAAGGTCGAGCGAATGGTAGCGGGTTGTCTTCTGTACCTGAAGAAACCAGGGTGTGGTCGCTCCGTAGCTGTAGAGGTCGCTTCCCTGCGCGTCGAGCCTGACGCCTTGCTCCAGATCCAAGGGCATGACAAAGGAACAATAGCAGTCGTAATTATACCGGTCGCCGCGGTTGAATCGCGTCATGAAGGGCGTGGGGCGAGCGCCGAAGCTGAATTCGATATTGGCCTTTTCGTAACGCCACGTGTCGATGGCGCTGTACGTAAAGCCGTTGCCCCAATTGCCGTTCAGATTGTAACCCCAAGCCCAAACGGAACCGTCCGGCTGGCCGGCTAAGAGAAAACCGTCGCCATAGGTAACCGTTGAGAATACGAGGCCGCCGTTGGCCGAGAGTTCAGCCGGCTGGGTGACCGTTCCGGTCGAAGTGCCGTTGCCATAATAGCCCCAATAAAACAACCGCCCTGAAGTTGATACTGCCGCCGAACTATTGAAGTTGGCCGCTATCCACTTGCCCTTTCCTAGGGCGCCGGTCGGCCCGAAGCTCGGGACCTGTTTGGGGGACGTGGCACTATTGACGGTGCCATCGCCCAGTTCGCCCTCGGTGTTCCGGCCCCAGGCGTAAACAAGGCCATTTTGGTCCAAAGCGAGCGCGTGCGAATTCCCGGCCGCGATCTGAACGATGTTGCTGAGGGTCGATATCCTTTGCGGAGACGATTGCGCCGTGTTGTTCCCCAGGCCCAACTGACCCGCGTTGTTCGTGCCCCAACTCCAGACGTCGCCGACGGCCGTGAGCGCGAGCGAGAAATTGGAACCGGCGGACACCGCGACGATGTTGGTCAGCGTCAGGACCTGCTCCGGCCTGTTGGTACCGACCGTGTTGCCGCTTCCTAATTGTCCGCCTGGATTCGCACCCCAAGCCACTGCGTGTCCGTCGGCCAAGACCGCGAGAGAGTGGGTTACCCCCGCCGAGACGCTAATCACATTGGTCAGTAACGAAACCGGGACCGGATTGCTGGCATTTAAGAAGTTGCCGCTGCCCAGGCGACCGTCGACATTGTTTCCCCAAGCCCAGGCCTGTCCATTCGTCGCTACGGCGAGCGAATGCAGTGGTCCGGCGGAGATGGCGGCCATGTTGCTTAGGCTGCTTATGCGCTTGGGAGAAAGACTCTGAGAATTCGTGCCAAGGCCGAGTTCGCCGATCGCGTTCGTGCCCCAAGACCAAACCGAGCCGTCGGACCGGAGGGCTAACCCGTGGTGGGCGCCCACGGACACCGCCGAGGTGCTGAGCGGATCGGCGTGGAGCGAACCCGATGTGCAGAACGCCAAAAGAAGATACGATAGGTAGCCTCGTTTCATAGGTGGTTGGGTAGGGGATGAGCAGCCGAAGACGCAAACAGGGGTCAATTTACATTAGAGCCGTTGGCGGGACTCTCAATGGTGACGCGCAGTAAACCGACGGTGGGGTCGAGGGGCCTGGCGTCCTGGTAGTTGAGAATCCCGTCGCCGTCGAAATCGTTCGTATTGACTGCTCGGAAGAAACCAGTCGAGAGGTCCCCAAGATCCAGATAGAAATTTGTCTGGCCGACGGTCCCGCTGTAAACATCAATCCAGTCGCCGTTCGTGAAGTTGACGGTCGGGACAAGGAACTCCTGCCAATAGATCTCATAAGTGCCGGAGGGCGATCCGTTCGTGACAGTCAACAGGACCTGATTAGTACCGCTTGAAGTTATTTTGATACCGGGCGCGGCTCCCCAAGCCAAATTGTGAATTACGATAGTTAAAACGGCCGTCGTAGCACCCACTACCACCGCCGCGACTTTGCCCCAGTGATATTTCAAAACTCTCATACCATGTCTCAATGTGAATACATTCCGGTTGTGTTATTTTTTAGCGAAACTAACAAAGTTTGGGTGAGTTTATTGGCGCGTGCGCGACCACGGCTGGTACCTCCTGTCAGCCTTTGGCGCGAAGCAGCGCCTGAGTGAAGAAGGGGCACTTTCATGATTAAGAGCGTCTGCTGCTCTTTGATGTGGATAGTAAAGCAACCTTCCGAAAAGTTGCCACTAGTAAATTCCTTGGAGCAAGTAAGAGATCTGCGAATCCCGAGTAAGGGAAACCCTTACTGCCGGTCTGACCGAGAGGCTCGGTTTTCATAATCGGACTGGACTCACCGATTCGACGATTTCGGAGTTTCCGGGTGTTTTGCGGTAGTCGGTTTGTATCTTCAAGCGTTCGTGGCTTTGAAGTCCTGGCTGTCCGCCTCCCCTCAGACAGACATAGGATCAACTTCCGCAAGATCTGGCGTCGAATTTCGTGTTCTCTTCTGCCTGCTGCCATAACGGGTTCCAATTGTTTTTCCTCAATTTTCCTGCATCTCAATCAGAGCCTCAACCATATCTGCCAACGGTGATGCTGTTTAACCACCGCAAACAGAAGATGTCAAGGAACGTTCTCTTACAAGAACAGAACTTTTATTTGCTCATTTAGGCTTCCTAGCTAAATGACGGCCCCGCTAAATGTGGTTGGTCCCCAGGTTCGGAAGCTGCGACTCCTGCGGGACTGGACCCAGGAGTCGTTCGCAGCCAAGCTTCAGGTCGCCGGCTGGGATGTCAGTCGCGAGTCCATTGCCAAGCTGGAAGCTCAGTTTCGCCGCGTGCCGGATTGCGAACTGCTATTTCTCAGTAAAGTGCTCGAGGTTGGGATAATTGATTTGTTCCCTTGCAATATGAACCTCAAAAAATTGGATCCATCACTTCGCTTAAAAGTTTCCAGGAGATTCCCTCAACGGAAGTGACGCAGGCGTCTGAGCAAGTCTTAACACATTCACTTTTTCAGCAAACGGAGTCAAATACCAAACTCAATACTTGGTTTTAACGTGTTTTAACGATGAGGAATTCCCTGGACGGGACGGCCTGGAAACCACAATCGGCGTGGCAAGTGACTCGCAGTCCCGGGGCCAGCCAGCCGACTTTTGGGGACAGAGATGGGGAAACGAGGTCCGTGAGGTGGAATGCCCTATCAGAGACCACTGCAACCCGCATTTAAGAAGTGAAGCATTTTGCCTGCCCCAGAACCTCCGTTTCCCGCTTCTCACCCTCTACGACGACAATTTCAAAGATCATCGATTGGCCATCGGCAACGAGCGTCCGTTGATTAGCGGGCAATATCCCAAGGCATCATGTGTATCCTTCGGTGGACGTTCTATTTCGCAGCGCGGCGAGGGTTTACAGGTCACGGGTGATTGCAGTTGTTCTCAGCGGCGCCTTATGATGACGGCGCCGCCGCAGTTTTTGCAGTAAAACAACGCGGAGGCATAGCAGTGGTTCAAGATCCCAAATCCGCACCCTTTCCATCCATGCCGGAAAATGCGCTGAGGGCGACGCACGTAGATTATTGTGCCCCGCTCGAAGAGATCGCTCCGTTACTGGTTAAACTGGCTCGTGAAGAAGGCCACATGAGAAAGAGCAAAGGAAAGCCTGTCTCGAAAAAGGTTAAGAGTGTTCCCGGATTAGGCGCGGCCCCATTCGTTTGCCCGGAGTGCAGCGGACCGCTCTTCCAGGTAGCAGAGGGTCCGCCGGGCCAACTAGCTTGTCTGGTAGGGCATACCTTTGCGCCGGAAAGTCTTTCCGAGTCGCACCGGCACGCAGTGGAGCGGGCATTGCTGACAACCATGCGACTGCTGGAAGAGCGGGCGCGTGTCCACAAGCATCTGGCGCAGCACGGCCAAAACGGACTCCAGAGGCAGCATTTTGACGAGTGCGCGGAAGGACCCTGCTGCGTTGACCCTACTCGCCGCTGGCGGTAGATTAACGTAAATGACACGCTTTCCCCGAAAGTTTCCGAAGATCCGGCGAGTGCAGTTGGCCGAGAGGATGATCCCGCTCGGGACGCAACCGGTTGCTGGCTATCAAGCAATTCCAGGCCATCACTATTTGCATCCGGAGGTGAATCAAGAATTCTTCGACGAGCGGAAATCCACAGCCCAAGAACAACTCAGAGGCCGATTGCGATCCCAAGATTGGTTCAAGATCCGTTTTGAGCCAAAGCCAAGCGGCGTCGTTGTCGTTTACGGCCAATGCGTCAGCAACTCGGCGGCTTTGGAAGGGGCCAAAAAGGGACTTTACGGACTTTTCCTTGAACCGCCCCTGGGCTGAAGCTCGCACCCAAGCGAGAATGGAGCACGGACGCCATAATGAGCGATGATGAGCGATGACAACGACATTGTGATCAATTCAGCGGGCTGGATGCCCATGGCCAGAGAGCTTATGGCCAAAAACCGGTCCTTCATCGTCGAGGGCTGGGATTACGAGTTCGACTCGAAGCAGGCGACCGCCATCGCAAAGGAGTATGGCTACGACCTGAGGATTCAGCCTGAGCAGCGGCGAGCCCTCTTTTCTGCCAAAAAATCTGGGGAGCACACCCGATCCCGTTGACCATGAAACAGCACATAGAACCACCGAAGGGATTAACCCAAGAAATCATGCATGCACACATGTCCCGTGCTGCTGAAGAGATCAGGCATTACACCACGATCTTTGTTATTCCGCAAAAAGGAGCCAAAGGGATTCCAGTATCGGGAATATTCGTAAACACCTGTGGGTATTTTGGGATTTTGACGGCTCACCACGTCGCAAAACCTGTGCTGGAAAATCCTACATTCGGCCTGTGCATAGCGGAGAAAGTCCATGAAAAGTGGCTTGAATCAAAGCACTTTCAACATGTTCCTATTGGTTTCATTCCAGGCAAGCCCTACGATGAAAATGGACCCGATTTGTCATTTATCATAATTCGTGACCCAAACTTGTTGGCCACACTGAAGAGCTTAAAATCCTTCAGTTATTTGGACAAAAAGGATTTGGAATACTTTGAATCCCCTTTGGATCGGATGAATTGGCAGATTACAGGAAGTCCAAATGAAGCGTCCCAACTCGTAAGCGTTTCTCCGGTTGATGGTCCTCTTGTGAAATATGAAAGTTTTGTTGGGGATGCCATTTTTGATTCCCGAACGGAGAGAGACGGGTTTGATTACCTGAAATTACGTGTGCCGTATGGAGAACACAACTTCCCGAAAGATTATGAAGGTGTAAGCGGTGGGGGAATGTGGTTAATCCCATTCTCTGCTGAATCAGATGATGTTAATACGATACGATACGAAGCCCCTATTCTTGCAGGCATTAACTTTTACCAATCTGATATCGTTAACAATGAACGGATAATCACAGGGCATGGGTACAACTCCATTTATAGCCGGGTGCGTCAAACTCTCAGGGAATTGAAGTGAACCAACTGCCCGATCACGGCGTAGCTCGATAAAATCTTTTCGTGGGCGATTTCAACTTTGTTCATCTTCTCCAAGTCTTCTTTCGTTATGGCGGGTGCTCAATCGTGAAAGAAATCGCCCGGTCTGGATGCTCTTTTCCCTTGCAAATCGGTCCAAAAAAGCGTGCTCTCGGCTCCGCAATGGACAAAGGAAAGCCAGGAACCAGCAGCGGAGGACGGGCAAAAAGCATAATCGCCGAACTTCACGCCCAGGACGAGAAGGCCCGCAATGGGTCAAACTTGGGGGCCGCTTTGCTGGTTGTGGCATTGCCCCGCCAATTACTGGCAATCGGCCCGAAGCCTGAGGCTCTGCAAGACCTAGAGAAGGCCATTAGAGATGGCGGGCTTCCACTGGGCTTTATTCTAATCATCGCCGGTGCAAATGACACCTATCACCTAAGGACCGCCCGGTTGCCTGAGCGTGCGAACGATGAAACGGCTCGCAGCTTGCTCGATAGCATGGGGCAGCATGTGGCCGATCAATTTGAGAGGGATACCGGGGCATACGTCGGGCGAACAAAAGAAAGAAACTTATGAAGATCATCCAGATCACTTTTAAGGAACCCGCCCGATTATGCATCTTTACCGACCAGTTGACCCTTTTGGCCCGAACCAGGAAATTGATGTGGCCGCTGGTGAGGTTTGGTATGCCCCAGGAAACCAGATTAATATTCTCAACGCCACGGCTCTGAAGCAAATTCCCGTTGGGAATAACAGCTATGGCGTGTTCCACAACTCGGCACCATTAGCAGATCCACAAATGAACCGGCCTTGTGGACACAAATCGCCGCAGAAAACCAAGGTGTCGGAGTTGTCCCCAGGCCGCAGATCCCGCTTTTTGAAGCTCGGGCGATTGAGTTTGAGCCTGCCGACGTAACACATGAGGATTACCTGCAATGAATAAAGTGCCCTCAGCGAAAACGCTGCTAAATGAACTCGATCAGGATTGCCTCAAATTCATCCTGATGGATAAGCCAAAACAGGTGAAGGTCCGTCAGGTTTTGCAGTGGCTCGATCAAAATGACGAGGCTGCAAAAAAGCACTTGATCGATGTCATTTATCACCGCCTCCACCGTCGATACATTGTGCCGCTCGCAAAAATTCGCAAAAAATACCGAAGCGGGTTTCTAATGATGGCGACAGCCTGCTTGATGATTGAGACATTGCAGTCCTTCTACGAGGGGCTTCCGGACACGAAAGGTGAATCCAAGGCCACTTTCGACAAATTCTTCAAGAGAGAAAAAGAGCTTTTCCCTGAGCTGGCATCGCACGTTGCTATATTTTATTACGATGTCCGCTGTGGCATCTTGCATCAAGCCGAGATAAGAGGAGGGGTTAGGATTTGGCGAGACAAAGGCACGCCACTATTTGACCCGATTAACCGGATAATCAATGCGAGAGAGTTTATGATCGCCTTGAAGACAAGTTTGTATAACTACATAGACGCACTTAAACGCTCCGATACCAAAGACAAGATTTGGAAAAACGCACATACGAAGCTGATCCATATTTGTAAGAATTGCAGCAAAAGCCAAATTTCAAAGTGAGCTACGGTTGCCCGTACGTGCTTCTTAGAAATTCTGCTGTATTGCGATATTTTATCTCGTCCATTTGAGCGGCGTCGCCCATTTCTTCAATCGCTTTCAGGTATGGGTTCGAGCCGGTTGTTGGCCACTCTCCATTGGAACCGATCATGTAAGCTACGGCGGATTCCTTGTCGTTCTGGTTCTTTTTCGGGACATTCCACTCTCGCTCGTACGTCGGGCTGATTGACTTGCCAACATGCTTCATTTGGTCAAGTGCCGACTGGTGGTGCACGAAACCGAGCCAGTTAAACCTTTCGCCGTAAGAATACGCATCCACCAAGGCTTTTCCAAGAAACACACCATTCGCTTTGTCCGGATAAAACTCACCAAAGGCCATTGCCCCACGAAGAGGCAGATTTGCTAAAAATGCTTCATCGAAAAACGAATAAGAAGTGTCCGCAATGGCACAAAATGAGTCAGCAGAATCGTCAAGGGTGTAAAAAATGAATGTGTCGGAGAACCATACAAAATCGATCTTGTTAAGCCTTGCGAAAAAATCGGCTTCGCCCAAACACCAGCGAATCAGAGTAAAAGTCTCAATGGTACCTCGTTTCCTTACAAAGTTGGAAAAGCCTAAAAGGTCAAAGCACGAAACCCACTTCTTCCCCATTTTCGACAGGTCACAATCCAGATTCATAAAACGATTCGATTTCAATGATCGTCGGTATCCAGATTTGAAGCAAGCCCAGGGCCGCTTCAATCTTTTGGGTCTTGACCTCGTAGCGATATCGGTGAGACCTCCCATGCGACGCTCAACAAGACAAACGATGCCGCCCCACTTCCTGAATAGTCATTCCCGATGGCGGCGCCGCTGATGTTCTCCGCCCTCTTTCCCCTGGAGATGCAAGCACAGTTCGCATATGCAGTCAGGAACAACACGGTCTCTATTGTCGGATATACAGGGCCGGATGGGGCGGTGACAATTCCCGGTTCGGTCAATGGCTTCCCGTATCGGTCGGCTTGAGATTGAGCAGAAGGTGCGATAAAAAGCTAACGAAAAAGGAGTTCCCTCATCTACCACCGGAGAGAAATGGTCGGCAGAGATTGTCTTAAGGGATCGGGGCTGGCGTGCCTGCTACTTCCCGGATTCGCTCGCGACAAACCGTCATTTGGTGTGAACCAAAGCTGAAGCCACCTCGAACGTCCCCAACGCTCCCTAAATCGGCGCGGTCCTGAACCGCTCACCAAAAGCCATCGGAACCGCCTCTACCTGCCCTCGCAAGCCGCCAAAGCCTCCTCAACTCTTCCGTTTTCTGGCGTGGGGGGAGCCGGGTCCACTTTTCTCCGTCGCTCCGCGCCAAAGCTGAATTGTTTGAGGAACCATGGAAAACAGCAGAATCACTGAGGACTCCTCTGCTGCTGCCCCTCTTGCGTCTCAGCCTCGACGACGACGATTTCCGTGACCATTGGTTCGCCATCAGGCACTAGGGATCGTCGATTGCGAGGCAATGCTGCCAAGTATGACAATTCCATCCGCTGCATCGCCATCTCGATGCGCCGCAAGGAATGGCCGCGTAATGAGATTTCGTGCGTGGCGAAGACCAACCGGAGCCGTTGCTCCTTGCCATTGCTCTTGAGTTCGGCAAAGGCGAATTGATCGAACGGCAACAGCAAGCTCTGTTCAGCGGACAATTCGATTTTGACTGCGCGAGCGTTCGGGTCGCTCGCCCAACATTCGGGTGATTTTGTGCTCATTTGTTTGTGCAGGTTGATGACTATGACTACGTGAAAGTTTGAGCCGGCAGAAATTGTCTGCCGCGCAACGACCGAAACGAAGCAGGAAGCTGTGCAGCCGATCCCAAAGGCGAACGCTACGCCGCTGCCCAACTCCGGGCGCCAGTTCAAGTGCCAATGGCCTGTGCCCGGAGCGTGCCACATTCTCACGTAGCTGTTGCTTGTCCGGCGTGAAGATGCGGATGCCGCGCCGTCCCCGTGAAATCGTCACATACCACTGCTGCGCATTAGTCGCGGCCTTGATGGTCGAGTCCGAGAAAAGGACGTAATCCACCGTCTTGCCTTGCGAACCGTAGGACGTGACGGCGTAGCCAGGAAGGAACTCACGAAAGCTGGCGTCCAACACGCGACCATCGGTGAGTTCAATGCCGCCATCGGCTCGAACGGATTTTACATCCACGAGTTCGCCGTTTGTGACCCGTCCACCGCAAGACAGCTTGCGATTGGCTTTCAGATGCAGCCGGTCGCCGGGGGAAACGGCCAATTCGCGCGTCTGGCAGACGGAAATCCGGTCCAGCATCTTGTTTGAAACGGTGACGAACCTCCCGCCAACTTCGACCAGTACGCTTGATTTCAAAACGCCAGCCAGTTTTCCCTTCGCTCCGGGCTCGGCTTCACGCACCTTTTGGTTGAAGACAATTACCGCATCTTTTGGATAAAATCTTTCATCGCGTTTCTGCGCGTTTGTCAGGTCCAGCCTGTCCAGCACTTGAACCGACGTGTCGTTTGCACCGAGCAGGCTCTTGGCCTTCAGCGCTTCCCGCACGCGAGAGTTGACCCTATGAACTTCTCCCCATGTTTGCGAGACGACCACTGCCGAGGCGTTTTGCTCCGCGAGCTTGACACATTCTTCTGCCAGTTTGTCGGCTTGATTTCCCAAGCCGCACGCCACGACCGCGCCCATCTTTTCAAGCCGTTCAAACGACTCCGCCATCTTGCCTGCCGCAGCCGATTCAACTGCTTTCCTATACTGCCTGATGCGAGTGCGCTCATGCTCATCCTGACCGTGCGCAGGATCTTGCCTACGGATCCTGCGTAACTCCACGGGCCTGATGCCGGAGTGACGCTCAATTGCTAAAAGCGCGTCCGAGGCCTCGACCGCCCCATGCTGCCGCGTGTCGCCCGAAAGAATGACCCGCGCATTTCGCTCGCGGACCAGGCGAAGGAGTGCGAGCATTTGGCGACCACCAATCTGGCCGGCTTCATCCACAACTACGACCGACCGTTCAACCAGTTCGCCTTTGAGAAGAAAACTCGCGACCGTTGAAGACGATGGGAATCCCGCCTTCTCCATGCTCACGATTTGCTGACGCTGCGGCGCAAGCACAACAACGCGGCGTCCAGCCTGTTGAACTTGTTCGACCAGTTCGCGTAAAACAAAACTTTTCCCAGTACCCGCGCCGCCACGAAAGAGCGAGACTGCATTCGTTGAGGCAAGCAATGCGTCGAGAGCTTTGCGTTGCTCATCATCCAACGTTGGATTGGCGGGACGCGGATTAGCAACCAACGGGTGGCGGTCGCCCGCACCTTCCTTTGCGATCTGAACGATTTCCCACTCGCGCAACAGCACTTCGCGCAATGTCACTTCGCCAGGACGTTCTGCGTCTCGGATGTAACTGCGTCGCAGCGTGATTTCTTTGAGTTCAGAAACCGAAAAGGCTTCGCCGCGTGCCCGCCCTAACGCCTCCTGCCACACTTGGCATTCCAAGACGACCGAATTCCGGTCAAACAGATGTTCTTCCGCCCACCGAACCGCTTCCTCGATAGTGATCTTCTTGCCCTCACTTGCGGATTGGTCCGGGCCTTTCAAAGGCTGCCGCAAGGTAGCGCGTTCGGCATCAGTCAATTGCGAGTCCCACAAGGTTCGCAATTCATCCCGGCTTAAATCCTTCTGCTTCCGTGCTCGTTCCGCCGTGGCCAGTTGCTCGCGTAGGTCCTGAATGTTTGTGCCGACAAGCTCCGTTTTCTCCGCCAGCAGCTTCGCCAGAGCCTTATCAATCTGCACGTCGCGTTTGGAAAACCGCTCGCAAAGCTCTTCGGAAATGCCATCGATTTGAAAATCGCCGCGTGCCCGATTCTGAATCCGATACCCAAACTTCCGCAATTCACGAGCGATTTCGTGGTAGTAAGCGTGCTCGGCAAATTTTCTCGCGCGGAGCAGTTCGTAATTTTGGAGCGCCTTCCACCGGCCTTCAACCGGGTCAAACGTCGCATTGAAGACGATGCAGTGCGTGTGCAAATGGGGGTCGAGTGCGCGAGACGTATCGTGCGTGAATAGCGCCGAAACGAAGTTCCCTGTCATCCGATCGTTCTGTGCGCCACCGGTCCGGATGCGAGTGGCGGCGAACGCTTCAAATTCCCGTACAGCAGACCTCACAGCACGCGCATGCGCTTCGAGAATCCTTTCGTCTTTGCCCAGGAATCCCACGATGGAAACCGACTTTGGAGGAGAAAACGTGAAGTCGTAGAATATGCGCCGATTGGCCGCATTCTTGTCACCTTCCGTCCGCGTTGTGTTCAGTCGCTGCGTGAGCGTCTCGCCTGTGGAGGGATTTTGATTCTCGCACAACCGCAAGAAATCATTGACCCTGACTTTCCCGGATAATCCGAGTCTTTCGGCACCAATGCCAAACCATTCTCCAGAGACTCGCTGTCCTTCGTTGTAATAATCGCCAACACAGAGATGCTCCTCAAAGTATTGCTCCGCGTTTTTGAGGTTGTACTGCGTCTTTGCCGTGACCACGCATACGACATTACACGAGCTGTCCTCGCATTCTGTGTATCTAATACATCTTTGCTCAAGCCGGGGAGCTGAATAACTCCATGAACTCCATTAGTTCCTCAATAACAAGCGCCAACGTCTCCTCGGCGATTGCGCGCAGGCAAACCATGAATTGCGTTTTAGCGTTCCTGTTGCGCCTTGTGGCCGAGCGCCCGACGGAAAGCATCCGGCCCAACTCGCCAGGAACCCCAGAACGGATTATCCAAGTCGGCGACCAAAAAGAGGATGAAACCAATCGAACCCGCCAACGCCACGGTCATGAGAGCGTGTGCGGAAAACGACTCCAGGCCGAAAATCCACATCGAACCAATGACCAGTCCCCCATTGGTCAACAGCAAGAGCCATAAGCTCGGCGGCAGGCGCAACAAGCTGCAAAAAAGACGGTGGCTCCGCCCATCGCTCAGATCATTGAATTTGGCCAGGGCTTCGGAATAGAGGGTTGCGTCGCGGCCACTGGGCGGCTCAAGCTCTCGAAGGACCTGCCAGATTTGTTCCAAGGCCTGCTCCGCCTTTTCACTCCAAGACCCTCGCGCCATCGCCTCCCATTCTTCATCTACGACTATACGGCCGTACGCCTGGATGCAATCTTGTACCCGCTGCGTTGCCGGCAAGGCCTGGATAATGCGATAGAGATCCGATAGTTCGTTCGCCTCCTTTTCGACGGCACAGCGGGTTTCGTTGTGCTGCTGCCAGACAACGAAGACCACAAATGCCAAGAGCACTGCATAAATCGTCCCCAGGGTCTGCAAATAATTCCCGGCGACCTCGTTGTTGGCGTGGAGCCACGAGGCTGGGGCCACGCAACGCACCAGGACGAGACCGACGAAACTGGACAACATACTCACGACGAGGCTCAAGATCAGTCGGCCAGTCGGACTTTGCCTAGCATCGAGCATATAGGTCGTTACCGCGCGGGCGGCGGGTGACAGCGAAACAGAGGAGGCGCGGAGGAGCAACTCAATTGAGTTAGGCGTGCGGAAGGAAACAGACCGGTACTTGGACATGATGCGGACTATCCGCGCATTTTGTGTAAGTGATACATCTTCGCACACGCGGTTTGTGCTGAACTGCAACCATGAGCACAACTGTGACTCCGACGTTGAAACCAAGCAATCGACTCTGGGGCATTTACTACACCGACCGAGAATACGCCCGCGAGATGGGTGATCCACTGCGCACCGTCGTTGAGGCTCCGACCAAACTCGCAGCCGAGAAAGCCGCAGCGAGCCTCGGGTTCGACAATCCCTGGGCACACCCAGTCACTTATGAGGAAATACAGCACGCTCGATGGCTGCCACTGCGGGCCAAGAGCCAGCGGCAAACGTTTGCCCGGAAAATCTCACGTGGCGTCCACATCTGACCATGCAAACACCAACGGCAGCTCAAATCCGCACCGCTATCGAGGTGCTCAAGAAGTTTGGCAAACACATCAATCAGAATGCCGCCAATTTGGTCATTGAGCTGCCAGGCACACGATTTGGCGATCATTGCGCCGCACGAGTCGAAGCACTAAACATCGAACAAGTCACCCGCATTCAGACTGTCGCCGCGCAATTGGAGCAGTGGCGCGACGAGTTGCAGCAGCAGAGGAGACAGTGTGTTTCCCATCATGTTTAAGACAGGGCAAGCCCTACCCCTTGTTTTCACAAGGATTCTGCGTCCGCGAATCGGTCGCGGCGATTACCCAAGACAGCCACGCGATATTCATCGCTCAGGGCCACGAACGCGGCAAATCCGCGAATTCGAACAGTCCCCAATCAGGACGCACACGCACACTATTCGTGTCCGCGAACAATCCGTGTCCGCGCGCAGTCCACGCCCGCAGACGCGCTCTCACACAGGTCACAACCACGAGCTCATCACGGCTTCTCAAGTCCGTGAACAGGCATTCGCAGCGGCCAAACGCTGTCCGCAGGCAGTCCGCAATCGCGAGCCGTCCATGTCAGCGAACTCGTCACAAACCAGAATTGTCTGTGGACCTCAACAAGCAGGAGATTGTCCGCACTGGCGCATTCTCGTTTCCATGCAGTTTCCGACCCGTTTTCCAGTTCGCATTGGAATTAATTTCTCCTATGTCCTCATTTGATCTAGCCACAGTTCGCAAAGCGGTCGAAGAATTCACGCCGCGTCGTCCGCAGAAATTCCAAGACCTGATTCCGGCAAAGGATGTCATCATGGAGTTGCGGCAGAAACGTGCCTCATATCGAGCAATTTCCGATCTGCTCACTCAGCACTGTTTGCCGACGAGCAAGACCGCCATCGCTTTATTCTGTCATCAAGTGCTCGGTGAAATAGTGCGGCCTCGGAGACGGCCAGGACGAAAGCGTCCGCCCGCTTCTGTCCCGACGAATGGCGACAACCCGGCCGCAGACTTGAAAGCAGAGAGCGGCAACGGTGGGTTGGCAGGACCCGCCACGAATTCCAACGGTGATGAACCTCCGCCAGAGCGCGCACGTGGTCCCCGTATTGCGCAACTCCGGCTACTCAAATCTCCAAGCTCATGAAACGTCTCGATCTCATCCTCAACGGCAAAGGCGGTGTCGGCAAAAGCTTCTTTGCCGTCAATTTCGTCCAGTTCCTTAAAGATAAGGGGATTGCCCACGTCGCGATTGATAGCGACAACGAGAATTCCACGTTGAAACGTTTTCATTCCGACGCGCGATTTCTTGATTTGGATAAACGACGTGAACTCGACGGCATTTTCGGCGCACTGGAAAAGGCGAACCTTGTTGTCATGGACTGCCGCGCCGCCTCCACCGACTTGTTCATTGATTACTTTGACGAGATTAATCTGCCAACAGTGCTATCCGCGCTGGACACGGCGCTCACGCTCGTTATGCCCGTGAACCATGAATCGGACAGCGTGGATCAAGTGCAACGTCTCGCGGACCGGTTCAGCAAGAAATGTAATTACATCGTGATTCGGAACGCCGCGCATAGCGACAGCTTCGCATTGTTTGAGTCGTCCGAGATCCGGGCGCAACTCAAAGACAAGTTTGGGGGACGGGAAATCGCCATGTCCCGGTTGCAGGACTGGTTGGTTGAAGCGCTGAACGCGGAGAACTTGACCATCACCGCAGCAACGAAACACCCCGCCTTCAGCCTGCTCGACCGACAACGACTTCAAACGTGGCGGCGAAAACTTTACGCCGAGATTGAATCCGTCGCTGAGTTGCTACTGCCCGCAAAGTAATCATCATGTCGAACAACGAACAGCCCAACTTCGATGAGGAGTTCGACGAGACCATCGCCGAGTGGCGCGATCAACATCAGCTACGCGAGGAAGACGCGGTGCTACTTCTCGTCGAATTGTTCCGAATCCACCAGCGGCATTGGGATGAAATCCGCCGCCGTGAAATTCCATCCTTTGAGCAGTTTCGTGCAGACATTGCGAAGCTCGCCGAAGTTGCGCGGACATTTCAGGTCCAGGCAGTGGCCTTGCTCGAAGTGCTTCGAAGCCAGCCACCAGCTCACCGTGCTGCAAGGATCACTCGCGCCGCCGCGATCTTCGCCGCACTCGCCGCATTGCTGGCCGGCTACCTCATTGGGAGGGCGTGGCGGTGAACTTCGGCGTCATTCCCTTCGGGCCGATAATGCCGCCGCCAGACCTGCTGCTCGCGTTGAGGCATCCACAATACTTCTTGGCGGCTGGCGGAATTCTTCTGGCGTTCGTCGCGGCTTTGCTTTTGTTGACATCACCACTCAAAAACCATGTGGCGAAGCTCGGCGGTCTGAAGTGGAAGCGGAATCAGTTTTGTCGTGGCTGGCTCATCACTGGCGACACCGGTTCTGGCAAGACGAGTTCCGGCATCAATCAACTCGTTCATCAAGTTTTTCAGAACGAGCCGATGTGGGGCGGCCTGTGCATTGACGAGAAGGGCGTCTATTGGGAAACCCTGTCGGCAATGGCGCGACACTACGGACGTGAACACGATTTGATTCACCTGCAAATCCGCGCGAACGACACTGACGCGCAGTGGACGCCACCGAATCTCTACAACCTGACCGGGGACCGCAGCATCCCGTTCACGACCTACGCCAAGTTCATCGTGGACACTGCTACGAGTCTCGGCCAGGGCGGAGACAAGGGCTTTTTCAAAAGTCAGGCACAGACGCACATCGCCAACGCGCTTGAAATGCTGTTCGAGTTAAATCGTCCCGTCACGTTGATTGGCGCTTACGAGTTGCTCTCCGACCGCGAGCTTCTCGCAGAGGAAATGAAAAACCTTGAGAGCCTGCTCGAAACTCCCCGCCGCGCTGCCGTTTACGCGCACTTTGGAAACCGATTCCTCACCCAACCCGACGAGCAGCTTGGTGGCGTCCGCGAAACCATCGGCAACTATTTGCAATACTTCCTGACGCCCGAAGTCGCCGAGGTGTTTTGCACCGGCGAAAGCACGTTCGACTTCGCCGCGATTGATCAAGGAAAAATCATCCTGACGACCATGCCGCAGAAATTCCAGACCGAGCGAAGGTATGTGAACACGTTGCTCAAGCTGCTTTACTACAATCATGCGCTCCGTCGCTTCGACAAGGCCAAATCCGACCGCGCCAAAAACAATTTGATCATCCTCTGGGCCGACGAAGCACAGCGATTCATGACGGCCAGCGAAGACGGCACGAGCGATTACAACTGCGTGGACGTAATCCGTGAAGCGAGCGCAACGGTTGTCGCCGCCGCACAGAGCACAACTTCACTCGTGCCGCCGCTCGGTAACGACAAGGCGAAGGTGCTCACATTGAATCTCCGCAACCGCCTCATCTTTCGCGCCGCCGATGAAGCCGATGCCGTCCAAGCCGCCGACTTCATCGGCAAAAAGCGCGTCGTCAAACGCTCATGGGGATTCAGTGCGGGCAAACGCAACGTCAACTACTCCGAAACCGAGGAGCACAAAATCAAGCCGCACAAACTCCGCAATCTCCGCGACCACGAGTGCGTCCTCGTTCACTGCGAGCGCGGCTTTCGGCGCGTGACGCTGCCGCCGCTAGAACCTGGCGGCACCACGGCCAAGTGGTTTAGCGTCTGGCGAAGAATCTTCTAACTCGTTTCAGTTGGATAATGGAATAGCGCAGCTACTTGCCACAGGTCGAACTTTTGAGGTTGCATCCTTCTCGATTCGGTGGAGTTAGATCGATTTGCAATTCCGCCACAATTTCAGCCCGTTCACTTTCAGGAATGTGGGTCAAGAGATAAGAGATGAGATCCTCCTGTCGGCTTTGGCCGAAGACCATGCGATAGATTGCCAGCGCTCGGCGGAGTCCGTGCAACCGCTCGACTTCGCGACTGAATGGCAGCATAGGCACATGGCGTTCAATTTTTGCGTCGCCAGGAAAAAGCCAGTAAGGCACGAGGTCATTTTCTTTCGCCGGTCGGCCGAATTTTCCAAGCGCAAAGGCTGTCTCCCACGCGTCCGATTCTGTCTGACGCAACGCCTCCATCGCATAAGCTTTTGCCAGATTTTTGCGAACAGCATGCCCCTTGTAGCGATGCACCCGACCTTCGCGTTGCTCCAAGTCCACGGGGTTCGACGGCAGATTCCAGTGCGTGATGGCGTGGCAATAGTGGTGAAAATCAAGCCCCTCCTGGCCGACAGATGTCGAGATGAGCACGAACGGCCAGAACGGTGAGTTAAATGCCGCTCGAACACGCTCCTTCCGCGTTCCAGTATTAGCGCCCGCCATAGTGGACACTACTTCCTCGTCGCTACGTTCGTCTCCAAACCGCATGGCAAAGCGGATGCGCATGGACTCGTTCTTCGGCGTCAGATCACGAGTATACGGCACAGCGGTAATCTCATCCACCCGCAACGAAGCAGTGCGGAGCGTAAGCGCGCCTATGAGTTCGGTCGCAATCCTTTCCACCATCTCTTCCACTGGGGCGGAAGAGACGCCGAGCGATTCGCGGAGAAGGTGCGCGTATTCATCGAGCATTGCCTGAAGTCCCCCAGCGTGGGAATATTCGAGTACACGCTGCCAGTAAGGCTCACCGGCAAATTCTGCGCGGATCATCTCGATAACTTCTGCGTGATTGAAAAGCGAAAGAAACGCCCGGCCTGTGCGCGCGGCGGTGTCACGCAACGAGAGATTAGATGCACCATCACTTCGGCTTGCTCGCGCAAAAGTGCGCAATGCTGCCGTCGCTGGGGCAGCGGACGCAGCGAGCGCCAAAACATCAAATAAATCAACTGGCAGCGGGCCAAGACGCTTCTTGCCATCGCGGATGGCGTAGAGCGTCTGTGCCGCTTCATCCACATGGCGTGACCAACCAGCGTCTTCCTCACCTGATGCTTCGCCCGCCCATGTTTGTGCAAGTCCGATTCGCTCCCACCACATCTGTGTGGCAGCAGGAAACTCGGCGAAATCCAAAAGCATTGCTGCGAGCCAATACCACCGTTCGTCGGGATTTCCAGTGGTGTCATGTGTGATGCCCAATTTAACTATCAGACCACGAATTCGCGTCGCGAGGGCTTCTCGAACTTCGGCAGAGGAGAGTAGATTCCCGCGCGCCAACTCGCGCGGGTCACAGTCGCGCGCGAACGTCAGGCACGGATAAACGTGCAACATGAGTGGCAGGCCCGTAAGCCGTTCGCTGGATATGCCAAAACGCAACAAGCCGCGTTGCTTCTTCCAATCCTCAGACGATAACTTCGCTCGTGGATGCGCCGCACGCATCATTCGGCGTTCAGCTTCGTAAGAGACGAGTGATGAGACCGCGCGCGGCACCAGGTGCCATGCGGAAAAAACTAGCCGTTTGGTCATTCCGGCCAGTTCCGGTGCGGCAAACGGTCCCGCCAGTGAGTAATAGTTCAACGCAGGCTGCATCCACAGTAAGCGCCACATGCCACAATCCACCGTCTCGGCAAGTAATTGGCGCAAGCGCGGATTTGCTGGCTCGATGGGTTGGTAGGCACGAACACGATTCAAATTTAGAAACGACTCCGGATACTCGCGAACCAAGCGCACAATCTCCCGATCCCCATTGGCGCTTAGGAACGCCTCCTTCAGAGCGTAGGAATCCATGAAATTGAAAAGGTATGGAGCCGACTTCCAATACTCGACCATGTCGCCTTGCTCAATTGCATCCGCGATGCGTTGCACCCCTAGGAATGCGCGCACGTCCACGGTGCGGAGCGGTGCATTGGCGGGCGGCGCATCACGCAGCATTCCGCCGCGTTCGCTCGCCGTAGCCAAGCGTTCGGTGCGGGCCATGACCCGTTGAAGCCGCCGTTGAAGGGCATCTTTTGCCCGGCGCAATCGCTCCAATCCCACTGGCGTCCGAACGGTGGGTAGGGCGGCGCGAAAGTCTGCCAGAATTTCCTTGCACCCCGCTACATCGCTGTCTTCGAGGAAGCCCAACAACGAGAGAAAATCGCCATAGTGATCATCGTCGGTTTCGTGATGCAGGCTCAGCCCCCGATACGGCGTGGCCGAAAGCAGCAGCACTCGCGCGCCGTGGCCGGCCTCTGAGTCAAACAAATCGCGCGCGAGTTGGCCCGGTTCCGAGTTCTCTTCGAGCAAATGTTTGAAACGTTGAAACTCGTCCAAGATGATCAAGTCCGGCTCCAGCGCCGCGAGGCATACGCGGGCGAGTAACCTCCTCAACTCGCCTATCCAACGAGTGCGCAGTTTCGTCGCGCCTGGCTCCGTCCGCGAGTTGCTACGGCAGAAAATGTTGCGTAACTCCTCGAAGCGCGACCGCATGTCGGACCGCCCAGATGCCTTCTCGTCTGCAACCTGCTTTGCCAGCGCGGACACGAACGCCGCCGCGAGCTGCTCGTTGATCTGTCCGGAATCAAAAGCATCAACCCACCATTTGAACGAACCCGTTGTCGCATAATCTTGCATCACATAGAGTGAGGCGAGCGACCCGTGGATGCCCCACGCGCTATCCAACAGCCAATAAAGCAGGACCCGCTCGTCCATCCGGCCGCCACCCCCGGTCTGCTCGAACGAGGTGCCGGGTGTTAATGCGACGAAGTTCACGCGGCTACGACGCAGGTCGTGCATTTGCAGCGGTAGCAGAGTGAGGCGCGTTGACTGCGCCGTGACCTCACAACCGGGAATGTTGAGACGCTGCACGTTCTGCCGCGCTATGTCAGCGTTGGAGCAAATGTAAATGATGTCGATTCGTGGCACCGTTGCCCACAAATGCTCAATCGTTCGCGCGATCACGCCGCGAGCGACAAGTGTCTTGCCCAGCCCCACTTCATCCGCGACTAGAAAGCGCCGTGTCGGTGCCGGGCCGTATAGCCGCTCGAAGACGTAATCTACTGTCACCCGCTGAAAGTCCTTTAGCCCGGCGAGAACACTGGCAGTGTCGGGGTGCATGCTCATTTCAGCTTTGACTGCTGGGCGGTTTCCCAGATGGGCTCCCAGATGTCTCGAAATTCGGGACTGAGCAATTCCGATCCGTTCGGCGCCCTTCGCAATGCGTCCAAAAGAGACGCAACGCGTTCGATTTGCGCCGGACCCCGATGCAACGTCCGCAGCAGTGTTTCCAGCAAACACGGGAGTGGCAGAACCCGGTCCCCACTGCTTTCCGCACCAGAGATCAGGTCAGTCAATTCGCCGGATGAAGCGGCGACCTCATCACCCGCCGCAAGTAGGAACAGAATATATCGCAGCAGTTGATCACGGCCCGCGAGAAGCGAGGCGAGCACTCGCTCCTGTCGATCCTCCGGCGCGCCTTGGAGTGGAAGGTTCATCACGAAAGCCGATTGCCCTTTCCTCCCGTTTACCTCGGCCGAGACCGCAAATGCAATGAGTGGCGTTAAACCTTCGTTTGAAAGCCTGCCAAACACCATGCGCTCACCGAACACGAGCGCCCGCTTAGCCGCCTGCGTGATTGGCCACGCGCGCACGTTCAATCCCTTCTGCGGCCAGCGCGGGGGATACGTCCACTCAAGGCTCAAATCGAAAAGATTGGCTTCACCTGCCGAAGTGACGACGAGGTGCGGGCGCGCGGCGGCCAACGCTCGTTTGACGGCTTGAAACAAATCATCAAGCCTTTTTAATGTCGTGTCGGTCGGAGTTGACGCCAAGTTCACGTCGTATCTTTGAAGTAAGTCCGCGAAATGCGTCTCACCTTTGACCTGTCGGAGAAACTGATCCACTCCGAAGCGGCTTTTTTTTCCAACCAACTCCACCATGAATTCCACATTGTGTTTGAGCGCATGGACGGTTGCATTGAACGAACCGCTGAAGACGCTGGCCTCCCAACCGTGATCAATCACAAAGAGCTTCGCGTGCAAGCCGTCGAGCACTTCTCCGCGCTCAACTATCGCAACTTCGTCGCTCTGTTCGCCGGACAGTTGCGGCTGGAGGAAGTGAACACTTTTGCAATCTTTCAGAGTTTGCTGCGGCAATTCCTGCAAGCTCTCCAGACGGGAAACCAAATGCGTCGCACCGCCTTGATCCAGGAAGTCGCGGATAACCGCATCCGAGAGGAACGGGGAGACGATAAGACTTTGGTCCCGCCGCTTGTCAAAAGGCGAAGCGTCTTGGCCGTCTAACCCGGCGACCCAGAAGCGGCATTGACGTTCATCAAATCCTTCCGGCCACGTGAAACGCACGCGACGTAATTCATCTGCCATTTTCATTATGCCCTGTCGGCGTTGTGGTAATACCCGGCGCAAAGCAAACTTGGGCAGCGCGGCGAGGAAATCACCAAGCGGATGATTTGCCGCAATGGCATTCGAGCGCTCCACCAGTTCGCCGTCGAGCGCGACGACGGTGTCCCAGCAGCGGTCGAACGTCAGATTCCGGCTCAAACAAAGGACGCGGTAACGGATTGCGCCGTCTTCCGAGATAAAGCGCAGCGCCCACACTTTTGGATGAAAGACTCCCTCATCGTCGCGCGGCTGTACCTCGTAAATGCACGGCTCCAAAAACGTGACCAACGGGGGATATTTTGACGGCAGACGGATTTGCCCGGCTTGACAGAACACCGTGAAGCGATCCCCGTAGCGACGGAGTGCTTCTAGCAGGGCCAACGGATCGGCTGCCGGCTGACCGTCCTCGCGCTCCCAATCGAAAAATGCAAACGAGAGAGGGAGCATCAACGCACTCAGCAAATCGAGCGAGAAGGTGGTGCCAACTGCAAGGTCGAGTTGGCAACCGGCAGGTGGACGAAGCAGTTCCAGCAAATGTGCGCGCTCGTCTGGCTTAAGCATCGGTTGCCTCTAGTCCTTGAAAAATATCTGCGAGCAGCCGTTGGCTAATGAGCCACCGAAACTCAAGCTGTGTGGAGCCTGAGTCACCATTCCACAGTTCCTGTGCTCGTGGGTTGTCAATCCGGGCGAGATTCTTTTTCAACCGGCGCTCGCGGTCACGAATCAACCCGCGCACATCAGCATTATCTCGCAGCCTTGACGCCGCTCCGCCCAAGGCGATGTCCCACCAGGCATTGATAAAATCCTGGGCAGGGTGGCTGATGCGAGGGTTGCTCACACAGGCAAGCTCCCAAAACCGATCTCGTCTCCACGCCGCAAATGCTCGTGAACGGTTATCGATCATCTTTACCCAATCGGCGAAACGCTTTCGATAGTCGGCAACGCCCTCTTTCCAGTGTGCCTGCTCGGCGAGAATCAAATTGTAGAGCAAGATCGCGCCAAGCATCAGTTCGGAGAAATTCTGCGCGTGAAGCAGCATCTCGCGCAACTTCGGCGGCAAGTCGGCTGCATACGGATGCTCCCATATAAATGCGACATCTTCGCAACGGTGACGGTGTGCAACCAACTCTGCGAGGAGCGAGCCGGCGCAGAGCGGACTCAAACGGATACGCTCGCTGAGATATTCCGCTTCAGCGTGTGTCAGACGCAACGAACACTCGTCTGGAAAATTGTCCGGCGGCGGAACTAGACCGGCGTGCCAGTTCGACTGCATCAGATCATCATGCTCCACGTCGCGTTCCAGAGCCCTGCCGGCGTGACGGCCAAAATGGGCGTTATGCCCGTCAAGGCTTCGGTGATACTGCGACTGCGAACCGGCGAACGCCCGAATGCTCCAGACACCCAAGCCCTGCCAATAGACACTGCTGGGCAAACGCTTCAATGCGGTCTTTGCGTATTTGCCGATATTCCCTTCCTTTTCGTCTGACCGTTCGATCGCCTCGATAAGGTCTGTCTCGGCCCGGCGTGCCCGCTCCGGGATTTGTGCCGAACTCATACGCTTCGCTTCGAGCCGTTGATACGTCCACGCTACCAAGAGAAAATATCGTGCCCGCGTCATTATCGTGGTCGTGCCGGGGAAAAACTGGTCGGCAAAAGCATCGCGCACTGCGCCAATGCCGAGTTCATCGCGGGTGTCGTGCTCTTTGAAAAGGTCAACCACTTCGAGCATCTTTCGACGCTCGCGTTCCGAATAGTCCAGCCAAAGAAACGCCGACATCAGCAGCACTCCTTTTGATTGCTGTTGCTATCCATCGCCACACGGCGAGTCCATTGCGGCCAGTATTTCATCAAACCTATTATTTCATGGTTTGCACACAATTGTCGCTTTAGCACCCATTTCGCGACACGAGTGAATGAACGCGGCCAGAATCCAGACTAACTGAATGAAATGAGGCTCTAGGGGCACTTTCAACCGTTCGTTGTTAAACCGCGCCGCACTTAACATCGTCACAACCAAAACGACTTCTCGACTGATATTTGGATCTGCGATAAGCGTCCTCGCTGCTTGATCCGGATTACCAGCGCCTCGGTAACGCGGAATGGGCACGGCTGCGGTCCATGAGCCCCTGACTTGTAACTCTTGGATTTTTGTCATTAACGCTTCGGGGGTAATTTGCACGCGTCCAAGATTCTTAGTCGCTTGTCCAATCACTTCTTGAAACGAAGAAGCGCCGCTTGTCTCGTCACCAGCCTTGCAATGCAGGAAACGGATTCGACCAACACCATTTGCGGCAGGAGAAAAAGCGATGTAATCGGCCCATTCGTCATTCAAATCGGCGCATATCAAGTGTGCGTCGGCGACACATAAAATGTCTTCGACAAATCTAAAGATTGATCCTGCTTCAAAACGTGTCGTGTTCTGATTGTATGTTTTCCATTGTCCCTTCTCAGATGCCAAAAGCGTCAGTCCTGCATTCGGGGACAAAGCCCCTACAACCAAATCCATATCCTGCTGAAAATCTGAACGCTTGTAGAGTTGGCCCTGGGTGAAAAACCACTCAGGTGAATCAAAGCTGATGCTGAATGCCCTTTCGCGTTTGATCCAGGCGACGAGCGCTTCTTCCTGGCCATTTTCACTAACCAAAATCGTGTTGAGGTCGGTTGAAATATCGAGTGATAGCGTTTTGGCAGACTTTTTCACTGATCCTTTCGCTCGTGCTGGAGCGTTGAATGACCATGAAGCGCCGTTGGGGGTCAAATTGAGAACGCTCGAAAAGCGCAGTTTGGTTGCCTTTGTATATTCAAGGTCAGGGTTTCCATTTCGCCGCAGCACAAAGTGCGGTGCGTGATTTGCGTCCGTGCTGCCAAGATGCGGTAGCTCAAATAGTATGCCAGTTGGTTGAACTGCTGCCGGAAGCGATGCGAAACTCTCGGGAACGGGGAACGCATCCAAAAATCCAGTTGCCGCTGGAGCGGCCAAACTGGAAGCGGTTTCTGCTACCTCTTTAGCCAGTTGATCAACTGTAAGGCGACCACCGCTCTTATGGATTCGCGATGTGGCCGGAGTTAAGGATACAGTTCCGGAAGCCGGATGGCTCAATCGGATAAAGCGAGGGATTGAACGACCCAAGCCCAACACGGGGATGGTGGTTGCAAGATCGGCGGCTTCGTAAGAGCAACCCTGGAGTTCACTGCGCGACACTGTCATGCGTCGAAGGGAAACCTTTTCATAAATGGCATTGGCGCTAAATGCACGGGTCAAAGCCCTCTTTTCGATGGGCTCACACTCCGATGTAATCCAGTCGTCAAAACCCGACGCACCTCGCTTGAAAATAGCTACCACTCCAGCGACTTCGATGAGCAAAACGAAACCGTAGCTTTTTTCCTGAAGGTCTAACTTCGGCAAAAATGGTGGTTTGGTAGGTTTGAGTTGTATGCACAGGAATGAATAGTGAAAGTTCAACGCACCGTGTGCGCGAGGCTCACGTATGTCCCGCGTTAGAGGATTCCCTTTTGCCCACTGCTTCTCAATTGTGTCGAACAGCGTCTCAACCGCATTGTCGTCGAATTGCGCGCCAGTCCTGAAGTAGTTTCCACCGGCAAGCGCGCGCAGGTCTTCTATTGTTGGTTTGGGCTTGGGTTTCTTTGGCATAATCGCAAGACCGTCAGAAATCCTCCTGGAGCAGGCGTTTGTCCTTTTTCCGGGAATCCAAAACCGGCTCTAGCAACCAGCGGCTTCCCTGCCGCATGGACTTGGGCGGAGGTGTGGTGGTTGTGATGAGGTATTGAAAATTCGCTTCATCACGCGAAGGGAAAACTGTTTCCAACTCGACAACATAGATGAAGAATCGTTCGTATATCACCCGCGCCATGTCCCCCTCACGCGGTCCATCGTGAATCAAGAAACGGGGATGCTCGCCGCGGCCTTCGATACTGGAAACCATAGCGGCCAAATCGAAAGCCAAAGTTTTGATCGTATCGAGCGCCGCGCCTGAAAGTTCGCCTTTACGGGTGACGTGCGGCACGAAGCCGTCAGCGGTAATCGTAATCATTGCCTCGACGATGGCGCCCATCACTGCCTGAATGATGTCCGCGAAATCTTTGGAGAACAGTTTGAGTCGGTCGTCAAAATCGCTGCGCAAGTTCGCCGCGTCCTTTTTGTTCTGCTCGATTTCCTTCTCGTAGTCCGAGTTAGTCTTCTTCTGAGCTTCCAACTCTTTGTTCGCACGAGCTGATTGCTCGAACAATCGTTTCATAGATTCCGACCGCTCGGCTCGACGTGCGAGCGCCGTTGCATCCTTCGTCGCGTCCTTAAACGCGGTGTCGGAGGCCGTCTTCGCGTTGAGTTGCGCGGTTTGCAGCGCGGGAATTTGCTTTTGCAAATCCTTTTGTCGCTTCTTCAAAGTAGAAATTTCCTCATCCGCTGCTTTCGCCTGCTTTTCGAGATCAGCGATATTCGTGGCCGATTCCTTAGAAACTTCGGGTTGCTTCACGCACTTCCGGCCAATTGCCGTTTGAATCGTATTCGGACACCAACCTTTCGCTTCGCGCGCCGGGTCTTCGACGTTTCCCGTTTTCAGATTCCTGATGATGAGCAAATCGCCATCGCGCCGCCGTTCCTTCTCCGAAATCTGTCCCGGCAGTTGAGCCAGCTCTTGCTGCGCGTCGCGGAGTTTGTCGTGCGCGACATTCCACTTCTCGCGGGCGGCAGTCACCGCTGGTTTTTCGGGACGCTTATCCAGTTCCTCAAGTCCTTCCTTGAGCACCTCGATCATGGATTCAAGCCGCGATTGCAATGCGTCCACCTCCGTTGGCGCATCTTTGCCCAAGACATCGCGCGCACCGTCGTGTGCCAATTCGAGCTTTTCCCTTAGCTCACTCTCCAATCGGCCAAGCCGGGTAATCCCGGCTTCCAAATTCGCCTGCGCCCGTTCGATTGCGAGGCGCAATTGCGGTTCTTTCAAATCCAACAATCCGAGTATGGCGCGCATCAGTTGATGCCGTTCGACTGCCTTGGTCTGCGGATTGTCACCTTCGCTAGAGGCTTCGCGCCATTGCGCAAGATTGCCGAAGCGTGCCTCCTGATCGCGTGACAACCACGGCATTAGGTGTCTCCAGCCCTCGCCCGGATGCAACTCGTCAGCTTTGGTGGCAACGGCAGCAATCGCGTCCTTGTATTCAGTGAAACCGCCGGTTGGAGCTTCGCCGGTCAACACGTCGTCAATGCTCTCCGTTTGCAATGCGAAGTCCGCGCCGCCGGATGTGAGCGGACGACCCACCACCCAACTTACGCTGTTGATTCTTACCGACGCCACCACCCAAAGATTTGCGAAGTTGTCGGCGATGCCATCCCGCTGTGCTTTCGTGCCGAACGGCAGTTCGCCGAGCAAGTGACGGAGCAGCCGGCAGAAAAGAGTCTTGCCGCTCGCGTGACCTGCCAGGCCGTCCCGGTAAAGTCCTTGTTCCGTGTCGGGATCTTCCGGCGCGGCCCACAAGATATTCAACCCGCGATGAAGCTCAATCTTTCGCCGCTCGACGCCCTCATTCTTGGAAAGCTCCGTCAGAATCCGCACCTCACGAAACCAGACCATTGGGTCTGCTCGTTGCGGCGATGGCTGGACGGTTCGGCGCAACTTGTCGAGAAAATGGGTCTGTTCGGATTTGCTCATAAGACAGCTTCGAGTTGTTGAATGTCGATCTCCTCCGCCGGTGTAAGTGGCGCGATTGGTTCGGCGACTGGCCAGAGATCCGCGACCAGGAGGGCAAGGCGTGCGTCGAAAATGACATGCTCGTCATCCGCGACTTTTGGATCGCGCAGTTCCAGCCAACGTTCGCTCCCTTTGTGGATGAAGTGGAGTTGCCGTCCCACCGCGCCCTTGAGATGCTCAACGAAACGATCTTTCTCCAACGTGTCTTTGAATGTGCGTCCCCAGCCACGCGCGATGTCACCGACCGCGCCCGTCGCGTAACGGTCCAGCGTTGCAGGTTCCGTGAGCAGCCAGTAGGCTTTCCGAAAACGGTCGAACGAAATGCTTCCGCCCGCCTGATAAAGCAAATGCGGCACGAGTGTAGCGCGATACCGGTCGGACGCGAGAACCACCCGGCGACTCGTAGGCAGTACTAGTGGCCGATCCATCCAAGTCGGAACGGGAACGCTGGTTGCCGTTGGCGGCGGAGAGGGTGCGAAACGTGCCGAGGTTTCAATTAGTTGAGGGTACGCACTCTCAAGCTCTGCGATGGGGTCTCGCGGAGGCAGGCTCGAATCTAAGATGTCCTGTTCCGCAGCAGTCAGTGCGAATGCTTTTGTTACCAGCTCGTGCAGTCGAAACTCCAGCGATGCAATTCGCTCCGGGCTGGTTGCCGAGTCGGAAGCAGTGATAATCTCGCCCGCAAGTGATTCGATGCTCAACCGGAGCTGGTCGTCAACGGTGGGAATTGGCAGTCGTTTCAAGAACTGGACATCCACGCTTAATCCCTCATCTTTCATGTGCTGAAACGTTCGATTCACAATCCACCACGTCACACGAGAATTCAGGATGGCAAGCAAATAAAGGTTCTCAGCTGGAATGACGATGGTCTTGTTGTTCACGTAATATCCGGCAGAATCAAAAGTGAACTGCGAGTAGTATGCGATGCACTGGACAATGATTTTTGGCCTCTCGAAATCGTGATAATAGTCGCACGCCCGTAGTTCCCACCAATATTTCCCTTGGTCTTGGCGTTCTCGCAGGGGCTTCTCAAACTTTTTGAGATGTGCGTGAACTGCTGGAAACGTTCTGGAGAATTCAGCCTCAGCTATAACCTCGCTCTGCGACTTCGACCACGGCCAATCGCGATTCTGGCTAGACGGAATGACAATGTGCCACTGTTCATCCCATTGGGGACGCCAGCGTTTTACGTCCCGGCCACGTAGGAACTTTTTTAAGATGATTACGGAATTTGGATCTTCGGCCACTAGCCTGTCGCGCATTGAGGAATCCACGTAAAACGCTTCGTTAAAGCCGCTCTTGATGCCACTAAGCAAGGTGCGGTTCAGTAGGGCTTCTAGCGTTTGTCCAGTAATCAGAAGGCGCTTAAGCAAGTCGCTGGCGGCTGAAGCTTCAAGTTGCCAGCGTTCAGGACGCAGATTCGCGTGAAGCACTCGAATCGAATGTTTGTGAATGAGCTCTGTCAGGGAATGCTTTTCCCGGTCAGAATCATGTGCGAGGACGAAGCGCGTAGATTCGCAGTCAGGTACGGGCGTGGAGGTCAACTCGAAGGTCACAGATGCTGGGAACGTATCGACCCCGGGGAAAAGGTTTCTGGAATGGCCGAAGTCAACAAGCAGATGAAAGCGACAACGTTCTCGCAAAACTCTTCGAAGAGGCTCGGCATAAGTCGCTCGAAACCATTTGTTGGGAGTGAGCATGGCCACGCGCCCACCGGGTCTCGTCGTTTGTGTAGCGCGTTCCAGAAAATAAACGGATGAATCCGCCGTGCTGGCAAACGATTCAAACACTACAAGAAGTTGCTTCACTGGCTTGAGCAATTCCTGCCTCACCCAAGGCGGATTCCCAAGAATAACGTCGAATCCTCCATGCGCAAAAACGTCTGGGAACTCCAGATGCCAGTGGAAAAACCGAAAACTCTCAGTGAGTCGCTCCACTTCTCTTGAGATTTCTCCCGTGAGCGGTTGCCCCTGTGTGAGTTCATTGAGTAGCCGTTGGGTGATGCCGACTGCGATATGAGCGTTGTTCGGATCACTGAAGTGTTTCCTGATGACGAAAGCGGCGCACCAAGTGTCCGCAATGCGCTTGCGCGCCTGAAAGTCATAAGTGTGCTGGAGTTGCTCAAAAGCAGCGGACTTCTGCTCGACCGCGCGGACCGAATCGTCGGGCAGGTTTTCGACGGCCACCGCCGCTTGGTGCAATCGCTCGAACGTACGGCGGTCCTCCAGAGCGAACAGTTCCCCGAAACCGGCACGCTCTCGGGTGTTGAGTTTCTTGAGAATGGCGCTCGCCTTCTTGTCGTCGCCTTCGCTAGGGTCGAATGCATGGTCGAGAATTCCTTTGGCGATCAGTTCGGGCGTCGCGCCAAGAAGACTGTTACCGCAACGAATGTGGTGGTCGAGGAAGGAGAGCGGTTTCCCAGCCTCCATTGCTTCGAGCCAAAGGCCGACTTTGCACAGTTCGACGGACATTGGATTGATGTCCACGCCGTAGATGCAATGGCTGATCACTTCACGGAGGGTGTGGCGAAGTTCGCTCACGCTCGGTTCATCGCCTTTGGAGCGCAGCAACGCAAGACGGCGTGCGATGCGTTGCGCGGCGGCAATCAGAAAATGGCCGCTGCCGCAAGCTGGGTCGCAGACCTTGAGCGCGAGCACGGCATCATCGGCGGATTTGTAGCCGAGCCCGGCGAAATTCTTGAGACGGTCTTCGAGCACTGGATCAAGCGCGGAGTCGAGCAGGCATTCGACGAGGCTAGACGGCGTGTAGTAACTGCCGCTGGTCTTGCGCTCATTGCCGGCGGCCTGCTTGAACGCAAACGTCGCCGGCAGATTTCCAACGGGCGGATTAATGACCGGATGGAGTTCTAGCAGGCGTTCATACACCGAGCCGAATTCTTCCGTGGCAAGCGCGCCGTAGTTAACACGCGAAAGCTGGCCAGTGTCGGGCTGGCGAAAGAGCGAGAGCTTGGCAAGCACGGAGAGCAGCGTGCCGTTGTCGAGTTCAGCGGATTGCAACGGGCCGAGGGCAAAGGCGGAAAACAGTTGTCCGCCCAGGCCGGTGAGTCCCAGCGGTGCGCCAGGACCATCGGTTTCAAAAAGGCGGAACGTGCTGCGCAGACCACGCCACAGATCATGCTTTGTCGAATCAGCGAGCGCGCGGCGTTCCGCCAGCCGACGCAGGCGATTGATGCTGTAATGGTCGAGGTAAAGTTTGCGCTGGCGTGGCGTGGCGGCGTCAGTGAACAAAAGCCCGCGTTCTTCCGCGACCATCATCAATAAAAGACGGTAGATCAGCCGCAGCAACGCGTGATGAAGTTCACGGGCACTGACCGAGTTGCTAGCGACAGCAGTTTGGAGATTTTCATTGCGAGCCAGGAATCCAGAGCCAAGCTCTTGAACGACTTGCTCCACCGCGAAACTCAAGCCATCGCGGATGCGGGCACCAGATTCGAGCGCGTCCTGATGATAACGTTCGAGCAACGACTCGGCGGATTTGTCCACCGAGCGCGGCAGGCGCGTAACGTGCAGCAGCCGGTAGAGCACGGCGAAGTCGGCGAACAGTTCCTCACTGAACATCCGGTCGAGATCAAACTCAACGTAGGAAAGTTTGATGAGCCTCGTGGAATCGCGGAGCAGACGCAGAAGCTTGCCGTTCGTGACGAGGCCGTAGAGGTGCTCCGTCAGGTTGAGATATTCCTGCAAGTGCGCGTGCGGACTGACGCGCGGGCCGCTGGTTGGCTTTTTGTCGAGGGATTCGCGCGCGCCGACAATATGAACACGGAAACCACCGTGACTCCGCAGATGGTGCGAGAGGCGGAACGGTTTGTCGCCCACGAGCTCGGATTGCGATTGGAATTCCAGTTCGGCGTAGCCGAGCAAACCTATCAACGGGATGATCCATTGGTTGCGCGTCTCGGACGTGGCGGGAGTGCCTTCCTTGACACCTTCGAGCTTGTGTTGAAATGCGGTGTAAAACGCCTGTGCCGCCGTCCACGCACGAACAATCTCCTCTTTCAGCTTCGCTTGCGAATCGAGGCCAAAGTCGGCAGGCCGTTGACCAACGAAATCCCCTTTGTCGAGTTTTGCCAGCAAGTCGCCCGACAAAATCGCGCCTTCAATTCGGATGGAGGGGAAGTTCATGCGGCAAGCGGTTGGAGAATGATGGGTGGATTTTTGGGAGACTTGCCCTCCAACCAATCAAGAGCCGACACGACATTTCCTTCACCCGTGACGGAATGCCACTGACACTTGCGCTTGCCGCAGAATCCATCACGCAGCGCGATAGCAACCGTGGCGTGATCCCCGGAATCAACGCCGCTCACAAAACCTTCGACCAGATGAATTGTGACGTTGGCCGTCTCTAGTTCGCAATGAAGTTGGCGAAGAAAGAAAAGCGCGGAAAGCGCAGTTGCCGCGCCTGGCCCGACGCTCCACCAGCGAGCCCGAGGTTCACGCTCGAAGTCGCCGCGCGGACGCGGATTTCCGAGGTCGTCGAACGCGGCGGACAGCGGCGCTTCGAGAATGAGTGTAATTTCAGCTAGCAAGCGAGATTTCTCGGCAACAGCTTTCACTGTCTCTCCGAACTGATGCTTCTTCGCGTCAGATTCAGATGGCAATGCCCAAGCCATGCCGGTCGTGCGCTTTTTGCCGGAAAAACCCAGGTCAACAGCAACAAGTGGACGCTTGCGAAGCGCCAAACCAGATCGATCGTTGATGACGGGGAGGAATTTCACAGTTTTGCTTGGGCGTTCGGCAAAAGCACATAGAGACCGAGGATGTCCATCGGCAGCACGGGATAAACAACCTCGAATCTTCCCGCGCGAAAGAGTTTGCTGAAGCGCTCATGGGCTTCGACCAGGTGCTTGTTGCGGTCCTCTGCCACGGCATCGAACTCGTTGCGAAGTTGGTCAACAAGTTTTGCTTCGTTTTGAAAATAGTTTTCGCGCGATTGCGATGTGAGGTCGCCAGCGGGACGCGCGCGGTCGAGCAAATCCATTGCTTCTCCGGAGGTGAGAAACTCGCGGTCGGTCGGTGAGCCGCGATAACCCCACACGAGCATTTCTTCGGCAACGATACGCGCTGGGCCATTCTTCTCGCCAATGACATTGCGGCAGCGAAACAACAGCAGCGTCGTCTTCACGCAAACTTCCTTGGAACGCATCACGGCAGCCCGAGCAGCCGCACCCATATCGGCGTGGGCAAGACTTCGCGCCATGACGAACTGGCAGAGCGCCTCTACAAATGGATGATTGCGACCGAGGTAAATATGCTTCTTGGGCGTCGGAGAACGGAAGCTCACGTCCAGCACGGGTTCGTCGGGCAGATGCGCGCGAAGCAAGGCTGGAAGATTCCCTGTGTGCAACCGCCAATCTGCTTTTGTGCGGTCAATTTGAGCGCCGAGAATTTCCATCAACGCGCCAGTGACAAAGCGTTCAACGGCGGCCACATCGCCGATGGCGGTGTCGGTTTCGCGCAGATCGGTTTCGAGTTCATCGGCCTTGATGGCGTGTTGGGCAAAGATGGATCGCGTTTCCTCCTCACGCTTGGCTGCTTCCTCAATTTTGTGCGTGATTCGCAATTCGGCTTCGCGAGCTTCGGCAAAATCTTCGAGATCGAGTTCGAGCTTGAGTTGGTTCTTGTCGGTACGGGCTTTGACGCGTCGGTCGGGATTGAAAAGCAGTGCCTTCGCCACAGTATCAAGCACGGTGCTGCTGTCTTCTGGAAACGGAACGGTTATTCCCCGGTCGCGGCGAATCTGTCGGACTTTTTCCAAAATCACGCCGAGCACAAGGCCGTCCACCGGATTGTCGCGACCGAATAGCAAGTAAGCCTTCACCTGTTCTGCGGTCTGACCGAAGCGGTCAACTCGGCCTTCCCGTTGTTCGAGCCTGTTGGGATTCCACGGCAGGTCGTAATGCAGGACGGCCGTAAATGAGTCTTGGAGGTTGATACCTTCAGAGAGGCAATCCGTGGCGACAAGCAGGCGGCGCGGGGCTTTGCCCAGGTCGGTCACACGTTGGCGGCGCACATCGTCAGGGTCTTCGCTCGTCACAACCTCAATACGCAAGTCTTTGAACTTCGCTGCGAGCAGCGAACGAAGCTGCTCTCCGACGTAGCGCGCAGTCGCAAGATAGCGGCAAAAGACGACGGGCTGAAAACCGTCACGCAGCCATTCCGCCAGTGTCTTCGCAGCGGCTTCGAGTTTGCCGTCATGCTTCGCACCAGAGAGGGATTCGAGTTGGCGCGCGAAATTCGCAAGCTGACGCTTTTCAGGGTCGCTCCACGAAACTTGTCCGACCGTCTGACTTGGCGTGACATCGAGTAAAAAGCCATCCGATGAATCGAGAACTGGATTCCCTTCAAGCTCGACACCTTCAGATTCACCAGCGGGAGCTTCCAAACGGTTTCGCAGCATTTCGATTCCCGCAGCCGGGCTGGACATGATGCCGCGCAGCAGGCCGAGCGCAGTCCAATAGTGGACGCGCTGTTCGCGTTCAGGGCCTGAGTGTGCCGCAACGAGTTTTCGCGCGAACTCCAACACCTGGTCAAAGAACACGGCGTAGGTCGCGCCGAGTTCGTAAGAAATCTCACCCGCCTCTCGTTTAGCGAATGGTGTGTCTTCGCCCATCCATTTCAAAACGTCGCCACGCCGGCGTTGCACAAAGTGACGCGCGAGGCGCTTGCGTTGCTCAGGCCCAGCCGAAGGAAGGTCGAGGTTGGCAAAGTCGCGGTGCAGCAAACCGAGCAGCGATTGAAATTCTTCAGGCTTCCCGCTGTGGGGGGTCGCCGTCAGCATGATAAGGTGTTGTTCATCTTTCGCCACGATACGACGCATGAGATCGTGACGCTGTTGTTGCCCCGGACTCGCTCCGCTGGGGCGGGCGCAAGTGTGGGCTTCGTCCAGAATCACCAGTTCCGGGCACTGGCTGATGAACACGTCGCGGCGCGAATCGCTCTTGATGTAATCAATGCTCAACACTTGAAACGGGAAGTGTTGAAACACGCTGGCGTCGCCATGAATTTCCCGGTCGAGTCTCGCTTGTGTGTTGGAGCGAATGACGACCGCTTCAATGCCGACTTTCGCTCGGATTTCCTCCTGCCACTGGTCGCACAAGTGCGGCAGACAAAGCACGGCGAAGCGGCGGGTCACGTGGCGTTCAAGCAATTCGCGGACAATCAGCAACGCCTCAATCGTTTTGCCGATGCCCACGTCGTCGGCTACCAGCAGACGAACCGGCTCGTGCCGGAGCGACATGATGAGCGGAATCATCTGGTAGGCGCGCGGGCGAAAGGAAAGTTTCGCGAGACAGCGGAACGGGCCAGCACCATTGCGGAACGCGAGCCGGGCGGATTCCAGCAACATACGCGCGGAAGAAAATGCGCCCAAGTCTTCTACTTTCGGCCTATGAAACGTGGCTTCGGTTGGTTCGTCTTCGGCAAAGCCAAGTGGTTGGTAGATGCCGGTAATTTCCTCCTCCGAGCCGCCAAGGGGTTTAAGGAGTAAGACATCCGAGTCGTCGGACGGCAAGACGACCCATTCGCGTCCGCGCAAGCTGACGAGGCGACCGGGAGATTTAAGAGTGGAGGGCATTCAAAAAGTTCTAATCGCGCACTTTCCGAAAAATGTCGCCGCGTCCTCGAATCAATTCGTCAAGGCTGTCGCGATAATGCCATACGACGACTTCGCCACCGGCGTTGATAATTGCTTGGCGCTTTGATTCATCTTCTTCACGCAGAGCCGAATCATCATGCGGTGTGCCGTCGCAGAATACCCAAACGTTCGGGTCGTAGAAGAAGTCGGGTTGGACATAGATGCCAGGAAAAGTCTTTTGCGCAGCATCAGGCAAACGCAGGCCTTTCGTGTGAAGATGATCGAGGAACTTGCGCTCGGTCGAGGAAGTCGGGTCAATTTGCCGGACGAGCCGTTGATAGTGGTCTTCGTAGTCCGCGTAGGGCGGACTTTTCACTGATTCAAACGAACACGCGGCGAGCTTTTCGAGCGCAGCTTTGATCAGCCAGCGGTCAAGGCGGGGATGATGACGCTGGTTGTAATAATCAAGCAGGTTGTCGTAGGAGGCCGGACTCAAAGAAGGGTCGTCATCGAATTGGCAAACCTTTATCGTCTCCTCAACAACGCGTCGCCACGGGCCGGTTTGTTCGGCCAACTGGCTCAAAATGCCTAGCGTTCCCTCAGCCGCTTCGTAATAGAGAATGTTGGGATGCTCCGGGTCGCCAATCGCGGTGACGCCAAGCTCGGCGGGTTCGACTTGAAAAACCCGTTCCATTGCCCGCTTGAGCGCGAACTGGAGTGTCAGGACGCCATCTTCATCCAAGCCAAGCGCCGGCACTGGCTCGACGTAAAGAGCATCGGCGATGTTTGTCGTGTAGAACATCACGTCCCGGATGTGGTCGGTGGACTCGCCCTTGTCGGTGAGTTCAGCGCGGCGGCGGTCACTGACAAATGCGCCGGTCTTCACATCAATCGCGAAACCGTTCTTGTCCTCGCGAGCAATCCGCCATTTGCGATTCACCCATACGAGTCGTGCAGTCGGGAGGTAACGCAGTCGCAGCAGGATTTCGCCACTCGCTTTCACCAAACCCGTCGGACCAAGTTGCGTCAGATCGTCGAGCGTGAAGTAGGTGCTAATGTCGTAACCCTTGGTGACACGCTCCTCCTCCTCACAAGTGATGCGCGAGCGTTGCGTAGCGCGGGTTTCACCGAGTTGCAACAGATAGTGCAGGTGTTCCTTGTTCGCCTGACTCGTGAGATCTTCCCCGGAGAAAGGGCAACGATCACGTTTGCCTTCGTCCCCGCGCAGGAAATAGCCGGGCTTGATGCTGACCACGGCATTTTCAAAGCGATTGCCGGGCGGATCGCCGAGCAGTTGGGTGATCTCGAATTTCTGACCCTTGTGATAAATGACGTTGTTCGGCCCAAACTCGCGCAGCGCGATGTGACGCGGACGTGAGATGAATTCCACGCTGGCGTCGCTGCCGGGCAGCATAACGCGAAGCGGCAAGCGAGTGAAGTTGTACCCCGGAAGAAACCCTTCAGCCGCCAGGTAGCGATAAACGTAAAACTCCGACAACTCGCCACTGGTGACTTCGTTGCGAAGCAAATCGAGTTGGCGTTGCGCGAGGCGCTGTTCAAGTTGGGCGTCTTTGAACTCGGGACTGCTCGCGGGATACAGGCCGCTGTTGATTTTCTGCGAAGCGGAGTTGAGTTGGGTTTGCGCGCTACGGTAAAGACCACGCCAGCGTTCGAGCGATTCATCAAGCCGCTCCTTGAGACAGCCGAGTTCCGCATCAATCCAACCGCCCGAAAACCACGCGACTGATTCACCTGTGAGCTTGTGGCGGAAGTCTGCAATCGCTCGCTCGAACGCGCTGCGCACGCGGGCGGCTTCCGCAGGTTTCAGGCTTAATGCCCCAGCAACATCCTCGCGAAGCGGCAACGTGGATTGATTTAGGTCGAGCAAATCGGGCACGGAGTCCCTCAAACCGGGCAATCCAATCTCTGAGAGAAAGATTGCGTGGAGATGGGTGCGGAGCAATTCTTCGTTGAGCAAATCCAGACGCGGCGGCACAACCTGTCCGGCCACAAGATCGGGTTGATTATTGAAGTAATGGCGGTCGTGATTTGACTGTGAACCGCAGAACGTGAAGACAAGCGCGGGCTGTCCACTGCGACCCGCGCGACCGCTCCGTTGCGCGTAGTTCGCCGGATTCGGCGGCGCGTTCCGCATGTGGACGACGCTCAAGCCGCCGATGTCTATGCCCAACTCCATCGTCGGCGAGCAGAACAGTGAACTGATGGACCGGCGGCGGATTTCGCTTTCGTCGTCGCGACCATCCTTCGTCTTCCATTCCGCCCGAAAGCAGTCTTCGCGATCCTGCTTATCCTTGTAGTTGAGTTGTCCAGTATGGTCGGCGGCGAGCAGAAGCTTTCCTACGCCGTAGTCGCGGCGATAAACGCCTTGGAAAAATGGATTCGGCCGAAGTTCGAGTTTCTTGTAAGAGCGCAATTTCACCGCATCGGCGCGGACGGTCTGACCGTCGCCAGGTTTCCAGATGACTTCCGTGAGTTTCAGTTGGTAAAGGCGTGTTGGTTTGCCCTCGCGATTCTTGGCTTCATTGCTTGTCAAATAACCGGCTTTGTTTTCGAAAGCGGCCAGCAACTTCTCGATGAAGTCCTGGTAGTCCGAAGCTTTCAAATTGCGGTGCAGTTTCTCTTGAGCGAAGCGGCGCACAAATCTTCCGTAACCACTTTGCGGTCCGATGCTCCGTGTCTCGCGGCGACTGTAACGCGCGAGCGATTCGGTGCGAATCGAAGCGGGCGATGGAATGTCGTCCTCATCCTCATACCGCCACGGCGCGCGAAGCCGCTCGCGGAACGCTGTTGCATGTTCCTTGATTTTCGCTTCCGTCAGATACGATTCGCTATGGAGGGCGAATTCGTGTCGGAAGAAATCAAGCGTCACGCGAATCAACTCGCGGCGGTCGCTCGCGCCGAGCTCATTGAATACCGGAACATCAGTCCAGAGCTTCTCCATCGCGGCGATTTCGTCGAGATGGTCGTAGTCAATATGAAGAAGAGCGCATTGTTCGAGATTTGGCAGCACCACCCGCCAGCCACGCCGAAGGTCGTGAATCGAGCGAAACGCGAAGTAGCTTTCCAGCGTTTCTTCGTAAATGCGCTTGCGAAATTCCGGGAGGTCCGAACCACCGGTGGCATAATCGTCAAATTGAAGTCCGCTAGCGACCCGCACCGCCCGGCCCAGCGTAGTGAGGCGGAGTTCTTTTCCTTCCGCAGTCTCGACGGCCTTGCGAATTGCGGAGCGCAACCGGACGACATCCATGAAGTCGTTGAAGTGTCCGGCTTGCAGCGCGGCATCCTGCCTATTGTCCGTGAAACTGAGAAGCTTTTGGTCACGCAAGCGATAGCCATGTTCCGCCATCCGCGTGAGAATGGCGAAAGCAGAAATGCTCGTCGCCGTGCTGCGGCCTTCAGTGCCAAGCTGACTGAGCTTGGTGGAATCCCTCGTTTGACGGTCGGGCATCAGTCCCGATGTCGGATCAAACAGCAACGGCGCAGTCATAAACCAACCCTGCATGCAGCCTTCGCGCGGTTCATCCGAGCAACTACCGTGCGTGTCGTAATAAATGCGTTGCGGCATCCGCGCCTTGTATTTTCTTTGCACGCGGACTTGACCGGCGGAATTCACGTCAAGCCAGGAGTCGGGCAGGAGTTCGAGGTCGGTTTCGGGATTCCACAAGTCGGCGTTCGGAATGAGATAACCTCGCGTGATGTCGTCTTCCTCGTCTTGAGACGGATAAAATGCCCGTGGCATCAGTTTGCGTCCCGCCGGGTCTTTCGAGACGCAAAGAAGTGTTTCGCCGGAGTACCGACTGAAGACTGCGGGAAACAACGGTCTGTCTGGCTCACCCACGACATGATAGCCGGCCCGCAACGTAATGTGGCGTTGCTCGCCCCGATCCAGCGTGACGTAGATCGCACCCGTTTGAGAAAAGAATTGATGAAGCTTGAATGGGAGATGGGTATAACGCTTGCCCTCATCAAGCAGGCGCTTATTCGTTCCTCCAAGCCAAAGCAGAACTTCACGCAGATGTTGGTCGCACTGCGGTTGCGAGTGCCCCGTCTGCTCGGCAAGCAAAATGGCCACATCTGAGAACCGCATCGGTTTGTTGCGAACCAATTGTCCCTCGCGATCCGCCAAGGCGATGCAAGCTTCGAGCCACGCGGCCGTCGGGTGCGCCAGCAGCGCCGCTTCCGGGGCGTTCATGTTCACCGGTGCGACGACCGCCAATTTCAGCGCATCAGTTTTGGGAGCGCCGGGAAACGTTGCCATGAGCGTCTCCCGAACTACGGCTTCAGGTTTGAACGGCTTGCCAAAAAGTTCCTCGGCGACCCTGGCCACTTGTTGTTTCTGCTCCGCAATCGTGCCGACCGAAATCATCGTCGCGGACGTTCCGATGCAGACGACCGGATGTTTAGCACGCGACCGGATTCGGCGAATGAGCATCCCCACATCCGCCCCCTGACGACCGCGATATGTGTGCAACTCGTCAAAAACCAGAAATCTGGCCTCATCGTAGATTGCCTCTCGCAGATTTCGTTGGCCGCCGCGCGTAAGCAGCAGCTCCAGCATCATGTAATTTGTGAGGAGAATGTGCGGTGGTTCAGCTTCCAATTCGTCACGGCGGGTCTTGTCTTCCTGCCCCGTGAATTTCGCAAAGCGAATGGGAAATTTCTCGCCGCGAGACTGCTGGTAGTTGTCGGCATAGCGCCGCAACTCCTCCTCCTGCGAGTTCACCAGTGCGTTCAACGGATAAACGATCACCGCTGTAACGCCTGTCGGCATCGGGTTTCCAGATTTGAACAGGTGGTCGAAAATAGCGGCGATATAGGTGAGCGATTTTCCTGAACCCGTGCCCGAGGTAACGACGAAATCGTTGCCGGCCGCCCCAAGCTGGATTGCCTCCAACTGGTGCTCGAACAATTCGTAGCCGCGAAACGCTTCTCCCAACGGTGCGGCGAGAGTTCCAGACGCCACGAGTTCTTCAATTCGTCCCACCTTCGCGAACGACGGATTAAATGTCAGCAGCGGCTCTGGCCATAAATGGCCGTCATTGAGGTGCTGCTCGACCCGCTTTCGCATCTCATCATCGGAAATGGAAACAAAACTGCGAATGTAGCTCGCATAATCGCCCATAATTCGACGGTGAACTTCAAAGATGTCCATTTGCTGAGACTTCCGTGCGCTGCGTTCCTCGAAGGCTATCGGATGGGGCGGAAGCCGACAATCCGCATTATGGTCCAGCACTCAAGAAGCAGACTGCCGTGACCAAGGCGCGCCTTGCTCCGCTGCACGGACTGACGGTCGGCCCTTTCCCCTCTCGACCACGCCCGCTCCGCTGCGCAAAACGCGCGCTCGTCACGAGCGGCATTCGCACCAACGCCGTAAACCCGGCCGCTTCCGTTGGGAGCTTGGCTCGGCGCTTCGCTACTTCCTTGCTCCGTAATTCACTCCTCTACGGAAACGCTTCTCTTCCGTCGCCAACATCCACAACCCAAACGTTCTGCTGTTACGTCAGGAGCGGGTTCTTGGTTTGCCAGCCCGCAATGCGCGCAATGAGTAGCCACGACCGTTCTCGAATGGTTCAACGCGCGCTTCGACTTCCAATACGGGATAACGCACCGTTGCGAGGCCATAGCTTTTGTAGGTTTGCGCAAACAGTTCGGTTTCGATCATTCCGGTCCAGTCGGCCAGCGAGAGAAACTTCATTGGCTCGCCCGTCACCTGATGATGCGTGCGTTGCTCGACAACAAGGCCGCACGTCGTCACGGTTTCTCCGACGAACTCTCCGAGACGATTCACGGGGCAATAGGTGTCCCACGCGACATCATCGAATAATTCGAGTGGATGCCCGCTCACGGCAAAGCCGAACAAGTCGGTCTCCGCTTCCAGACGTTCGCGACGAGTCGGCTCGTTGAGCGGGATTCCGGGAAGTTGTTGCAATCCGGGCGGTGGGATGAGCCAGCGCTGGTTGGTCTTGGCGGTAGTGCCGTAGGTCTTGAGCAGATGCTGTGCCTGCCAGAACTGTCGTGTTCGCGTTTCCCCAAATTCATCAAAGGCGCCGACTCGAATCATCGCTTCAAAGTCTTCGCCAGACGGAGCAACGCGGTGGAAGAACTCGGCCATTGAGGTGAATGGGCCACGATCACGGCCCGCGAGCATCGCATCCGCAACACGCTTCGTGAGTCCCTTCACGTGCGTCAGCGGTACGCGGATGAATTTGCCGTGCGGCACGAAACCCGGCCCCGGTTCGTTGACGGACGGAGGCAGTAGTTTCAAGCTCAGCCGATGGCATTCGAGGACATAAACCAGCGGATGGTAGAAACCTTTGCTGTTCGTCAACACGCCCGCCATGAACTCAGCCGGGTAGTACCGCTTCAGCCACGCCGCCTGATACGCCTCCACGCCGTACGCGGTGCTGTGCGCTTTGCAGAAGGCGTAGCCGGCAAAGCCGGTGACCAGTTCCCACACTTCAACAATCTTCTCCGGCGAGTGTCCGCGCGCCCGTGCGGATGCGAAGAACTCACCGCGGATTTCCTCGATGACAGTGCGCTTCTGCTTGTTCAGCGCGCGGCGCAACACATCGGCGCGACCGGGCGGCAGACCCGCAAACGCTTCACTGATTTGTAGAATGTGTTCCTCGTACACGACCAGCCCGTATGTGCTGCGCAGGCACGATTCCAGTGACGGATGAGGATAGACCACGGGTTCCATGCCTTGATACCGGCGCGTAAATGCCAGCTTCTTGCCTTCATTCGCCGCGCCGGGCCGAATGACACTCACGATGGCGACGAGTCCGTCAATTTCGCAAACGTTCGTCATCTTGCAGAGGCTCGTCATCGCGGGGCTTTCAATGTGATGCACAGCGCGAGCGCCGCCGCTGGCGATCATTTCCCACACTTTGGGATCTTGCCAGGGTTCCAGACCGATGAGGTCAACGGTAATGCCGCGTTTCCTCACCGCTTCCTTCGCGTCGCGCATCACTGCCAAGCCGCCTTGCGCGAGAATATCCATCTTCACCAGGCCGACTGCTTCCACCGCGTCCATATCGAGATGCGTCGTGGCATAGCCCTTATTTGCGATGAATGTTGGCGTCAGCGTGTGCATCGGCTGGCGGGAAAGCACGACCCCGCATGGGTGCATTTTCGGATGACGCGGAAAGCCGTCGAGAAATCCTGCCGTCTCAATGGCTGTCTTGTACGGCTCCTCGTCGAGCGGCAGGCTGCAAGTCTCAGGGCTGGCGCGGAGCAGTTCAATCAGACCTGCGCCGCCTTTTGGTGCCGGTTCATAAGGCACCCAACCGCTGCCAAAGCCCCACGGGAAATGTTCGGTGAACTTCCGCACGTCGCGTTCCCCCACCCCGAGCACCTTGGCCACTTCCGCGAACGCGCTCCGCGCTTGAAAGGTCGAAAAACCGCCCACCACGGCACAACGCTCGCGGCCATACTTCCCAAAGATGAGCTTCACCACGTCGTCTTTGCGGTCGTGTGCGAAATCAATGTCAATGTCAGGAAGTTTGTGGAGAGCCATCCGTTCCTTGTTCAGGAAACGCCGGAAGTAGAGGCCGAAGCGGATTGGACACACGTCGGAAATCCCAAGGCAATGGCAAACGAGTGAATCCGCCGCGCTGCCGCGCGTGATCCATTCGATGCCACGCTCGCAGCATGCTTGCAGCAAATCCCAAGTGATGAGGAAATAGTCCTCATACCCAACGTCCGCAATGATGCCTAACTCTTCCTCGACCTGTGCTCGCACTTGCGCGAGCGGCACGTCCGCACCGAGGTCCGAAACGATGCGCTTCCCGGTGTAACGCCTGCGCAATCCATCAAGCACCAGATGTCGGAGATATTCGCTTGAGGGCGAACCATCGGGCGTACCAAATGGGGGAAATTGTGGCTTCCCAAACGGAAACGCGAACTCGCATCGGTCGGCAATTTCGTGTGTGGCGCGAATCCAGTCAGGATGTTGCGCGCACGTCGCAGCGAATTCGGTTGGCGTGCGAAAGTGAAAACGCCCTCCGTTACGCTTATCGGGGTGACCATGTTTCAACAACGTGAGCGTACGAATACTTTGTAGGATGTCGTAACGGCGGCGATCTTCGGGCTTGGCGTAATAAACCGAGGGACATGCGATGATGCCCTCGCGCTGAGTTGCTGCGCGGTAGAAATGGCCCGGAAAGAATCCTTCCAACGTCGCATCCGAACTGACCGCAAGGAGTCCATCGCTGTGCTGCGCGAGATATGACCGTCTCAATGGCTGTCGCTGCTTTGCTGCAACCGATGTTTCGTCTCCTTCCGCACTCTCAGCGTGGCGCGAAAGCAGACGACAAAGATTCAGGTAGCCGGTCGCGTTCGCTGCGTACAGCAGCAGCGGACTTATCCCAACGCGCACTTCCGCGCCTATGACGGGCTTGATGCCTGCCGTCTGCGCCGCTTGAACAAATTCAACGACACCATGCAGGTTGCCGCTGTCCGTCAACGCGACTGCGGGCAATTCGTGTTGCTTCGCCAGTTCTACAATGGCGCTGGGCGAGAGCGTTGAGTCCAGAAACGAGTAGTAGCTGTGGCAACGCAGAGGGACGTAACTCGTCGCCTTTTGACGGACGATAATTTGCAGTTTTGATTTCTTCGGTGTGCACTCGCCATCGGCAGGAACCAACGACTCGCGCGGCCCATTCCGCAGGAGGAAGTCATGGCCACGTAGAATCACCGAATGCCCGCGCGCTTTGCGCAGTTCATCAATCACTACAGCGACCCGCGACCGGGCGTCCTGTCGTTGCGCCGAGATTTCCAGCGGCAATTCGCTCCGAAAGCGGCCGTCGTACACGTTCGACAATTTGAGCGAAACCAGCCGCAGGCTGACGCGGCGCTTCCAGGCGTGCCGCAGCATGCCATGCAGGCGACCATACACGTCCGTCTCCAAATCGGTCGGTTCAATGAGACTGTCACTCAACTGATCTTCGGCCATGTCGTTGTAGCGGACTTTGACCGTCAACGTGCGAATACTCCGGCCCTCGTCGCGCACTTTCGCGAACAGGCTGTCCGCCATGCGTCGCAACGTGGCCTCGACGTAATCCTCGTCGGTCAGGTCACTGCCGAACGTCTCTTGCTGACTGAAAGTCTTTTGCGGGTCCCGCGCCGGAATCAGCGGACGTTCATCAATCCCGTGGGCAAATCGGCGAATGCCTGCTGCCTGATTTCCAAGGAGCAGTTCCAGCATCTCCAGAGGCGTTGCCGCAACGTGGCAAATCCGTGCGAGGCCAGCGGTGTTCAATCGCACACTCGTCTTCGGACCAATGCCAGGCAGCCACTTGTTCGCCAGCGGATGGAGGAAGGCAACCTCCCCGCCAAGCGGCACTTCATGGAACGCAGCGGGCTTTCTCAACTTGGAAGCAA
>Ga0210408_10000518_pt1 | contig 48830 bp, 39 predicted proteins | sample IncBWH4MmetaG_FD_155471 | JGI IMG/M metagenome (GOLD analysis project Ga0210408, IMG submission 155471) | Forest soil microbial communities from Barre Woods Harvard Forest LTER site, Petersham, Massachusetts, United States - Inc-BW-H-4-M | ecosystem: Environmental > Terrestrial > Soil >...
TGCAACTGGTTCATCATCCGCGTGCGCGCCTGCACCATCCGGTGCCGGTGCCACAGCAGTTGCCGCAGATCGCGATTCTCCCAGCTCGGTACCCAGATCCGCGGAAAGTCATCCTTCAGCATTAACCTCAGAATATGCTGCGCATCCTGGCGATCGGTCTTCTGCTTGCGTTCCCGCTTCCTACGGATCTCGGCCGCGTCGCCAATCCATAACTCGATGTTCAGTTCCGCCAGCAGTCGCTCGAACCAGCGTGCATGCCCACTGGCTTCCATCCCCACACGCACCTTCAGTCCCTGGGCCGCGAGCTCACGGTAGAACTTCTCCGCTTCCTCGCGGTGCTGCAATGCCCGCTCTTGCAGTTCTCCGGTCTCGGTATCCACATACGCAATTTGTTGGAAGCCCGGGTGATAATCGCATCCTATAATGATCATTGTTCGGCTCCTTCCTCCCGAGCCTTCTTGGTTGGTTTAGGCACCACCAAAGTCTACTCGGGCGTGGGAGCCGACATTGTCATGCAATCAATTACAGTGCGCCGGGATAAACCGGCATGAAGCAGAGAATGCAAAATTCTTACGAGTAAGGAGTAGCGATCCGCTCGGCCCCGAGTTTTGCGTTGGGTACCGTGAGGTACACGACGAAGCGTAAACAGGGGAATAGGTGGGGTGGGCTATAGAGCTCCGAAAAGATGCAACCCGGACGCCGACGTCTTTGTAATGCGCGGAAGGCAACATGATCGGGGACGATAGCGCGAGTTCCCGCTCAGTCCGGCGTAGTCGAAGACCCCAGACACGCCTAGATACTTCATGCACGAGAACCGGGAGATCTCGGAGATGCCTGCGACGAAATCAGTCGCAGGACGGCGGGAGAAGGCTCAGGCCGCACGGCCCGCGTGTACGTCCCCGAGGAGTCACACAGCGGCATAGTACCGATGAATCATTCGAACAAAGACGGAACATCGTTGGCGGAGAGTGAGGAGGGAAGGCTGCTGATCAAGGAGAACACTTATCCATCTGGCACGTACCCGACACTGAGCGGGTCTGCGCGTGGTCCACGGGTGGGCGAGTGAGCGGACAAGCTGTTCGCTTGGCCGTTACTCATCCGAGATAAGAACCGGATGCGCTAATGAGCGCCCGTCCGGGTCCGTGCGGGGTTGTGCCTTGAAAGCTCATGGAGTTCAGTTTCCTGAGATGGAGACCGCGGCAAAGCTTAGCTTGCAGCCGCGTACCGAGTCTTGCGTGATGTCCGGCAACGGCCATTGCGAAGCGGAGACAGGGAGGTTACAGGCCGGAACATCAGTGAACGACAAAATAACCCCGAAATCGACCGCGGTGGAAGTAGCCGACCTTATCCCCCAAAGGGGAAGGCAGAAACGTTGGATGCGACATGGCAAGTATCCAGCGATGCTTCCGGGGTTCGTACCGCCGGCATGCAGCCAAAGGAAACCATGGGAACAAGGGAGATCCGTTGGGTTCAAGCTTAACTAGCTTGTAAGGTCCGACAAGCCGACAAAGCAAGGACGACCTGAAGACGCGACGGAAGTCAGACTGGCTGATAGTACTCTGCGGTCGGGAGAGCCGACCACATGGGGAAGCGGTCAGCGGAAGTTGAACCGTTCGAAGGAAATATGGGCTCCATACAAAGGGAGGATTCGGCCTTCTATGCAAAGAGAAGAAAAGCCAACCATAGCAACCGGACTCGAACGAATAGCAGCGAAAGCACGGTGTGAACCAAAGCTTCGGTTTACGTCGCTGGCCCATCACATCACCAAGGAACGAGTTTGGGAGAATCTATGTCAGATTGCGACCGACTCGGCCGCTGGGGTGGATGGACAGACCGTACCGGAGGCGAAAGAGAGCTTTGAGGTATGGATTGAAGCCATGCTTCAATCGGTGCACCGCGAGGGATATCCAGCGCCGAATATCCGGCGTGTGTATATTCCGAAGCCGGGAAAACAGGAGAAACGCCCGTTGGGCGTGCCTTGTGTAACAGACCGGGCGCTCCAGAGAAGCGCCGCGCAGGTACTCTCCGCTATTTATGAGCAGGACTTTCTGTCGTGCTCGTTTGGCGGACGGCCTGGGCGGGGTGCCCATCAAGCACTGGCCAGTTTGCATGAAGAAATAGCTGGCCGGAAAGTGGAATGGGTGCTGGAGGCGGACCTCAAGAACTTTTTCGGGAGCTTAAGCCACGAATGGATGCTCCGCTTTGTCGAACATCGAGTAGGAGACCCGCGTCTGATCAGCCTGATCCGGCGCTGGCTGAAAGCAAGCATTCTGGAAGATGGAGAGGTCCATGCGAACGAGGAAGGCACCCCACAAGGTGGTTCGATCAGCGTTTTGCTGAGTAATGTCTACCTGCACTATGTGCTCGACCTGTGGTTCGAGCAGGTGGTCAAGCCTCGATTACGGGGCGAAGCCTATATGGTGCGGTACATTGACGACTTTGTGCTGTGTTTCCAATATCGCGCGGATGCCCTCCGTGTCCAGAAAGCACTGGGCCTGAGACTGAGGAAGTTTGGCTTGACCTTAGAATCGTCAAAGACCAAGCTCGTCGAATTTGGTCGCTTTGCACAGCGACACGCAGGCAAGCGTGGCCGGAGACGCCCGGAGAGGATCTACTTTCTGGGCTTCACCCTGTACTGCACGTGCAATCAGAAAGGCAACTTTCGGGTTGGGCTGCGCACGGAAAAGTCACGCCTGCGGCGCTCGTTGATGCACTTGCAGGACCAGATGCGGCGGATGCGGCACTTGTCGCTCCGAGAGCAAGCTGACTGCCTTAATCAAATGCTCCGCGGTCACTATGCGTACTACGGCATCGCAGGGAACATCAGGGCGTTGCAACGGGTCCATCGGGCCGTGGAATGTTACTGGCGCAAAATGCTGAGCAGCCGGAGTTGGGAAGGGCAGGTCTGGTGGAAGCAATTTCAGCAGATCAAGGAGCGGTTTCCGTTGGAGCGACCAAAGCTGTATCTCCCTTACTCGGAGCTGCAAGCTATCGCCACGTTGTGAATCAACTTCTGACGAGCGTAGTGCGGGAAATCTGCATGCTACGTTCTGTGGGAGCCGGGGAGCGGGCGACCGCCCCCGGCCACCCGGTGGCGGTCAGCAATGATCGTCCCTACCGCGATCTCACAACCCGAATAGGCGGCGAAAGTTTAGTTCCTTGATGCCGCCCAGAACCAGTTTTTGCGTAGCCGACTAACCTCCGCGAACTGACCACCGAAGTCGCCGCTCGTCGGTGGGATGTCATCGCTCGAATACACGAAACCGGAAAAGCTGTCCAAAACCCCTCTGAAGCTGAAAAACAGAATCAAAGTTCGATCCTGATGGTGAAACCGCACGATTTCACCGCCGCCGCTAGAGAGGTATGAGAGATGCGCGGGAAGAGCAATCAGGTCTCCTCTGCCACCCCCACCTTCGGTCCGGTTCTCGTATGTTCCGGCGAGGACATCGTTGACCACTGCTGTTCGAGCAGCATAGTGGAACCGAAAATCTAGGTCTGTCGTCAGTGCCGTAAAGGGTACGAACACTGCAATTGCCGCTGTGCCTAAGCAGACAAGCGAAGGAAGCATGGACACGACGAGTCCGCTTTTCCACGCCTTTATCAAATGAACGAGCGACCAGATCAGCGCGACGATGAAAAAGACCCCAACCACCATTTCAAACAGTGGCTCCAAAAACGGCGTGAGGTACTCAACGAGCGTCCAACGGAACACACTGACGAACAGGACTACGCCCAAGGCGCACAACGCCACGAGTAGGGCTGTACTGCGAGTTTTTGGTTTCGTTTCGACTTGATCGGCGGTCGTCTGCATTTGCGAGAAGTCTATGCCCCGACTCTCAATTGTTGCAAAATCGCGATAGCGCTCACCGACGGGTCAATGAGCGCCTGATTACGTCAACTACGGTGGGTCCTTCGCGCTTGGGGTGAGCTGGCTATTTCGGGTGCTCCCACGTTTCGGGATTGATTGAAACTTTGCCCTCTACCGTGACGACTTCGAGCAGACTGCTGGTATTGAATCCGCTGATTATGCCCCAGTAGTAATGTGAAGCCGTGCGACGAAGGAGTTTTGGATTGTGCACTAAGTCGCCTAATCGTATCTGATGAATGAGCCGTCCATCCTGCCACAGTTCGATGAGCACCACGTCGGTCTTGTAGTTCAGGGGCAGCAGGTTGATGCCGTCATCGCAAATGGCGACGAAACCAGTGTCGGAAACAAACACGATTCTGTGCCAACTAGGTATCTTCCAAAGCGCCGTGCCATCGGACATGCGGTACACGGTCGTGTCACCATTTGGCACAGATTCAACAAAGTACCCATGATTTTCCGACCACACGACCACCTTTGCTGGTGGGGGCAACGGTGTGTCCGCCCACAACGAAGTGCCCACTAGTGCACCAAAAAGTATCAGGTTGAGCTTAGTTGCAATTCGCACACGATCATCCTAAGCGGCCCGAAAGGCTCTGGTCCACGTTACGTTCGGACCATCCCGGTAGATGGAATAAACTTGCCTTACATTGACCAGGTTCTCTCAGCTTCGTGACTTCACGGGGCTTCAGTAATCTTGAGGGCAGCGGAGATTAGAAAACTACACGTTTCTAACACCCATAATCTCCTGGCGAGAAGCCCCTGTTTTCGGCGATCTCCCCAGATCGATTTCGCAGAGGTTTTCTAACGCACGAGAGATTCCACAAACTGTCGGCCGCTCGGTCGTGCATTGGTTCGAGTTCCAACGAATCCCCGACCGAAAGAACTCTGGATCGTTGGTGCACTGCGGCGTCGCTCGCGCTAACTAAATGTTTTGAGCCGCAAATCCGTGTTCCTACCCTACACTCATGGTTGATATGGCAAGGAATTGGAAGGCCGTATTTGAGACCTGGACAAAGCCGTCGAGCGACACTGAAGCCGAGAAACAGGCCAATGCCGAGCGGATGGTTCGGGATGCCATCAACGCCTACGAACCGCTGAAGACCCGCAAGATCAAAATCATCCCGCAAGGTTCCTATCGCAACAACACAAATGTCAGGGCGGAAAGCGACGTGGACATCTGCGTATGCTGCATGGACCCGTACTACGCCAGCTACGAGTTCGCCGACTATACTGCTGGAGATGCGGGAAATGTCGCGGCCGGTTACCGTTACGCTGAGCTAAAGGATGATGTTGAAGCCGCTCTAGTGAAGAAGTTCGGCAGAGCTGGCGTGCAGCGCGGAAAGGAGGCATTCGATGTGCATCCCAACACTTATAGAGTGGATGCAGACGTGGTTGCGGCGTTCGCGCATCGTCGCTACCAGAAAAAGACTTACAACTACTTGAGCGCGGACGATTACGTCTACCCTTACACGGAGCCGGAAGGCACGCAGTTCTTCCGGGATGGTGGAGGCTGCGCGATCATAAATTGGCCGGAGCAGCATTACGTGAACGGCGTGGCGAAGAACAAGGCCACAAATTATCGTTTCAAGTCCAACGTCCGGGCGCTCAAGAATCTGAAACACGATATGGAGGCCAATGGGAGCGAGGCGCAGAAGCAGGCGGCGAAACAGGCTCCTTCCTGTCTTGTGGAATGCCTCGTGTACAACGTGCCAGCTTTCGGGGACTCAGACTGTTACTCGATGGTTCGGGACGTGATTGTCTTCTGCTACAACGCCACGAAGACTGATGAGGCATGCAAAGCTTGGCTCGAACTGAACGAGATGAAGTGGCTATTCCAAGCAACGCAGCCATGGACACGTGCGCATGCCAACACATTCCTGCTTGAGGCATGGCGATACGGGACTGGTGCCACAGTGTCCTCCAGCACACAAAAATGGACACTATTATGGACACTAAGCGGAACGAAGTTCACTAACATATTGAAAAGAGGTGAGTTGTGGCAGCCGGACCTGTAAGCCGAATTTTGTCTGCCGGAAGAATCCGGCAGGACGGTCATTCCTCTGGGCCGCGCATTGCTGCGGGGCTCTAGCGACCTACCCGGAGGTTGTTACGCGCCGAGCCGGCACGTGCCCCAGCCGAAGCCGGAACTCCCTCCCTATTTGGTCTTGCTCCGTGTGGGGTTTGCCCTGCCCGCTGCATCACTGCCGCGGCGGTGCGCTCTTACCGCACCTTTTCACCCTTACCTGGATGTCGCCACCCGGGCGGTATGTTTTCTGTGGCACTTTCCGTCGGCCGGGCTTGAACCCGGTCTCCCGGACGTTATCCGGCACACTGCTCTGCGGAGTTCGGACTTTCCTCTCCCGTTGCCGGGAGCGACCGTCCGGTCCGGCTGCCAACGCCTTCATTATAGCCGACGTCGCTGCCCCAAACAGGCCTCCCCGGGGCTCACCGGAGACCGCCAAACAGGCTCTGCTAAACTGAGGTGTGCAGAACTTCTGCTCGTTGCGGGAAACTTTTCTCGCCATGCCAAGGGCTCGTTTCTGGATACACAAGCCTGGCCCATGATTCACACTGTCGAGAAACTTGTCGAGACAATCGCCCTGGTCGGGACGGGCGCGGGCGTCAGTTACTACCTCCTAAGCCTATGGAGCGCCGGAGCCTATCTTCGATATCGCGGGAAGGCGCGGCAGGCGGCGGCCCAAGTCGCGGTTCCACCGGTCTCGATCCTGAAACCACTGAAAGGTGTAGACCCCGAAATCTACGAGTGCTTCCGCAGTCATTGTCTGCAGGACTATCCGGAGTACGAAATCATTTTCGGCGTGAGCGAAGCCGACGATCCGGCAGTGCAGACGGTGCAGCGCTTGCAAAGGGAATTTCCGCAGTGTTCCATCCAACTGGTGGTGTGCTCGCAACGGCTGGGTGCGAATACGAAAGTCAGCAACCTGGTTCAGATGCTGCCGGCGGCGCGGTACGACCACCTGATCGTCAATGACAGCGACATCCGGGTGGAGAGCGACTACCTGCGGCGGGTGACGGTGCCTCTTTCGGAGGAGAGGGTCGGGATGGTCACTTGTCTTTATCGCGGAATTGCCAGTGGCACGTTGGGATCGAGGCTGGAAGCGATCGGGATCAGCACAGATTTTTCCGCTGGTGTGATCGTGGCGCGATGTATCGAAGGAGGAGTGCGCTTCGGCCTGGGATCCACGCTCGCCCTGCGGCGCATGGAACTCGAAGCGATCGGAGGATTCGAGGCGTTCGTCGACTACCTAGCCGACGACTACGAGTTGGGCAAAAGCATTGCGGAACTCGGCCTGGAGGTGCGGTTGTCGGAGGCGGTGGTTGATACGGTACTGCCGGCGTACGATCTGAAGGGCCTTCTGAAGCACCAGCTACGTTGGGCGCGGAGCGTGCGCGACTCGCGACCCTGGGGCTATGCGGGCTTGTTGTTCACGTTCGGTGTGCCTTGGGCGATGTTGGTAGTGATCGCCGCTCGCGGGGCAGCCTGGGCCTGGGAACTAGCGGCGGGGGTTGCGTTGCTCAGGGTGCTAATGGCCTGGACGGTGGGCCGCGCAGTGTTGCGGGATCGCCAGTTCACTTCTCTTCTGCCGCTGCTGCCATTGCGCGATTTTGCGTCGGTGCTGGTGTGGCTGGCGAGCTTCGCCGGCAATCGCATCGCCTGGCGCGGAGACTATTTCCGGCTGAAAGATGGCAAGCTGGCGCGAGTCGATCCGTGAAAGCTACCATGAGTGTGGCTATTTCTCAGGGCGTGCGCTCGCTGATGTTTGCCTGAGCACGATCCGACCGCCTTCGACCAATTCATACCGACTCTCACGCCAAACGGAGCGCTTGCTTAAGTAGCTGGAGCACCACACAAAAAAGCCCAGAAGATCGCGCAGCGGGGTGAGCCAGGGAGCCGTGGGCACGACCGGGTCGCGCACCACTCCGTGGCCAATGAACCAGGCCTCGATCACGCGGTTCAGAATGGCGGCGGTTAAGAAAGCGGCAGCGATTCTGGAATGACCCGCCACCAGCGCGGCCGCGCAACCGAGAATTCCATAGGGCATGGCAAAGATGAAGCCGGTCCCGAGATGGCCTTTCGGGCGAGACCAGCGCGTTCCCCGCGCCCAGCGGACCTGACGTTCCCACATGCGCCGGAAGGTCATGGGCGGGACCACGTGGTCGATGATGTGCCGCGAGAGCACCACTCGATAGCCGGCCTTCTCCACAAAATTACCGATCACAAAGTCGTTCGAGAAGTATTCCCCTAGCACCTGGTAGCCACCGATTTTCTCGAGCACATCCTTGCGAACCACGATGGTGGGGCCAAGGCCGAATCGCATGCCTTCGAGCAGGTTGGCGGTAACCACGCCGGCGGTCATTTCGACGGACATGCCGATGGCATCCAGCGCCGACCAGAACCCACCGGCATTGGCGCCGCGATAGACACAGGTCACCAGGCCCACTTCCGGATCGAGCAAGGGTGGAACCACCTCGCGCAGGTAGTTGGCGTCGACCTGAACATCGCTGTCACTGGTGACCAGAATGTTGTGGGCCGCTACTTCCGTCATGCAGTGGAAAGAGAATGCGGGCGGGTTCGGCCAGGGCGGGCGGCCATTAATCAGTACGCGGCTGGGGATGTGCGGGTAGCGCAAGCAGACTTCGCGGATTATTGGGAGCGCGGCGTCATCTTCGGTGTCGGCTGCGAATACTATTTCGTAGTGTGGGTAGTCCTGCCGGAAAAAACTCTCGACATTCTCTTTCAGCCTCGGTTCCAGTCCGTGGACTGGTTTCAGAAGGGAAACCGGAGGAAGCTGCGAGATCTGACTGGCGAACCATGCCTGCTCGCGCGCCTGGCGGTGAAACTTCGCCGCGCCGAGCAGGGCGAGAACCAGGAAGATCACGGACGAGGCCGTGCCGCAAAGCGCAATCGCAATGAAAGTCCAGGCCAAAGGCTAATCTCTTCTCTGCGGAATCGATACGCCGTCGGTGACGTGCTGCAGATAGTTGACCATGTCACCGGGAAAATCTGAAATCACCGCGCTGGCGCCGGCTTCGCGTAAGGCTTGCATTTGCTCGCCGCGCGCGTAACCGATACAAATCATGTGGGCGGCTCGAGCCGCCCGCACCCCCGCGACCGAATCTTCGATTACGGCGCTCTCCTGGGAGCTCACTCCGAGGCGAGATGCGGCTTCGAGAAATACCTCGGGCGCGGGCTTCGGTTGCGATACGTCATGGTCGGTAACGATGGCCAGGAAACGGTCCGTGATCCCCAGCTCGCCCAGGATTTCGTATGTGCGCGCCCGGGCCGCGGAGGTAGCCAGCGCGCACGGGATGCCTGCAGCGCGCAGCTGGTCGAGAACTCGCAGAAGGCCTGGTTGGACCTGAATGCGGTGCATGAGGCTGGAAAACAGTTCGTCCTTGCGCCGTCCCAGTTTCTCGTGTTCGGCCGTGCTGAGCGGACCGAGGTAGTGTTCCAGGATTTCGCGGCGCGAGAGACCGCTGTAAAGGAAGCTCAAGTCGAGCGGGGCATTCAGGCCCTTCTCGCTCAGTAATACCCGCCACGCCTCCTCGTGCAGGGGGTGGCTATCGGCAACGACGCCGTCCAGATCGAAAATGACACCTCGAATCATCGATTGTGCAAAAGGAGGCGCGGGACTATTCGTCCTCATCGGCCTGCCGCATGCGATGCAGGACCGAGGTGAAAATCGCGTGGGCCGCGCACAAGTGGGCATCTTCGATGTGCTGCATGTTGTCTGAGGGCACCACCAGGCAGATATCGGCGATGGACTTCACCCGGCCACCGTCGTAGCCGGTGAGAACCATGGTCTTGGCGCCGGCGTCACGCGCGACCTCGAGGCCGCGGATGACGTTCATAGAGTTTCCGCTGGCCGAGATGGCAAATGCCATGTCGCCGGATGCAATGAGATTTCGCAGCTGCTCGGCGAAGATTTCCTGGTAGCTCAAGTCGTTCGCCCAGGCAGTCAGCATGGGCACGTTGTCGCTCACGCAGATGGCGCGAAGCCGTCGCCGCTCGGCCCGGATGGTTCCCTTTCCCAAGTCGCAGGCAAAATGCGAGGCTAAGGCGGCGCTTCCCCCATTGCCGAAGATGAACACGGTGCGCGACTGCTGGTAGCCGCGCAAGATCACCTCGGCCATTTGATCGACGACGGCGGTGTCGAGTCGCTCGATGACGGTTCGAAGCTGCGAGAGGTACTCCCGGGACTCAATCCGAGGGGGGGCTTGGACTGCGCTGTTGGTACGCGTTTTCAATCGATTGGGGGCTCACAAAACAACAGTCTAAAGATACAGGAAGGGGGTTCACGGGGCAAGGGTTGGTCGCGAGTCGACTACCCATATCGTTCTGAGCGCAAGGGACTTGGGGCTCCTGCTGAGGAGCTGGGACTAGATTGGTCCGAGGATCGGACCGTTCTGGCCATCGTCGCAGAGAAGACGGGTGCCTCCCGACGCCATGCGGAAGGGCATTTCGCGAAGGTGCGCGAGGGCGGTCCGGACCTGCGCTTGTTTCGACTCGCGGCAATATAAAAGGAGGAAGCCGCCGCCTCCGGCGCCCAGCAACTTCCCTCCCTCGGCGCCGGCCTCCCGTCCCAAGCGGTAGCTGGATTCGATGAGGTCATTGGTGATGCCGGCGGCCACACCCGACTTCATGAGCCAGCCCTGGTGCAGGATCTCGCCGAAGGAGTCGAGATCATTTTTTTCGAGGGCGCGATGGAGTTCTTCCGCCAGTTCGGCCAAGCGGTTGACGCGTTGAAATTTTTCGGAATCAGCCATGTTGCGGGCCTGCTCCGCCAGTATGGTGTTCGCGGGACGCTCTTGCCCCACGTAAAAGAGCAACAGGCGCGAATTCAGAGTCTCGCGCGCATTCGACGAACACTGAATGGGAGTAATCTCGACTCGCTCATCCGGCAGAAAGCGGATGTAGTTGAGTCCGCCGTAGGCCGTGGCGTATTGATCCTGCTTGCCGATCGGTTCTGCCAGTTCGTCGATCTCGATCTGGCAGGCTGCGGTCGCGAGTCCCTCGGGCGTCAGGGCGCGGCCGGCGCGCGCCATCAGCGCGTGCAGCAGGCCTACGGTAAAGGCGCTGCTCGAGCCCATGCCGGTCCCGGCGGGAACGTCGGCGAAGCTGGCGATCTCCATGCCCCGTTCGATGCCGACCATGCGAAGACATTCCCGAACCAGGGGATGTTGGACGTCGGCGGCGCTGGCTACGTCTTCGGTGCGGGAATACTTGATGCGGATCTTGTCGTGAAAGTAAGGATGGATGGCCACGTACATGGCTTTGTCGATGGTGGTGCTCACGACCGCGCCCGGCCGACGCGAGTAGAAACTGCGCAGGTCGCTGCCTCCTCCGGCAAAGCTGATGCGAAACGGCGTGCGCGTCAGGATCATCCCAACCTCGCAGTCAAGGCTTCCAGGCCGGCAGGCGATCCCATGTCGTAGAAGGCTTCGTGGGTCGTCCACGCTTCCATTCGGTGCTGGGCGATCAGTTTGGGGAAAATCTCCTCCTCAAGAGAGCACTTGCGCGGGGGGATTGAGTCGAGGACGTCCTTGCGCAGAACGAGAACTCCCGCATCGATGTGGGTCAAGCCCTGCGGATCGCGCTTGCGGTAGGCAGCGATTTTCCCGTCGGCAGAAACGGCCAGGTTTTTTGGCAGGCCGCTGACCAGGTCGGCGGATGCCTCGGTCGCGGGGCGGTACGCCACGATCATGGCGGAGTTATTCTTTTCGCGGAAGGCTTGCAGCAGAGCCCGGTAGTCGATGGGCAGATAGGTATCGCCATTTAGCACCACGAACTGGTTGTCGAGCTGGGTTGCAGCGTTCTTGAGAGCGCCCCCGGTGCCCAGCGGCGCCGGCTCGTAGCTGTAACCGAGTTCCATTTGGAGAGCGGTGCCTTTGCCGAAGTAGGCTTCGATCTGTTCGCCCAGGTAGGCCACGAGCAAAAGCACTCGCCGCAGGCCATAGCGAGCCAGCAACTCGAGCTGGTAGTGCAGGAACGGTCTTCCCTTCACCGGGATCATAGGCTTCGGAATGGAGGTAGTGATCGGCAGCATGCGAGTGCCCAGTCCGCCCGCTAGAATCACAGCTTGAAAGTCTGAGCTGGGTTCCGAATTTCTGGCATCGCTTGAAGGGTGCCCGGCGATGCCCTGTGTGCCGGGCTCAGGGGAGTCCGTGTTCATTCGCAGATGATAGTCGAAGAATGGGAATCGCTCTAGAAACACGAAGGATTCGCCGCCCCCGTCCGCATTTGCGCAGGGGCTAGTGCGGCGGCGGCAGGGCTTGGTTGGTGAAGATGAATTTCCCGCCCGATTGTGCGACCCGGTAGCGAGATCGACCTTCGAGTACAGCCGGGGACTCCTGGTCAGCCCAGAGAAAAACCCGAGCTTGCCCGGCCCAGAGGGGTCCAAACGATGCCGGCGTCTCGAAGATGTGGGGTGCGTCCGGAAACTTGGAGCCATACCACAGGTTTCCGCTCGGCTCGTGCAGCACATGAAGGGGGACCCGCAGATAGAAGTTCAAGGTGGATGCCTTGTGATACTCGCCGTCGACGACCACGATGTCTCCGGGCTGGTAATAGCGCTGAACGGCAGCCGCCAATCCACGGGAGGAGAGGATCGGTGAGAAGCCGACGAAAGCGGAGTGCACGCTGGCCAGCACTCCGACCATCATCAGAGCCAATGCCAAGTTGCCAAAGGCCGGGTTCCGCTTTCGACGCAGGATCCAGTTGGCGAAAGTTCCCAGCAGCAATGAGAGCGAAGTCCCCAGGAGGGGGATGCGGAAAAATCCCAAAGCTCCGGGAGTCAAGTCGAGGACGTGCCCTAATGAGAAATCGTAGTCCTGCGGATTCTTCTTCAGCAGGTCGGCTAGGTCCATCCCCGGTGTTGGCGGGCGCGAGAGCAACAGCAGAGAGGCACCGACCAGAAATGCGACCACGCCGATTGCAAACATAACCGCGGAGGAGATTCTTCCGGCGCGCAGGTCGTCCTCGAGAGCGTCCGGGCTCGACTCGCGCGCAAGCCACGCACCCAGGAGCAACGCAATTCCGGGCAATCCCGGGACGGTGTAGTACTCTTGACGCGTCGAGAAACTGAAAAAGCCGAGGATTGCCAGCGGCCACAAGAAAAACAACAGGTGCGCGCGCTGCTGGCGATCCAGAGGTGGTCGAGCGTGCCGCCGTCGCAAAGGAAGACCTCGAAGCGACTCGGGCAGGAACGCGACCCACGGAATCATCCAGACCAGCACCAAGATCCAGAAGATCAGGAGGGGCACCGTATCATAGCCAGGGGGGACGCGCTTGTTCAGGAAGCGGTTCAGGTGCTCGTTGACAAAGTAAAACCAAAGAAATCCTCGAACCTCTCCCTGAGCCGGATTGTGCAAGGCGGCCAGGATGTGCCAGGGTGCGGCGATCACAAAAAAAATCACCGTGCTGAATCCAATGCGGAGCTTTGCCAGGTGACGGAGGTTTCCGGTCAAAATCAAATACAAACCAATGGCCACCGCCGGGAAAACAAGCCCGATCAGTCCCTTGGTCATCACATTCAGAGCGCAAGTGGCGGCAAACCCGCCACAAGTCCAGCGCGAAGGCGGATCCTCTTCGAGCGATCGCAGAAAAAAGTAATACCCGAGCGTGAGCCACAAGCCCACGAGGATGTCGGGAATCAGAAAGCGCGTGAAAACGTATGGCCCGACAGAGGTCGAAACCACCACACCCGCCCACAATCCGGCCCTCTCGCCGAACGCATAGCGGCCCAGCCCATATGTCGCAAGGATGACCCCCAACACGCCCAGGGCGAGAGGCACGCGGGTACTCCAATCGCTGATCCCGAAAACGCTGTAGCTGGCTGCCAGACTCCAGTACATCAGCGGAGCCTTTTCAAGGTAGCGGATGCCGTCGGTGTAGAGCGTCACCCCATCGTGGCGCAGCAGCATTTCGCGCGCGGCCTCGGCGTGCACGGTGTCGGCATCGTCCATCAAGGGCGGGTGGAAAATCGCGGTGACGTAGATCAGCAGCCACAGCAGGATGAGAATCCAGATAGAGCGGGAACTCGTGAGCGTTGAATCGGGGGCGGAACCTGAAACGTGGGCGGGAGGATCCGGTTGGTTGTCCCGGAGGGCAACAGGCAGGTTCATGAAGGATTCCGCGAGCAGTGATTATACGGGTCGCAGAAAGAGCCAATCAACCGAAGTCAGTGGGAACCGGCGGCCGCGGCCGCACCACGCGCCAGAGTCTCGCGAATCTTGCGGGCAAGACACTGCAGGGTGAAGGGTTTCTGCAGAAAATTCGGGTGAACGTCGACAATTCTGTGTTTGAGAACGACTCTTTCGGCGTATCCAGAGACAGACTTTACCTTCATGTCCGGATGTCCGGATATTTCGTGCCGAGAATTTCGCCAAGCTGACCGCCGCACATTCCTGGCATAACCACGTCGGTAATCATGAGATCTCGACGGCCGGATGCCGGACGGCATTCTCGTCTTCGACGAACGGAAGGCTTTCGGACCCGCAGGTCGGCCTCGGCGGGTGGCTTTCGGGGGTCCTGGGTTCACGAGGTTCCCTGATGCACGCGAGGGAAGTAACCCCTGAAAGTGGTTCCCATCCCGCGCTCGCTGTAGATCCAGATGAAGCCCCCACTCTGCTTCACGATGCCGTAGACCGTCGCTAGGCGAGCCCGGTGCCCCGGATCTGTTCCGGAGCGATGACCAGGTCAAATCCCTCGCCAATCAGGCGTGGCAGCATCTTTGAGATGTCGGTCAGGATCTACTCGGCGTGCGGCGCAGACTCGGGCGCTTCGTTCGCGCCGCCGGATCGCAACGCCCCGCGAAGCCGCCATAGCACCCAGCCCAACAGCAGAAGGCCTGCACCCCAGGCGGCGAAAGCGATGCCCACGACCCACCCCGGGGCCGCTCCCACTCTTCGCAGAACGAAGGGGAAGAAGTTCCAGGTAGTGATGTGCACGTAGTCCCACGCGTCGTCGGCCATCGCGGAGTTGGTGAGACCCCACTGGTTCATCTTTCCGAATGCGAACGCAACGATGTTCTCGAAGCGCAGGGCGACTACGAAGGTGGGGTGATTCCGAGTCATGATCTGGTAAAGCTCGAGCTCCAGCCAGAAGGCCACCGACGCGGCCTGAATCGCCGCGCTCGCCGCAACGATCGCAAGGCCAGCCGTGTGCACGAATTTTCGCAGGCCAGCGCGATAGCGCAGCAGCAACGGCACCGAGATGAAGACCGCCAGATCGACAGCGGTCGACACGTAGCGGTCGCCCCACGCGGAATCCCCGCTCCACACGGTGTAGCGGGCATAGAAAGACACGTATATCAGCAGCAACAGAAACGCGCTTACCAGGTAGGCGCGCAACTCAGGACTGAGTCTTTTCCAGAGCAATACCGCAAGCAGGATGGTCAGCACCAGCAAAGGATCGAACAGGAAGATCGACTTTTCCGGAGTGAAGAGGGCTCCGAAGAATCCGATGTGGAACGGAGTCTCGAAAGGAAAACTTGCCGGTAATTCGGGACGCAATTGGCGTTGCTCGGCCGCGAACAGGCTCACGTACGTGTTGAGGAACGATCCGAATCGCCAGAACTGGTAGAGCCGGTCGATCAGGAGGAAGAACAGGTAGATCGGTACCGCGGTTCGGACATAGATGAGGGCTTTCTGCCAGATCGCATCCGCGCGCGCGGTCTCGAACCACAGCACCAGTAACAGGAAGATTCCCGCTGCGATCAAGTCCATCCCAGTTGTCAGGCGAGTGAGCAGGTTGAGCCCAAGGGCTGCTGATCCAATCCACAGCTCTCGCTGGCTGCCGGTCTTCAGCCACTCGTACTGGAACGAAAAGCCCGCCAGCGTGAGCAGCAGGATGTAGTTGTTCTCCATCATGTTCTGCGTGTAGTGGAGGTGGCTGGTGCAGGCGAGCAGGGCGAGCACGCCCGCCGCAGCTTCCGGCATCGAGAAACCCAATAAGAGGAGGAATCGCAGGCCCACTAAGGCCGTCAGCACATTGACTAGCATGTTGGTTGAATAGCTGACGACGATTGCCCGCACGCTCGGGTCGTTACCGTTGTAGTCCTGAAACGCTGGGAGCCGTTCGAGAGCGGTGCCCACCACATCGGCGGGCAGCATGAGCAGGGACTGTCCAACGCCGTACCACGCATAGATCCTGCCGCCACGGCCGCGCAGGCCGAAATCGGGATAGTCGCCGGGCAGGACGGGCGGCGCTGAGGTCCAGAAGGAGTGGGTGGTCTGCAGCCGCCGGGCCGTATCGGCCGAATCCAGATCGCCCGACTGCACGACGAACGCGATCAGGCACGCCGCCAGGCTCACCAGAAAACGTGGATCGCGCAGCCGGCGCCGAATGCGGTTGATCATTTACGGCGATGGTAATGCACCGGGACCGCGCGGTCCAAGTCTGCGGGGATCGAGGTGCGATGGGTCCGTGCGGGGGATTTCCGACGATACCCGCAAGCTGCAGCTTCGGCGAAGAGGAAGAAGGCGCATCGCAGTCTTCGAGCGACACCTCTGGCGCCCGCTGACAGCACACGAATCAGCGAGCCGCCGCGTCCGCCTGCAACACGCCAAACATGTTGCCTTCCGGATCTTCGCAGTACGCCACGTGACCGACACCAGGGATGGCGAATTTCGGCATGCAGATCTTTCCTCCCTTGCTGGTAACGGTGGCAAGCGTCGCATCGATGTCGGTTACGTCGATGGTATTGACCGTGGGTCTTTGCCCGTGCAGAAGGCCCCCATTAATGCCGGGTTGCCCATCCGGACCGGTGCTGATCAGCCAATATTCCTGCGGACCGTCCCACTTTTGAAAGATCCACCCGAAAGTTTCGCGATAGAACTCCACTGCCTTGGACGGATCGTTGCTGGCAATCTCAAAATGTACGACTCGCGACATGACGAAATCTCTCCCTGAAGTTTTGCGTCAACCAGAGTGTTGGGTCAACGAGTGGCTGTCTGCGCCGGCTGCCCGAACCGCTGGGTAGCATACCCGATGATGGTGCCGACGATCCCGCCGGGCAGCATGATCTCCCAGTAGTAGTGGTGACCTGACGGATCCGGCATCGCAGCCACCGCGTAGGCCAGCAAAAGGCCGACGGTCAGGCCGAACACGATCCCGAGTGGAAGTGACTTCACCTTGCGTGCGAAGTAGCCGATGAGTACGCCAGCGATCAAGCCCTTCACCGTCGAACCGATCACGATCCCCACCATTTGGGCCCGAACGGCCGGGGTAAACCAGGCCGTCAGGCCGTCAAAAATTCCCAGAATCCCCCCGAGAATCAGTCCCAGCAGAGCTTTGTTCATGGTTTGTCTCCAGCGGCGCCATCCCGCTCTGTCGTTCTATTCCGTAAGCATGAAAAATCCTTTAGCGCGGACGAAAGAAAATCAGCAAGGCCCGGGTCACCATGTAGGCGAGCAGCAGGAGAATCCAGGCGCGGTTGCGGACGATCCACCGCCAAGCCCGTGCCAACGGCCCCTCAGGATATGCGCTGACGGCAAGTCCGTCGAGAAAGTGGGCGATGTCGTCAGCCAATTCCTGCACCGATGGGTAGCGATCTGCGGGGTCTGCGGCGGTCGCCTGACGCCGGACGGCAGCCAGGGCTCGCGGCATAGGCGACGGCGAGGCATCAGCCAGAAGAAACTGCAAGACCGCGCCCAGCGAGTAGATGTCCGCGCGTGCATCTACCGAAGTCTCACCCCGAGTCTGTTCCGGGGCCATGTATCCGGGCGTGCCGAACACGCTGCCGTGTGCCGTCCCCGGCCCGACAGTCTCAGCCACTGGAGCCACGGCGCCCTGACCCGTTGCCGGCCCACTTGAGGTCCCCACCAGCTTCGACAAGCCCCAATCCATGACCAGTACTTCACCAAACGGACCGACCATCACGTTGCCGGGTTTCAGATCGCGATGCAGAACGCCGCGGGCGTGCGCGAAGGCAACGGCATCGCAGATCCGCAGAAAAATCCGCAGCCGGTCGGACAGGCCGGGAATGGTCGCGATATGCTCATCCAGCCGTTTCCCCTGCACCAGCTTCATGGTGTAGAAGGGGCGCCCATCGGCTAGGACGCCGGCGTCATGTACCGGCACGATTCCCGGATGCTCCAGCTTTGCGATCACCCGGGCTTCCTGGAGCAGGCGCGCCGGCCAGTTCGATTCGCGGTCGCCGACTGTGATCACTTTGAGCGCAACCTGCCTGTCCAGCGCAGTATCTTCCACGCGAAACACGCCGCCCACGCCGCCTTGACCGAGCTTGTCGATCAGGCGATAGCGGGTGCCGGCTAGGTCGGGCGAATCCGCAGCCTCGCGCAGGCGCTCAACGGCGGAATCGCTGAGCCAGCGGTTCACAGCTTCACTCCCAGCAGGGTCTGGGCTTCGCGGCGGAATTCATCTTCGGTCGCGGTCATCGCATGCAGTTCGTCGAGCACGATGCGCCGGAATTCCCGGCGAGCGTAGGCGAGGTAATTTGTGACGTCGGTGGGCTTGATGCGAAAGCGCCGCGCAACCTCGTCGTAGGTCAGTTGCTGGCCGCCTTCTTCGATGTCATAGAGTTCGAGCAGCTCGAAGTGCAGGCTCTTGCCTTTTTCTTTCAGTTCACGGCGCAGGCGTTCAAGGGCCAGCCCGAACAGACTGCGGGCAAATTCCCGGGAGAACAGTTCTTCGGGGTTGCAGGCAGCGGCCACCTCCAATTGATGCAGCTCCCCCTCGGCGGATTCGAAGTCCAAAGGAAGCAGGGTGACGTCGCCACCGCGCTTCACGCGCTGCGCAGCCTTGTCTTCGTTCATCACCAGCCCATCTACGCACACCCGCAGGTAGGTGCGCAGGCGCGCCCGATCTGGGTCGAAGCGAGCGAGCAATCCTTTTTCCACCAGCCGCGCGAAGAACTCTTGCGTCAGGTCCTTTGCCGGCTCGTTCTCTTTTTTCCAGTGCAGGCGGATGTATTTATAGACCGGTTTCCAGTACGCGCTGATCAGCGTGTCGAGCGCGCGCCGGCGTACCTCGGCGTGCGGACTGCGGGTCCCCTCGATCACCGACCAGGGTGTGGAAGGGAACTGCTGGCGCACTCCGCCGATGCTGGTGTCGTCGGTCATAGCCTCTCACACGCAGCGGAGTGTACGTGGTGAGCCGGGACGAGGACAAGCGTACAAAACCGTCACAACGTGAATCGAGAGAGATCCGCCCGAATCTCTTCCCGAGCACACTCCGCGCCGGATGCTTCAGAGAGTGGTGCCGGCAGCTGCTTGCCGGGCGTAGTTGGATTTCCTTACACTTCATAAACATATGAGTAGAGGCACGTCCGGCAGCGCGTGCCAGTGTTTAACAACGGAGGGAGAGCTATGCCCTCTTCAACTGAAGACTAGGAGAAAAACGAATGAAGGTCATTTTCCGGGGATTCCTGGTTGTTCTGGCGACCGTCTTTACACTCTCGACGCGGACGTTTGCGGCCGACGCCGCGGCTGACTACAAGGCCAAGTGTGCCAGTTGCCACGGGTCCCGAGGGCAAGGGCGACACGGCACTTGGCAAAGCGATGAAGGTCAAAGATCTCGCGACGGATGACGTGCAGAAGCAGTCCGATGCGGATTTGACCGGCATCATTGCGAAAGGCAAGAAGCCCATGCTCGGCTACGCAGACAAGTTGACTCCGGAACAGATCGCTGGCATCGTCAAATACATTCGCGCCTTGAGGAAGTAGACGCGCCAGATCGGGGGGAGCGCGACCGGTTCAGCTAGTTTGTGTCTCCTGCAGAACCAGAAAACCGGCAACTTTCGCGGCGTTGGCAGCGTCTGTGAAATTCTGATCAAGGTCCAGATACGAAAACTTTCTTTGCCCCGACCTGGGGTTGCATACCTGAGGGGGCAGCTCGCGAAGAACTGTGTTCAGATCCTGCCGGTTCTGCTCGATCACATCGCTCGGCTCGAGCAAATACCGATGCACCACCGCGACCCCTTCGACCGGATACTGATCGCTCAAAGCGCGGAGGAAGGTCTGCCGATCCTCAGCACCGTTGCGGATGGCGCATCCATACGCCTGGAAGGTCCCAAAGGCAGGCGCGAGCTTCCGCTGCAGAAGTTTTACGTGACTCCGAAAACTGAAGACGAGCGCGAGCACGACCTGAAGCCCAACGAAGTCCTGACGGAAATCATTGTCCCGCCCGCCGACGATGGAAAGTGGCCCACTACGAAGTCCGCCAGAAGGCTGCTTTTGACTGGCCACTGGCGGTTGCCGCAGTCGCCTTGAAGCTCGACGGATCGAACGTACAAGCTGCCCGTGTCGTTTTGGGCTATGTTGCGCCCACGCCCTGGCTGTCTTCCGAAGGGGAGGCGGCTCTGAAGGGACAGAGCATCAGCGACGAAACCGCGCAAAAAGCTGCTGCCGCGGCCCTGGGCAGTGCCAAGCCGCTGAGCGGGAACGCATACAAAGTGCAGCTAGCCCGGGTGGCGGTCAAACGCGCCATCCTGAAAGCCGCCGGAGGTGCCGTATGATTCGCAAGGCCGATCGCTTTAATATCACCGACCCGAATCTGTGTTCCGCGCTCCGTTGGAAAGGACAGTTCATCCTCACCGAAGCCGACCCCAACGTGCAGAGTTCGAACGACGGTCTGTTCTGGTGCATGCATACCCAGACCTGCATCGGCCCTGACGGCGAAGTCGCCGAGCCTGGCAACTGCGCCTCGAAGACGCGAGGCTGCCACGGCACAGGGAAGTGCGGATAAAAGTGGCGCCGGCAACCTGCCCCTGAGCGCAGTCGAAGGGTCTTGCCGGCTGTCGCGAGAGCTTGCCCTGGGCTTGCCCGAAGGGGCGTCCTCGCCCGCGGTGCTACTCCTGGCATTGTGTGCCGCATGCCCGGCCGCCAGATATTGCATAATATAAGCAAGTCCTCCGCGATCCCCCTGATCCGCGGGGTTTGTCATGTAGAGGTTTCGATCATGAAGCGCAGCGGTATGGTCTCCCATCTCCTTCTGAGCTGTGGCCCGGTGTTTCTTGTTCTCCTGATGGTTGCAGCTTTGCCGTCGCCGCTCGCCGCCGAAGACTACAAGTTCACCGTGTCGACCGGGCAGGCCTGGACCGACACCGGGGTTGACCTGCAGGCCGGAGACGTTCTTGTCGTCTCCGCCTATCCCCACAGCGGCTCCAACTGCGATCCGGCCGGCGTGCGCTCTGCCACCGGGCAGAACCTTCCCGTCCCCACGGCGTTGCCCGGAGCGCTGATCGCCCGCCTGCAGGAAAGCGGCACGCCCATGCTCGTCGGCGCCAGCCAGCAACTGCACGTGGCCCAGGCTGGACATCTTTTTCTGGGGGTCAACGTTGACGGCACAACCCCCTGCGTCGGAAGCTTCGCCGTAAAAGTCCACGTAACCTCTGCTGGCTCTGACGCCGGAAACGCCGGTGCCACCGCAGGCGCAGTTCCGGCTGCCGCCGAATCCGTGGCTGCAAAGTCCACCGACACTTCTTCGGCAAAGTCGACCGGAACGCAGGCAGCCGGACAGACTACCCCGGCCAACGGCGAAAAAGACGTCACAGACATTAAAGGCGCTTTGACCACCGCCGCCCAGACCTGGCTGTCCGGTCAATTCGGCATGGGAAACAAGACCGCCGCACAACCGGCCGCCGCATCATCTGCCACCGCGGGAGACACTGCCGCTAGCGGTGCATCCGCGCCGACCGCCGCTCCCGCCCTCACCCTCTCCGACTCACAACTCGACTCCAAGCTGCGCGCGAGCATCGACGGTCTCCCGCGCCGGGTCAACGACCAATTCCAGCACCAGGGGGACATGGTCAACTTCGTGATCGTGGGTTCTCTGCAGAAAGTCCAGGACACGCTTACCGCCGCCGACTGGCATGTCGCCGACAGAGACGTCAAGGAATCGGTGGCGAAGGCCGTCCTCCAGACCTATGAGAAGAAGGCCTATCTCACCATGCCCATGAGCGAACTGTACTTGTTCGGCCGCGTGCAGGATTATGGCTATGAACAGGCGGAAGTCTACGCGGTGGTCGCCAGCCGCCATCACTTCCGCATCTGGAAGGCGCCGTTTCAGTGGAATGGTGAAGACATCTGGGCGGGTGCCGGCACCCATGACATCGGGTTCGAAAAGGATCAGCGCAATGGCAACGTGACCCACAAGATCGACCCGGCGGTCGATGGCGAGCGCGACAACATCGGCGCGACGTTACAGAAGAGCGGCAAGGTGAAAGCGCTAAACTATTACCTGCCGCCGAGTCCCGTACAGGACGCGCGGAACGCCACCGGTGGCGGCTACCACTCCGACGGACGCATATTGGTGATCACGCTGAAGTAGCTGACGGAGAGAGTTTCCCTGCAAGGAATCGAAAGACTTCACGAGAACTGCTGCTTCGGGCCCAAGGATTGTCAAAATTTTGTCACGGCTTCAGCTCCAACTGGGCAAAGAGCTACAATTTCTCCCATGAAACCCTTGCTGCCTCGTGCCACAGCCATTCTGTTGATCACCCTCATTTCGACCCCTCAACTCTGGGCCACCTGCGGAGGGGGCGGGGGAGGGGGAATGGGAGGGATGAGCGCGCCGGGTATGGGGTCCGGGCAGGGAATGCCGGCGCAAGAAACCTACAACGTTCCCTGGCGCCTGCGGCGGCCGGACGTTCCGCCGGTGACCGCCGGTTTGGTGCTGTATTGGTTCCCGTCGTCCGTTGAGGAAGTGCAGAGATCGAGTCTGCGCACCTCGCGCATCTTGTCTCTATATGCGTCGCAATGCGTCTCCATGGAAATTGCGGATGCGGATTCTCCCCTCGGCCAAAAGTTGATTGGCGCTGCCGCCAAGCTGCCCGTCGCTGTGCTGGCCACGCCCGACGGAGCCGAAGTGGCCAAGATTGAAAACAAGGATGGCTACCTGCGCGCCGATCCGGTGGAGAAGGTGGTCGACCAAGAGTTCAAGCGGCGGGAAAATTCGGTCAGCCAGCAAATCAAGCAAGCCAAGGAGCGCGCCAAGTCGGGCGATACTGCGGGCGCAATCCCGCTGTACCGCGCCGTGCTCGAGCAAAAGTGCCTGTTCCCAGGAAAAGCCAAAGACGCCGCCAAGGCATTGAAGAAGCTGGGCGTCAACGATGTGGGAGATATCTTGAATGCGCCAGACTTCTCCTCCCCGGTCTACGATGCCGCGAAAAGCACCAAGATCGAGCGCACCATGTTGCGCGGTCTGACGGCGGAGAACGCCGCCCGGTACAAAAAAGCCGAGGAGCTCTACAGCAGGGCTCACAGCATGGACCCAGCCGATCCCACTCCATTGCGGTATCTCGGCGAGCTTTATCGTCATCACATCGGAGATTGGGATAAGGCCCGGCAAACGTTTGACCAAATTCTGGCCATGCCCGCCGATCCACTGGCTCGCGCGGTGGCTCTGCATGGTCTGGGCAAAATGACCATTCATGAAGGGCAGTTCAAAGAAGGCCTCGCCCTGATGGAGCGCTCGGTCGAGACCTTCCCCATCGCCCTTGCCTACCGCAACCTCGCGGTGTATTGGAACTCTGAAGGGAACGCGGCAAAAACCGACTACTATGTCCACAAAGCGCTCGAACTCGAACCGAACGATGCCTACAACTTGGTGTTTGCCGCTGGCTTCATGGTGGCCAATGGGCATGGCGACGAAGCATTGAAGATCGCCCGCGAACACGAGGCGATGCTACCGGCTTCCTATAACCTGGCGGCGATTTATGCCCAGCTCGGCCAGCGTGACAAAGCCCTGGCACTGCTCAAGCGTCATTTCTTCTCGTATGAGCGCTACCAGGCGGTGCGTGCGAAGGAAATGATGGAAGCTCGGGTGGACGCGGTCTTCGCATCCCAGATGAAAGACCCCGAATTCATCGCGCTCACCAGCGGTGCGGATGGCCGGCTGCCTTTGCGTCACGGTCAAGGCATGAGCCCGGGAGTAAGCGCATCCCGGTAGGACTGCGCAGCTGTTGGGCGTTTCTTTGCTAAGTCGTTTGCGCAAGGACCCACGAAACGACGCGGGCGGCCGCTACCACTCCGACGGGCTGACCATCGGTGACTGGACCCTTGGTATGGCACTACGCCGAGTTCGGCGTCGAGAGTGCGTTCCAATGAAAATGTTAAAACTGTTCAATTTCGCTAACCATGAACCTCGCGACTTCTTCGCAACAAGCTGCGGACGGCATTTCCCGACACCGTCGAATTAAGGATCACGGAAAGTTGCTGGAGTTTTGCCTGATGGACCTGCGACGGCTTCGTAACCTCAGGGAAATGTGCCCCTCCCCACGCTCAGGGATTTCGCGTACCTGTACGTATACTTCCTTTCCGACAGCGTTACCCTAGACGACTGGAAGGGCACGGACGAGGCGAAAAAGACGGCTGACCTTGTTCTGGGTCAAACCCAATCTGACCTGCAAAAACGTGGCTAGCCGCGAGGCGGCGCGTTGTGCGTACGGGATCTCAGCCGCAACGGCAGAATCAGACTGATCTTCGTTCGCTATGACGAAGCCGAACGCCATGCAGTTCGAGAAAATCTGCAGGAGAAATTGTCGGGCGGCACGAGTCGTTGAGCCTAAATGCGTTCTGAAATCTCGCTTGGTGAAATTCGCCACCTGCACCGACAGCGATTGAGGCCCTGTTCCGACAACTTGCAGAGACTCGAATCCCAACGCGACCTTTCCCTCTACTGCACCTTCGCGTACTCCGCTTTCGCTTCTTTCAACAGCGGCACATCCGGATCGGCATCCTTCCACAGCGCCAGGAAATCCTGGTACGCGAGCCGGCTGTTCGCCCGATCCCCTTGCAAGGCGTAGGACCGTGCCAGCCCGAGCTTCGACAGCGACGACGCCGGGTCGGCATAGATGCTGCGCACATCGAAAACCTTCTGAAATTCCTGGACAGCCTGCGCCCCCTGGCCGGCCTGGCGATACGCCATCCCGCGTTCAAACAGAATGCCCTGGTTGGCGCGCGCGTACACCATCGCGCCATCCAGAAGATCGATCGCTTTCGCCGGCTGCTGGTTATTGATTTCGACCAGCGCCCGCACGCTGGGAATTCTCACGAACTGCACAATCGTGTCGAACGGCCGCGCCGAGCCCACATCGCTGACCAGCTTCAGCGCGCGATCGTTGTCCTTTGCCAGCGCCAGCGCCAGGGCCACGCTCAATGTGACGTTCGACGAAGGCGTGCCCTGCAACGCCCGGTTGGCCGCATCTCTGGCCTGCGTCCGGAACCCAGCCACCGCTTCCCAGATCGCGCGCTGCGCCTCGATCCCCGCCTCTGCCTCGGGCAAGTTCGCCTGGCGCGCCACGTCCTGGGCCTTCTGCAACTGCGCGCGCATTTGTTTGAACTGTCCGTGGCTCGCGGCCAGCCCGGCTCGCATGCCCGCGGCCGTCATTTGCGTGTCGGCGGCACTCGCTTCCATCGCGGCCAACTCGTGTTCCAGGCCCGCCGAATCATTCTGGTTCCACGCTACGCCCGCCAGGACGGAGTGCAGATCACCACTTTTCGGGGCCCGCTTCAGCCCGGTCAGCGCGATCGCCTTGGCCTCGTCCATGCGGTTGAGTCCGGCATAAGCCACGGCCAGATTGCTGTACCCGCTGATCGAGTCCGGTTCCAGTTCGACCGCCTTGCGGCTGTTCTCGAGCGCATTCTCGTATTGGCCCAGCATGTTGTAGATATTGCCCACATTGTTGTACGGAATTGAGTCGCGCGGGTACGTCTGCTTGTAGAGTTCCAGGGCCGTGATGCCCTTATCGAGCTGCCCGCTGTCGGCGTAGTAATGCGACATGATGTAGAGCTTTTCCCGCTCGCTCGCCCGGTCCCGCAATTCGAACGCTTTCTTGCGGTTTTCTTCCGACTGCGTCGTTTGCCCAAGATTGTTGTAGACCGTGCCCAGCCGGGCGTACGCCATGGCGAAGTTCGGATCCAGCTCGACCGCCCGCTGGTAATCGGGAAGAGCCGCCAGTTCGTTCCCCATCGCATGCTTGTAGTCGCCCAGCGTCAGCGAATTCAGCGCGTCCAGCGACGAGGTCGTCGCCTCCGAAAGCATCTTGTCGTACTTCTGAATCGACGCCAGGGATTCCCCCAGCTTGCCGCGTAGCTGGGAATCCGCCTGGTGCAGCGCGTTGAGCACTTCTTCTTTATTGTTCGCTTGGGCCTGTGCCGTCCCCAGAGAATCGCCGTTGGCTGCATTCATCGCCTCGAGCGTGAGCACATACTGGCTGCCCACGTTTGCGATCGTGCCGGTGAGCATCACCTTGATCCCGTCCCGCTGGCAGATCTCGCGTCCCGTCTCGGTGGTGATCCGGTCATCGGGCGGACGACCCATGAACCGCAAGGTCTGGCGCACGCGTGCCTCCGGGAAGACGTTCAGGTAGGGCGACTGCTCCAGGTCGACCGCCAGGGCTTTCTTCAGCGTGACATCCCACACCGGGTCGGCTGTCGTGTTGACGAAATCGGCCAAGAGAATCGCATCCCGCTCCGTGAGAGCGCGCCCCCGTTTTACGTAGAGGAACGTTCCCCCCGCAATCACGGCCGCCACCAGCGCCAGTGCGGACAAGTATTTGCCCAATCTTCCCGTCGGCGTCGGCCGCAGCGGTGACCGCAACGTGGAAGATGACGTCGCCGCCAGCGCGCCGGAGTCGCTGTCGCGTTTCAGCCGCTTCAGATCGGCCCGAACCTCCGCGGCACCCTGGTAGCGCAGCTCGCGGTCCTTCTCCAGCAGTTTGAGGATGATCTCTTCGAGCTTCGTCGGCACCTCCGGATTCAACCGCACCGGAGACACCGGGACACGATTTAGAATCGCTTCAAACACCACCGCCGTCGTTTCGCCGCGGAAGGGAAGCGTACCCGTTGCCATTTCGTACAGCACCGCGCCGAACGAGAACAGGTCGGTGCGCGTGTCCAGTCCCCTGCCTCGAGCTTGCTCCGGCGACATGTACGCCACCGTCCCCACCGTAGATCCCGGGCTGGTGAGCACGTCATCGTTGGCGGTCGCCGCCGTTCCCAGCGTTGTGTCGCCCAGCGGAGAACGGGCGTCCCAGGTCTGTTTCGCCAAGCCGAAGTCGAGCACCTTCGCCTGGCTGCGCTGCGTCACAAAGATGTTTCCCGGCTTGATGTCGCGGTGGATGATCCCCTTAGCGTGCGCGGCATCGAGGGCGTCGGCGATCTGAATGGCCAACTCGAGGAGGAGGTCCATCTCCAGAGGCCGACCCGCGATCGCGCGTTTCAGGGTTTCACCCTCCAGCAACTCCATGGCGATGAAGTACCGCCCCTCGCACTGTCCGATCTCGTAGACCGTGCAGATATTCGGATGGTTCAGCGCCGAAGCCGCCCGCGCCTCCCGCTGGAAACGTTCCAGCGCACTGCCATCTTTTTCCAATTCCGGGGGCAGGAACTTGAGGGCCACGTGGCGGCCCAGGTTCAGGTCTTCCGCCTCGTACACCACGCCCATCCCCCCGCCTCCCAGCTGGGATAAGACACGGTAATGCGAGATGGTCTCGGCGATCATGAGAGCACAGGGTCCTCTGGTGGGTAGAATTTGATGGTAGGCTGGGCGCCGCAACAAGTCAACGCAGCGGAAACGTTTGAATGGGCCGCGAATGTCTGCTTGGCAGATGACGGGCCGGAGAACTCGTGGATCAGTGCTGCGGCGAGAAAGCTTCTGCCGGCGAGCACCAGGGTGGATCGAAGCCTCTGCGCACTCGGCGGCCTTTCTCTGCGAGTCTCTGCGGCTAAACAGCTTTACGCGGAGCGCGTTGCAAAATCTGCCTTGCAGGATCTCTGCTCTTGACATTTGTCTTTCCGGCGCCGAGCGCAGCAGAGGCAGGAAGAGTCTGCTTTTGCCGTCGACCTCCCCGCTTTCTGTTAAAGGGTTCTTTCTTCGAGAATTCCCTGGCCCCATTCTGCCGCTCCCCCTTCCCACCCACCCGCATCTTGAAGGACAGTAGAGATATCCAACGGTGAGGTGGCCCATGCTGGTCGGCGTCCTCCACTTCCCGCAGGCCTCCACCGACTGTCGCGGACAAGCGGTCCCGGCCGGTTTCTACACGCTCCGCTACGAGCTCATCCCCAACGATGGAAACCACCTCGGCGTCGCCCCCAGCCGCGATTTCCTCTTACTAGCGCCCGCCAGCGCCGATCCCGGCCCCGACAAAGTCCTAAAATTTCAGGAGCTGGTCGCCCTCAGCCGCCAGGCTTCGCGTAGCAAACACCCCGCGCCCCTGAGCCTGCTTCCGGCCGAGGGGATAGGCACGGCCCCCGCGGATTCAAAAGACGATCAGGACCACTACATTTTCTCCGTGGGAATCAAGCTTTCAGGCGGCGAAGATATGCCCATCGCACTGGTGGTCAAGGGAACTGCCCCCCAATGACCGCTGCCTCCGAACTCTGGCAGGGACTGGTCTACTGCGCAGAGACAGCGCGTGGCAGTCCGAAGGGCGTTCTCTAGCTAGGCTCGAGCTTACTGCCGGATCACTGTCAGTCGCGCGCCGCTTCCCTGGGCGATCCTGACACCGTTTTCCTCGAGCCCTGCCCGCGGCCGGTGCCGAATGGCGCGCCCGTTCTTTTTCTCCTGCGCAAAGAACTGAGCCTAAGTACGCAGGCCCTGATCGCCGTCTTCGGTGTTCTTCAAGAAAAATCCGGCGCGACTCCACCGTTTTCAATTCGAGTGGACCCATCACCGTCAGTGAATTGGTTGCGGAGCCCAACGACGTGGCCTGGCTCGCAGGTCCTCACCGCATCCTCGAGCGTAGCGTGTCGAGATCATCGCGGGAATTCAAGGCCTTGGGAACGCCCCAGAAATTGTGATCGACACCGGCAGGACTGGGCTTGCCGGACCGCACCATCTTCGTCAGGCCTGTAGGCTGCTCGGTATTTGCTTACTATTCGAAACCAAGATCAAGAAAATGGATTTACCGGAACTCGACCGTCACGCGCTCGATGCTGGCCGCAATTTCATCGACAACCAGGTGCGCGTCGGCGCCGTCAGCCAACCCGACGGCCTCGCCTACTAAAGTAGTGCCGGCAATTTGGTCTGAGCGAAGTCGTAGGGTCTTGCCGGCTGTCGCGAGGCCGTCCTCGCCCTCGCTTTTGGGCGTCGCCCATCCCGCCACAAGCTACGCATTGACATAACAGCGCATCTCGCCCCTGTGTGACTGTCAGCTAAGTTCTGAGAAATAAACAGCTAACTGTGCTAACCGCGATTCACTCGTCTCGTCTAACCAGCAATCTTGGGCGAGTTCCGATTCCTCGGTTGAAAGACGCAACGAAACACTCCGGGCCACGCGAGGCACGGTCAATCGAGGAGGTGAATCACGGAACAAACCAGTGGCTGAGAACGTATCGAACGATTGGGGTGGTGCGTGCGTCCGCCTCGGGGTCTCCGATGTTGCGGGTCTGCTGCACCAAAGGGTGGATGTCATGGAAATCGGGCGCAGTGAGATCAGCAACCACGGGAACAAGGTTATGCCGGGCAGCAACGATCCGCATGTGCTGGAAGTTGTCCGTCAGGCTCACGAAGAACTGCGGCAGTTGATGCGTCAGCGTGCAGATGTAATGAAACGCATCGGTACGGTCAAACAAACCATTGTGGGGCTGGCCAACCTGTTCGGCGATGAAGTCCTGAACGAAGAATTACTCGAACTCGTCGATCGCAAGAGCAACGGTCGCCAGCCCGGCTTCACCAAAGCCTGTCGCATGGTGCTGATGGAAGCAGACCGTCCCCTGGGCGCGCGCGAAGTATGTGAATTGATCCAGCAAAAAATTCCGCCCATCCTCTCCCGCCACAAAGACCCTCTTGCCTCTGTAACCACCGTATTGAACCGCCTGGTGGAATATGGCGAGGCTCGCACCATCGTGAAGGAAAATGGCCGCCGCGCCTGGCAGTGGATCTCCGATCCCGCCAACCAATCCACCAGCGGACGCCACGGAATTCCGCGCGCGTAGACGTTGCGCTGCTTCGTCTTGGCACCAATAACAAAGGCGAGCCTTCGGGCTCGCCTTTTGCTCTCTCTGCGTTGAACCTACGCCGGGGGCAGCAACATGCCCTTCTCCAGATGCCGCGATACGTGCGCGTACGACGCCGCATGCGGATCGTGCGTCACCATCACGATGGTCTTCTTGAAGTCCTCGTTCAGCCGCTTCAGGATCTCCAGAATCTCCGTCGCCGAATGGCTGTCCAGGTCTCCCGTGGGCTCGTCGGCCAGCAGCAACGTCGGATCGCTGACGATCGCGCGTGCAATCGCGACCCGCTGTTCCTGTCCGCCCGACAGTTGCTTCGGCAGATGGTGAACTCGTTCTTCCAGTCCGACCAGCTTGAGTGCCGTCATCACATGATCCCGTCTCTGTGTCGTCGACAGCTTGGTCAACAGCAATGGCAGCTCCACGTTCTCGAACGCGGTCAGCACCGGAATCAGGTTGAAGGTCTGGAACACGTAGCCCACGTGCTCGTTCCGCCAGCGCGCCGACTGCGCGTCGTTGAACCGAAAAATGTTATCGCCCATTACCAGCAGCTCACCCGAGGTCGGCCGGTCGATGGCTGCAATCATGTTCAGCAGCGTCGTCTTCCCCGAGCCCGAGGGCCCCATCAGCGCCAGGAACTCCCCTTTGCCGATGTCGATCGATACGTCGTCCAGTGCCTTTACCTCGAATGCATCCCGCTTGAAGATTTTGCTGACGTGGCGCGCCTGCACAACTCTCGTGCCGGTCGCCGTGTTAGTTTGTGTCATCGTGCTCATGAGGACTGTCCTTTGATTTTGATAGATTGCCCGTCTTTCAGATTCTCCGGGCCGCCGGTGATTACGTTCTCACCGTCGATCGGTCCATCGACCAGGTACCCGTTGCTGCGCTGCTCCAGAACGCGAACCTGTTTCATCACCGCCTTCTCGTCGCGCACGATGAAGACCACTTTCTTCCCATCCCGATCGCGTACCGCGCTCGCTGGAACCACCGCGCCCGACGGTCCCTGGCTCGCGTTCTTGTTGTCGTCCGCCAGAAACTTTACGGTGGCGTTCATATCCGGCCGCAGGTGCTCATCGGGCTTCAGGATCTGAACCTTTACTTGGACGGTCGCCTTCTGCCGGTTCGCTTCCGGCGACATCTCCGCAATCTGGCCGTCCCATTTGAGATTAGTGAAGGCGTCCACCGTGACGACCCCCTTCTGGTTCGGCTTCAGGCGCGAAAAATCGTTTTGCGCGATGTCCAGTTCCACCTGCAGATCGTTCAAGTCGGCGAGAGCGACCACCGATCCCTGCGGCCCACCTTCGGCCGTACTCGCGAACTGTGCCGTAGCCAGCTCGCCCTTTTCCACTTTGCGTTCCAGAATCGTCCCCGTCACCGGAGCACGAATGGTAGTCGCGTCCAATTGCGACTTGGCAAAGGCCGCCTGACCTTCGGCCTGCAGCAGCGCGCCTCTGGCGCGGGCAATCTCCTCGGCGCGGGGGCCCAGCTTTGAAAGCGCGAACGACTGCTGCAACGAATTCATGCGCTGTTGGTCCGCCTCGTATTTTGCGCTGGCGTCGTCGAGCGACTGCCTCGACACCACGCCTTGTGCGAACAACTCCTTGGTGCGATCCAGCGTGATCTTGTCGTTGGCCGCCGTCGCCCGCGCTTCCTCCAGATTGTGCTGCGCCTGCTGCACTTCCTCGGGCCGAGAGCCATTTTGCAATTCCTGCAGATATGCCCGTGCGTTCTCGACTGCTCCCTGGGCTTGCTGGTAGCTCGCGCGGAACTCGTCATCCTCGAGCCGAACCAGCACCTGCCCTTCCTTAACCTTGTCGCCCTTCTCCACCCCGATCCACTTCACGCGCCCGGTGACCTTCGAGTTCACGTTGATCTTGTGGTGCGCCACAATGTACCCGCCGGCCGAGAGGACGACTCCGCCCGCATCGCCGCCGCCTTCGGTGGCCGCCCGCACCACTTCCACCTCCGCCGCCGACGGGGCAAACACGCGGTACGCCATGGCCACAATTCCCAGCAGGACCACCACCGCGATTCCGCCCACAATGTAGCGCCGCGCCCAGGTGGGCGGTTCGCCCCCAGAGTCATCGCGACGCGAGCGGTCAATCCGCAGGCTCTGCAAATCCTCGTGTTTGGTATCAATCGCCATAAGAATCCTTGGTCTTCACTCGCTAGTCATCAGCCAACCGCCCTTCCCGACGACTAACGACTGTCTCACCCCCGCAGTGCGGTCAGGATATTCTGTCGGGCCGCATGCCACGCCGGCGCCAGTCCGCCGAAGAATCCCATCACCAGCGCGAACACCAGCGCACTCAGAGCAACCGTCGGCGTGATGCGCAGGGCGAATACCACCTCGCTGAACGTCACCTGGTTCGAGGTCCCGGTGGTCATTCCATTAAACGGTAGCATCAGCACGATCCCCACCAACCCGCCCAGCAGCGACAGTACCAGCGACTCAAAAACAAACGAAGTCAGGATGCTCGGCCGGCTGAACCCGATCACCCGCAGCGTGGCGATCTCGCGACTACGGTAAGCGACCGCCGCGTACATTGTATTCATCGCCGCGAAAATCGATCCGATCCCCATGATGAACCCGACAATGTATCCGATGAACTTGATCGGACCTCCCGAACTGGTCTGCTTCGCGTAGTAATCCGTCTCCAGCATGCCGTCCAGCTTCAGCCGCTGATCGTCGCTCACCGCGTTCTTCAACGTATTGGCAGCGATCGCTTCCGTCGCCCGCAAGTAAGCCGAGGCGAAGCCTCCCTGGCGATCGAAGTCTGACGACATCTGGTTCACGTCGCCCCAGACTTCCGATTCGTACGCGCTGCCCCCCGCATCAAAAATGCCCACCACTTTCCAGGGGCCTTTGCCGAAGTGGATTTCATCGCCCACGTTCGCATTCGCAAATCGTTTGTGAATCGACTCGCTCACCACTACTTCCCGCTGGCCCGGCGTGAACCAGCGTCCTTGCCCAGGCACCAGTTTCACCTTTGGCCGCAGCTCTAAGCCGTCCGGCATCATGCCCCGCACCGTAACGTTCACTTCCCCCGTCCCATCCTTGCGCGGAAGCACGATCACCACCACCCACTCGCCCGACGCCAGCGGTTCGCCATGACTGTCCTTCGCGATGCCCGGCAGGTTTTTCAGCGTCGGGAACAGCGAGGCGTCGAAGCCGCCAGACAATTCCGCGTTGGATCCTTTTCGCAGCACCAACACATTCAGGGGATCGCCGCTGGTGACAAACGCCTGCCGCAACCCGGCCAGCAGTGCCATCAGGAACACCACCGTCGTGACCGTAAGCGCGATGCCCAGCGCGGTCATGATGGTCAGCCCCTTGCGAAGCTTGAGATTACGAATGTTGTAACTGATCGGGATCGCCATAGGTCCGCCCTTCGCTATCCGATGTAGCGCAAGCCCTCCACAATATTCACCTTTGACGCGTTGTAAGACGGAACCAGCGCGGCCACCAATCCAACCGTTGCCGCGAGAGCCAAAGCCGCCACCATCGTCGCCCAGTTCACGGTAAGACCCTGGAAGAAGCCCATCTGCGGCGAGTGCCCCATCATATAGACCAATCCGTAACCAAACAGCAAACCGAAAGCACCGCCAATGACTGCTACGACCATCCCTTCGCAAACGAACAAACTGAGCACCGTTTTACGCGTAAACCCCAGCGTCTTGAGCACCGCCACTTCTCGGGTTCGCTCGCGAATTGACATCGCCATGGTGTTGGCCGACACGAGCAGTCCTGTGAAGACCACGGCCCCGCAAATGCTGAGGATGAACGCCTTCACGTTGCCGAGCATGGCGACGAAATCCAACCCGAACGCCTTCTCGCTCTCCGTTTTCGTCGGCTGCGGCGAATTGTGGAACATATCATCGATGGTCGCCGCAACCTTTGGCACGTCCGCCGGCGAATCCGCCAGAATCCCGAACGTGCCCGACTGATCCTTCATGACGGACACGGCCTCTTCCAAGTACTTCCGATCGAAATAAACCGACTGGGTAGGCTGGGGTGGGGTGTAGATCCCACGGATCGTGAGGGTAAGATCCGCTGCCCAGATGGTGCCTTGGAGCACGATGCGGTCGCCAACTTTCCAGCCGAACTTCTTCGCCAGTCCGTTATCTACCACCACCCCGGCTCGATCGTGCTGCCATGCATCCAGCTGGTCGGCGGGAATCTTGAAATCGGTGTACACCGTGAAAAACTCCTGGGGATCGGTGGCGAACTGCGCAAAAAAATGTTCGGGCTTGTCGTCGATGTATCGCCCTCCGAACCATTGCGTGGGCACGACTGCGGCCACGCCGGGCACGGTTTTCATCTTCTGTTCATAGTAGATAGGCAGCGAAAACGTGAGCGAGACTTTGTGGCGCGTGATTAGGCGCTGGGTTGATTGTTCACTGCCGTTGTCGATATAAAAGGCGCGCCAGATCGTCATCAAGAACGTCAGCAACGTCAGCATAAGGGCGAGACTTCCGATCGTCAGTATGCTGCGCCGCTTGTTCCGGAAGGCACTTTTGGTGACAAATGTAGTAAGGGTCATATGAGCTCCGGAGAATTCTGGTAATGCGCCCCGACCTGGATCGGTTCGCGGTGTGTGGGCCCCAACTTGCTGTTGCCATCAGGATAGACGATGAGCAATCACACAGCAACCGGCCCCCGCGAAACCGGCGAAATCCGCTTCAGTGAGTTTCGCCGCCCTTCTGCCAGCGTGGTTTATCATGGCCCCAGCTCCTTTGAGCCTGCCAGTGGAGTCTGTCACGGGGGCCGGATGACAAATGTCATCCGCGAGCACGCACCGTTGTTGTCGGGCCTGAGAATCTCACAAACGACAACCGATTGCTCCCGGCAGACAGCACACTCCGGTGAAGGACAAAACATATTGTTAATGTTTTGTTAAAGATCGATGACCTGCATTCGCAGCCTGAAGCCGAACGTCACCCGCGAGCAGGCCATCCGGCAGTTCTCTCCCCGCGGCCCCACCGCTCTGTTGCGCAATGTCGCTTTCGGACGCTTGCGCTCGGTCGCCGAGCTCTACATCCCCTTCCGTCTCTTTCGCGTGCAGATCACCAACCGCGGCGTCTCCGAAGAACGCCTGGTCGCCCTCGATGCGGTCAGCGGAACGCTCGACCTTTATCAATTCGATCATTCACCCGCGGACACCGAAACCATCTGGCTCGAAACTCGCAATCACCTGTTGCCCGAGCTCCCGGACGCAATCGCCGCCGAACAAGTCGTCGCCAAGCTCCGCCGCGTCCTCTACAGTCGCGGTTTCTTCAAGATGCGCGGTCTGCAAATCACCGCTCAGCCCCTCGAAGACGACCTCCACATTCCCTACTGGCTCGGGTTCCGCGGCTCCGACGCCCGCGCCCGCGTGAGCGTGATCGACGCCGTACGCCGCAGCTTGGAAGGCGCGAAGGTCCGGCGGTTGGTGGAAACATGGCTCACGACCAACGGCTGAGAGAACCGCCGCGCTAATCCCTTTCAAATCGCCCGTCATCCGTTCGAAATCTCTGGATCCGGACACGAATCGTGCTTCTACCCGGCCGCTATCTTCGACCGCTCCTCTACGCATTCGGCGAATTGCTCCGGACCGAATATCTGGCGGATCTCGGTCTCGCCCTCCCATCCCGGCCAGTGTTTCCGGTGAAGTTCCATGAAGTGGACGGCCCCTTCGATCGCCTCCTGCTTCGATTTCAGTTCAAACTGCGCAAACCCGCCGACCACTTCTTTGGCCTCCGTGAAAGGTCCATCGGTCACGGTCAGTTGTCCTTTGGAAACTCGGACGCGAGTGCTTTGCGCAAGCGGGGCGAGCCCTCCGCTCCCCAGCATTGTCCCTGCTTTCACCGCCTCTTCGCCGATCTTCGTCATGGCGTCGATGAGTTCCTGGGGCGGAGGGCCTTGGTTCTCGGCGTGCTTGACCATCATCATGAATCGCATCGTCATATCTCCTTATTGATTTCTGGATTGCGCTTGGCTCTCCGAGCCGCTTCGGCTGCCGGAGTCCAGCCTTTCATTTACTAATCGAACCAGGAACAGCAAGATCGACACCTACAGTAACTTTTTGGGGTGGATCCTTGTTTAAGTGCTGGCAACACTTTGAGTCTGTTCGGCTCGCGGTTCTCTTCCGGACGAACTTGTCGGCCACAGCGCTTTCCCCCCTGTTCCCGAGTACCTTCGTAACTCGAAACCCCCGTATACCCCGCGCTATCCTTGGGTTACATGCCCCAGGCTCCACGTCCGTGTCTCTAAAGAGGCACGTTCGCGGAGGGGTCGCCGCCACGAGGCCAGGAGCAATGTCTACCAAAATCGGTCACTTCGAAATCCTCAGCGAACTCGCGAAGTCCGAGTCCGGCTGTGTCTACAAGGCCACCGACCACGAGTCGGGCCAGACCGTTGCCCTCAAGACCATCCGTCTGGAAGCGTACGGCGAACATGCCGAGGAACTGGTCCAGCGCATTCTTCAGGAAGCGGAAAGCACCAAGGATCTGAACAGTTCCAACATCACCCTGATTTATGGCGCGGGTGAGATTGACGGCCAGTTTTGCGCCACCATGGATTACATCCAGGGCAACAGCATCGCGACCATGCTGGCCCGCAAGGAAGGCTTTTCCATCTGGGACCTGCTCGATATCAGCCGCCAGGTCTGCCAAGGCCTCGACCACGCGCACGGGCACAACGTTTTCCACTATAGCCTCGAGCCCGCCAAAATCATGGTCACCTGGGACGGCACCGTGAAAATCCTCAGCTTCGGAATTTCCAGCTCGGGCTTCTTCGTCGCAGGTGCTTCCGGCACTCCGCCCTCGGGTCTTTATTACATGTCCCCGGAGCAGGTTTCCGGCGATCCCATGGACGCCCGCTCGAACCTGTTCACCTGGGGCGCTATGCTTTACGAGATGGTGACCGACCAGAAAGCTTTTCCCGGAGCCGACGCCGACGCCGTGCGCAAGAGCATCGTCGAAGGGATGCCCACGCCTCCCGCCCAGCTCAACCCCAAGATCAACACGGTTGCCAGCGAAGTCATCATGAAGGCGCTCGCGAAGGATCCGGCCCAGCGCTACCAGAGTGGCCGCCAGATGGCGAACGACCTTGAGAAGTGCCGCGAAAATTCCGGCAAGGTGGTCAAGAAACCCGAGTCGGCGAAGGGCGTCGTGCTGCCCGACAAGGCCAAAGCGGCAGCCGCCGCGAAGTTTGCCGCACCGGCGGCGCAGCGCCCCGCCGCCCCGCCCCCGCCTGTAGCGAAATTTGAAACCAAACCGCTCGAGCCGAAATTCACCGAACCCGCCGCCGCGCAGTCGGTGACACTCGAGGACTCCTGGACCATGCCCGCGCCGCCGCCTCCCAAGCCCGAGGCTCCGAAATCAGCGGCTGCGGCCGCCGGCTGGAATTCCGCCGGGGCGAGTTCCAGAACGCCCTCGCTCGACCCCAGCACGCAGTTCATCACCTCGGTGGTGAAAGCCTCCGTCCAGTCGCTCGAAAACCCGAACGCCAACATGTCCTCGGCGGTCCTTGACGAGCCCGAGGTGGAACAGCCCAAGATTGCAGTCGATCCCCTGATGGCCGAGGGTGCCGCCGCCGGGCGCAAGGGCGTGAGCTTCTCCGATCTCGCCGAATTGCCTCCGCTGAAGGAAGTCTACGTTGCACCGCCACCGGCGAAGGCGGACACACCCGAAGTCGACCCGCAGCTGCCATCGATCATCCTGCGCCGCACGGATCCGGAAAAGCCAAAGATCCAGCCCCGCGAAGTTGCCGAGAAAGCGATCAAGGAAATCAAGAGCGTCCCGCCCCAGTTGTTGCTGTATTCCATTGCCGGCGCGATCGCCCTGATCCTCGTCATCGGCGGATATGTGTTCTGGCACTCGCACTCACAAAGCACCGACGAGGAAGGCTCAGTGCCTGCTCCGGCTGCCTCCGCGCCAGAGTCGCCCGCCCAGCCTGCGCCCGCGCTGCCACAAGCTTCGGCGCCCGAGCCCGCGCCGGTTGCGCCTCAGGCGGAAGCTTCAGCGGAACCGGTCGAAGAGCCGGCTCCCCGCCACGCGGCTGCCGCCAAAGCTCACGGCAAAAACAAAAAAGCAGCGCCCGGCCCGCGCGCGGCTGTCCCCGGACAATTGGTGATCGATTCGAATCCCGAAGGAGCGCAGGTCCAGATCGACGGCAAGGGCGATCCGAGCTGGGTCACTCCTTACACCGTGACCAGCCTGGCTCCAGGCCAGCACACCGTGGTGATCAGCAAGTCCGGCTTCGGCCAGGAAACCCGCACCGCCGACGTTGCCTCCGCGAGCCGCGCGTCGCTGCTTGTGCACCTGAGCGCGCTGGTGGCCACCCTGACCGTGACCAGCAATCCGTCGGGCGCGGCGATCTTTGTCGACAGCAAAGACACGCAGCGCATAACCCCGTCGCAGATCACGCTCGAAAAGGGAACCCACACGATTCTGGTGCGCAAGCCCGGCTATCTGGATGAAACCTCGTCCGTCATGGGACAACCGGGCCAAACCGTCCATTTCGCGTCTACCCTGCGTGCCCTGGGCAACGCCGACGATCTCAAGACCGTGGGCAAGTTCAAAAAACTCTTCGGCGGCAACGGTGCCACCGCGGGCATGTCGAAGGTGAACGTCAAGACCACGCCCAAAGGCGCGCAGATCGCGGTGAACCGTCGTATGGTCGAAAAGACGACGCCACTCGAATTCCTGCTGAACCCCGGCAACTACGTCGTCGACATCACTCTGAGCGGATACAAGCCGGTACAGAAAGTGATCACCGTCGAGCAGGGCGGCAACGTCGTCATCGACGAGACCCTCGAGCCGCAGTAAAGCCGCCATTGGCTGATGCTCGTTCGCTGTTGGCCCCTGGCAAGAAGGCTTCGCCCGCACTTGCGACGGATCTTGTCCTGCCTAACCAGTCTGGCTATCGTGCGCGTACAGGACCATTCGGATGGCTGCTGCCTTCTAGTTTTGCCAACCAAGAATCATCTAGCGAAGAAGGGCGAAAACGCCTGCTGGGAGCGGGGTCGAATCGATTTGGAGGCTGCAATCACCGAGATACACGTCTAACATTTTGACGCAAGAATAGGCACGACGATGCGCCCCTTTGAACGTTCGGGACGCTTCGTGCGTGCGTGGCGGCCTTCGCCATGGCTTTCGCGCTGTGGCGGTTTTCAGGGATATTTCATCAATGGAGGACACGGGTGGTGGTGTGCCCGCGGGTCAAAAACCTTGGATCGCCGACTTGCCCAGGCAGTTAGTCGTCTTCCACATGCCTGAAGTATCTCCGCATAAGTTGGTGCGCCACTTTCTTGCCCAGGAGCTTGCCTTGAACTACAGAGTGGTGGTAATGGAATCCGGCGTAGATTCTGGCGTCCTCGACTTCACTCACCAGTTGATCGGTGCGGGTGAAGGTGTGAGTCGTGTTGGTAACCAGGCTGTCCACGGAGAAGGTGATGTGTGCGGTCTTAAAATACCCTGCGAGAACGGTCGCGACGGCTCCGGTGACGCAGCCGCCCTTAGTCTTCGTGGATCCTCAACTGGTTGGCCTCCGCTCCGACCCCCGGTTCCAACAATTGTGCCGCCACGCCGGCCTGCCCTCCCGAACAGTCATGTAGGCGATGGAGATCGATCATTCCGCCCGTTCCTGATGAGTGCATTTCGCGGTACGCATCCTTCGACAATCAAACGCCGAGCTCATCCGAATGTCATACAAAATGGCACTATACGAGCGACTGACGAAAACAGCGTTAGCGCCATTGAGAATTGGCTGACCCCGTCAATTCGTGAGATGGCGATTTTGCAACAGTAGGCGAAAATCCCTGGGTCGGCCGGGTGCTATCCTGCTTCGGCTATGGAAGCCAAAGGTGTGACTCCGATATTGAATGTGTCCGACATCGCCAGCACGGTCGCGTGGTTTGAGAAGTGGGGGTGGAAGAAATTGTGGGACTGGGGAACGCCTCCGACATTTGGCGCGGTTGGATCGGGCAAGGAAGCTTGCATCTTTCTTTGTCAGGGGGCACAAGGAGGCCGCGGACGCGGCATGAACACCACCACGTTTCAGCAGCAAGGAGACGAAGAGGGCGACAAAGCGTCTGGATGTCGGTCTGGGTGGACGAAGTGGACGAGATGCACAAGCAGTGCGTCGCCGCCGGGCTGGAGGTCACCTTTCCCCCTACCAATATGCCGTGGAACGTTCGCGAGATGCACCTTCGCCATCCGGATGGCCACGTGTTCCGGGTCGGCCGGGGATTCGAGCCCGAAAAGTAGCACCAAAATTTATGTCCCCCGGATCGCTCCCGCCGCCTACCTGGGTCGACCGAAGAACAAGACGTAGCCGTCAGGGTCGCAAATCTCGAACCCGCGAAGACCATCGTGGGTATCCTTGAGCGGCACGCTGAATGCCGCTCCACGATCGGCGAATTCGACGGCGAGTGCATCCGGGTCTGGTGCATAGACGTAGGCATCCCACCTCATGGAGGGACTACGCTTTGGGTTCGGCAGCGGCGACGTGTCTTTATCGGACTTGACGAAGATCTGCGCTCCGTCGCGGCCGACGATGGCGAAAAAAGGGTCTCGATCCGGCTGCTGGAATCTTGTCTCAAAGCCAAGCTTGGCGCGGTAAAAAGCGATGGTTTGATCGACGTTGCTGACGATGAAGAACGGTGAAATCGCCGGCGTCGCTGGTCGTGTCATAAGCGCGGAGCCTCTTGCACTGGCATCTTACGATGTACGGGCCCTTTCGAAATGCGATGCTCCTGTTCAACGCTCTACGATTGAGTCTATTCCCCAACCGTTGCAATCAGCGTTAACGCTCGTAGCCTTATGGGCACAAGAGAAATCGTCCGCGTCTGCTCCCGAAATGGAATAGCCCGAAGATGACAAAAACAGGTCTAGAACCGCTCCGGCGCATCGCGGGCGCCCGACGAAGAAAAACCATCACCCACCCTCCGGAGCCGTTCGTATTGCTCTAAACACAACTGGAGGGCATGGTGGACGAGAGTGCCAACCGCGTTTCCACCCTCGACCGACCGCGTCGGACGTTCCATAACTTAGCTCGAAGTGAATCAAAGTGAGACTGCCGGACACTCTCGACCGAGATTTCGAGCGCGATGGCAGCACACGATTGAAGTCAGTTGCGGAGCAGCGCAAAGAATGAAAGCCCCGGCGCAAATGCAGAAAACGAAAACTGCGCGAGCAAACTTCGCCGCGCGCGCCGTTGCTGACCAGAGTTTGTTTGAGGTTTCTAGTTCGGAAGCTTGAAGTTCACCAGGATCTGGGTCTGGATTTCGACTGGCTCGCCGTTCAGGTAGTAGGGCTTGTACTGCCACTGCTTGACCGCATCCTGGGCGGCGCGGGCCAGCAGGCCGTCGCCGCTGATGACTTTCAGGTTGGTGATGCTGCCGTCTTTGCTGACCGTGGCTTGCAGCTGCACCGCTCCCTGAATGTGCAGTTGCATCGCTTGCGAAGGATATTTGGGCTGCACCCGCTTGATCACCAGGCCTTCCATCACGCCCTGCGAGACCTTCACCACCTGGGTCGCGGCTTTGGGAACGCGCGCGGGAGTGTTGCCGATGCTGGCGAGCGCTTTGCTGTCAGGCGCGGCGCCCATGTCGACGTCGCTCGGCGCCTGCACCGGCTCGTCCGGCGGAGGCGGCGGCAACGTGACCCGGCGCGTGTCGTTTTTTACGATCAGGCGCTGCGTGACTTCCGGCTCTGCTTCGTCGTCGGCCTCCGGTGTTGCCTCTTTCACGACCGGCTTGCTGGCCGGGGGCTTCGCGGCGGGCGCGGTGGCGGTGCTCGAGTCGCCGCCAATCGTGATGTCGCTGACGTCCGGCGTGGGCGCGGAAGTCTCCCGAGTTTTCGTTCTGTCGGTGACCGGTGCGGTGGCCTCCGGCGCGGTAGCTGCCGGGGCGGGTGCGCTCGCCGCCGCGGTCGCGTTCTTGCTATGCGTGTCTTTCCAGCTGAGATAGCCCGCCGACGAGGCCAGCAGCACCACGGCCGCAAGGATCACAATGGCCTTGGTCTTGCCGCCGCCTTCCACTTCGTCCGGGTCATAGGCACCAGGGAAGAACGTGGGCGGGGCCACGTCGTGGTCGGAATGAGATGAAGCTGGTGTCTCGACAACTTGGGGCGGTGCCGGCTCGCTGAAAGTTGGCGTGCTGACCGGTGGAGGCGCCGAGGGCAACGCCGCCGGCGGCACAACTGCCGTGGGCTGAACTCGTTCCGCGGCCGATGCCGGCGCGGCGGCTGTGCCGCGGCTCATGTGCATCCCGATGGAACTGGGACGCTTTTCGTCCAACAGCGCTTCGAAGGCGCCGGCTGGCCGAGTGGGCTCCACTTTGCCCGCCACTTCGGCGGCTCGCCGTAGCGCCGACCCCATGGGCTCGGCCATCGGCTTGGTAGGCTGCCACGGAAAATTCCGCGGGGCACCGGAAGCGGCAGGAGTCGCCACTGGTGCAGGAGGCGTGGGTGGGGCGGGTTTGGGCGCGGGCGGAATCTCCAGAACTTCCGCGTCATCGGCTTCGAGGATCGAATCGAAATCCTGCGTCTCTGCTTCGAACGTTGGTGCAGCCGCCATCATCGGGGGCGCTGGAGGCACAACCGGTTGGACGGACAGCGCAGGAATCGTTGGCTTGGGCGGGGGCGCCGAGAAAGAAGATCTTGCGGGAATTGGTGCTGCCGCCGGATGCGCCACCTGGGTCACGGCCGGAGTGAGTTGAGCCCTAGGCACGGTCGCGGTGGTAGCGGCCTTGGGAGCTTCTGCTCCCTTGCGCAACAATCCGCGCGCAACCCGCAGAGTCCCTTTGGCCTGTTCGACATTGATGGGTTTGGTGAGCACCAGGTTGGCGCCGATCCGGAAGGCTTTCGCAACTCCTGCTTGTCCTTCAACGACGGCGACGGCGAGCGAAGTTTGGTTCGCGCTGGAATTGCGCGCGCTCTTGAACAATAGGGTTGCGTTCTGCTCGTTGTCGCAGTCGACCACCACGGCATCAAAGTGCTGCGCCATCAACCGCTTCACCGCTGCGAACGGCTCTTTGCAGGGCTCGACCGCAAAGTCCAGATCGCTCAGAACATGCGTGACCGTGCGGGCGGTTTTCTCGTCCGGACAGAAGAGTAATGCCTGGTAACCCATAGCGTAATCGTAGGTACAGTGGCGAATGCCAGCAAGTTACGGCCGTAATGGCATTTAGGCCGCGTTCTGGGAGGGTTATGAGGGCGAAAACACGAGCCCGCCGGGGTGCATCTCCCGTGCGGGTTGGTGCAGATTATGGGTTGCTCACGGGAATCTTGAAGTCGACTGTGACCCGGGTCTGGAAATCGGTGAAGTCCCCGTTGTGCATGTACGGTTTATAGCGCCACAGCTTTACCGCGTCGGCTGCGGCCGCAGCCAACACCGGATCGCCCGAAACCAGTTGCAGGGAATCGACTTTGCCCTGCTTGTTCACGATCGCCTCAAGCACGACCGTGCCCTGCAGTTTGTGCACGCGCGCCTGCTTGGGATAGACCGGATGCACGCGATGGATCACCTGATCGTCGGCGAAATCTTCAGGAACCTCAAGCAGATCACTCGACGGAGACTTGGCGGTGGTGGTGGGCGGCAAGCTGGCGGGGACAAGCGCCGGATTGGCGGCGCGACTCGCGTCCTGACGCGCGCCCTGCACGGCCGCGCCCTTTTGAGTTTTGCTGTCGACAACCGCGCTGCTGATTTGCGGCGGGTTCGCTGCCGGAATCACAGACGCGGGTGTTGTCGATGCATCGGTCGCCGGGGTTGAAGTCGGGTTCATGGAAATGTCGATCTCTTCTGATCCCGGAGCTGGAGTGATTGGCGGGACGGCAGGCGCGGGAGCGGGCACGAGCGGTGTCGGAGAGGGTTGAGGTTTCGCCGCGGCGGTGGTCTCCGGCTCGCCGCGGTACTCGGCGATCTTGGCATTCGCCTTGCCGTATTCCCCCGTAGCAAAGTCACGGAAGGCCGGTTGCATAATCCAGCCGGCATAGCCGCCACCGCCGATCAGCGCCAGCACGACGGCAGCGATGAGCAGGCCCTTGCCGCCGCTCCGTTGTGTTTTCTCGACGCCAGCGAATGGTTGTTTTCCCAATCCCCCAAAAGAGGGCACACCGTAGTCCTTCAGGGGATCAAGGGTTTCCTCCTCCTCAGCGAGCGGATCAGAGATGCTAAGTTTAGCGTCTTCTGATTCTTCCGTGTCTTCGGTGTCGGCCTTGGTCAGGACTGGCTTGGCTTTTGACTTCAAGTCCTCGCTCGGCGAAGCCGCTTCCTTGCGAACCGGGTCCAGCTTTCCAGCCGATGGTGTGGTTGCCGTACTCGCAGCGGCCGCTTTTGCGAACGCCGTCACGCCCACGGTCGGCTTGGGTTTTTCTTCTAGGTCGGGCACAGTGAAGTCGGTTAGCGCGGTCTTGTGTTCCTGCGCCGGAGGCGCTGGAGTGACGGCTGGTTTTGGGGCGATGGCCGGCTTCTCGTTGACCGGGGCCACACTTGCAGGAGCGGCCGGTGCGGGAGTGAGCGCGACAGCGGCGAAGGTGGCTGCCGGCTTGGGTACGGACACGGGTACAACAGGAGCGGGAGTCGACGCGACAGGGGCAACGGGAGTCAGCGCTGTTGACGGCGGAATCGCCGGAGTGGTTACGACCGGTGCAGGCCCTGAAAATGCGGGCGCGGAAGCGCCGGGTACGGGCGCAACCGGCACCAGCGGCACCAGGGGAGTGGTGGCCGCAACCGGCGCCACCGCAGGCACGGCAGCCTTGACTTCTGGCGTGTCTTTGCGCGCCATGCCGATGCCGGTACGTAGTGTGTTGCGGGCCTGCTCGAGCGACACGGGCTTGGTCAATACCAGGCTGGCACCCAGGCGGAACGCATTGGGAACACCGGCTTTCCCTTCAACAATAGCAATGGCGATGAAGGCCTTGTTCAAATTCGAGGCGCGTGCGCTGTTAAAGACCTGGGTGGCATTCTGCGCGTTATCGCAATCGACGATCAGCAGGTCAAAGCGCTGTGTTGACAAACGCTTAAGGGCGAAGGGCGGCTCGCTCGAATGCTCGAAGCTGACTTCCAATTCGTCGAGGATCTGGGTGACGGCGTGAACGGCTTTCTCGTCGCCGCACAGCAGGAATGCACGTATAGCCATAGTAAATCGATGCTACGAAGCTCAGTCATTCGCGGGCAAGTTACTGAGGTAAGGGGCATTGGCCGAGTGCGGCACGAGACGAGGAGTTATGAGCCGTTGTCCCATCCCTAGGCTGGTGACGGTAGCGCGGGCACTTCTGTCCGTCCTCATCACCGCCCCACTCACCTGGGCTGTCGAAGGCCAAGCCAACAGGAGTCTTTGTGATCGGTCATCCGGAGAAGGGGGCCAAATCAGGCCTGAATCGGATAGTTACTAAGTAGGGCAAGAGCATCGGGTGACGCGTGAACACCCAAGTGCCTGGTGTCAGATCCTCCCAGGTCTCGCAACGGCAGTGAGACTCGCGGCCCCTGCTTCATTGCGTGCTGCCTTGCCGTGACAGGTTCCCGGTCAGGGTCCAGGTGAGCGTGCCATTGCGCGCCCGCCCGATGCATCGAGGTGTCGGTGCGGCCCTCGAAGCCCGAAGGCGCCGCCTGGCTGCTATCAGTCTTGCTGATCTGATACCCCCCTGGCCTGGCCCGGGGATGGGAACCGTCACGGTGCCCCAGCCTCGGAGTGGAAACACGGCGAAAATAAGACCGACGACTGCAAATCTCGCGGGGCAGGGCAGGCCATTCCTCCTCGAGTCACGAGACGCAGCCCGATTCCAGATACCCATGCGATGTTGCGTCGATAGAAGCGGAGAGTTGTTGGGAGGACGGGGTGGCTCACATCGCGACGGTCGCGGGGGGACCTAGGCGGTCGGGCGGCGGCAATTGGAAAAATAGCCGAACGATGCTATCTTTTAGCCACAGGGTCAAATCTTGGAACTGCTTCTCAACTTATGCTGGCTGCTGCTGATCGGCCCGGGGATTTACCTGTGGCTGCGGCAGCGGCGGCACGCGAAGCCGATTCTGCAATTCTCGATCGCGCTGGTCTGCCTGCTGTTTCTGCTATTCCCGGTCATCTCTGCCACCGACGACCTGCACGCCATGCGGCAGGAGATGGAGGAGTCGGGGCCGAGTAAACGCGCGCTGAAGCAAGTTGCCAAGCGCGCGCCGGGGCAGGACTTCAGCACACCTCCGGCGCAGCTGCCGTCGGCAGTCCCGGTCGTTCCTTCGACCCTGAGCCGCGGGTACGTCGGGGTTTACCTCGCGGCAGCCGCAGTTTCAGCGGGCCCAGCCATCCCGGTTTCCCGCCCTCCGCCCTCCTCCCTCCTCCCTCGCATAGCCAGGAGCGCTGCCTAGCCGGCGGCGCGCATTCTCACAAATCCTCAACCAAAGTCTCGCACCGAGATGGGGCGACCATTTCGTCAGGGGCGCGCCCCGCGTTGTTGTTCACGCGGGCGACGCTTCTGAACAAGGCGCGAAGGCGCGACGGACTCCACAGGCCGAGTCAGCCGGGGCCCTGGCGCAGCCCTCCCATTCTCCGTTCAAGACGCGGTGAGTTCATGAAACGCGTGTTGGAGCACGGGAGATGATCCGTTCCTTCGTTGATTTTGCGCTGAACAATCGCATCCTCGTCCTGAGCGTGGCGGTTCTGCTTTTTATCTGGGGGATGGTGTCGTTTCACAACCTGCCGATCGAAGCGTATCCCGACGTTGCGGATACGTACGTACAGATCATTTCGCAGTGGCCGGGGCACGCGGCGGAGGAGGTGGAGCAGCAGATCACGGTGCCGCTCGAAGTGCAGTTGAACGGCGTGCCGCACCTGACACATCTGCGGTCGCTGTCGCTGGCGGGGCTGTCGGTGATCACGATGATTTACGACGACGACATCAGCACCTTCACAGCGCGGCAGGAGGTGCTGGACAGGCTGGCGCAGGCGACGATGCCGCCGAGCGTGAATCCGGGGCTGGGGCCGGATTACAGCCCAACGGGCCAGATCATGTTTTACACGCTGAAGAGCGCGAATCCCGAATACGACACGATGGAGCTGAAGACGCTGCAGGACTGGTTCGTGAGAAACCAGCTGAAGGCCGTGCCCAACGTGGTGGACGTCAATATTTTTGGGGGGCCGACGCGCGAGTACCAAGTGCGGCTCGATCCGGGGAAGCTGGTGTCGTATGGCCTGTCGCTGAGCCAGGTGGAACAGGCGTTGGCAAACAACAACACGAACGCCGGAGGCGGGTTCATCCAGCGCGGGCGGCAGGCGCTGAACGTGCGGGCGGTGGGACTGATGGAGAACACCGGAGACGTGGGGTCGACCTTTGTGAAGGTGGTCAACGGAACGCCGGTGCAGGTGAGCGACCTGGGGGAAGTGGCGCAGGCGCCGAAGGTGCGGCTGGGGCAGCTGGGAAAGACGATCCGGCGCGAAGACGGGACGGTGATCAACGACGACGACGTGGTGGAAGGGATCGTCCTGTTGCGCAAGGGCGCGGAGCCGGATGCAACCCTGGACGCGCTGCACGCGAAGATCTACGAACTGAATCACGGCTTGTTGCCGCGAGGCGTGACCTTCGTACCGCACCTCGACCGAAGCGATCTGGTGCGTTACACGAGCCACACGGTGTTGCGGAACCTGACGCACGGGGTGCTGCTGGTGACACTGATTCTGTTTCTGTTTCTCGGGAACGTGCGCAGCGCGCTGATCGTGGCGATCACGATTCCGTTTTCCCTGTTGTTCGCGTCGATCCTACTGGACCTGAGTCATATTCCGGCGAACCTGCTGTCGTTGGGGGCGCTGGACTTCGGCATGATCGTGGATGGGGCGGTGGTGATGGTGGAGAACATCCTGCGTCACACCGGGTCGCGGGTGGATGAGCATCGCACTATCGTGCAGGTCATTGGGGACGCGGCACACGAGGTACAGCGACCCGTGTTCTTTGCGATTTTCGTGATCATCACAGCCTACCTTCCGATCTTCACGCTCCAGCGGGTCGAAGGGCGGTTGTTTCATCCCATGGCGTGGACGGTGGCGTTCGCGCTGCTGGGGGCCCTGCTGTTTTCGCTCTTGATCGCGCCCGTGCTGTGCAGCTTCCTGCTGCAGGGAAAAATCAAGGAGTGGCGCAACCCGGTGCTGGAGCGGGTGGTGATCGGATACCACGACGCGCTGCAGTGGTGCCTGGACCATCAGAGGATGGTGGTAACGGGGGCAGGCGTGCTGGTCGCGGCGATGCTGTATCTCGGCCTGGGCGGACTGGTCGGCTCGGAATTCCTGCCGCACCTGGATGAAGGCGCGATCTGGGTGCGCGGGACGCTGGCGCCGAGCGCCGGCCCAGCGACGGGGATGGAGGTGATGAAGAAGGCGCGCCTGATGCTGGCGGATTTTCCCGAGGTCACGCAGGTGGTGAGCCAGGTGGGGCGGCCCGATGACGGCAGCGATGCGAGCGGCTTTTACAACACGGAGTATTTCGTGGATCTGCGTCCGCGCGCGCAATGGCGGGACGAGTTCCACACCAAGGAGGATCTGATCGCGGCGATGGATAAGGCGTTGGGACAGATTCCGGGCGTGATCTGGAATTTCTCGCAGCCCATCTCTGACAACGTGGAGGAAGCGGTCAGCGGAGTGAAAGGCGAGCTGGCGGTGAAGTTGTTCGGGCGCGATCTGAAGGTGCTGGAGCAGAAGGCGAACGAGATGCAGGACGTGATGAGCAAAATCCCCGGCATTGCGGATTTGGGGACGTTCGAGGTGCGGGGCCAGCCGAACGTGAACTTGGTGGTGGATCGAGCGGCGGCGAACCGGTTTGGCGTGAACGTGAGCGACATCCAGGACGCGATCGAAACGGCGGTGGGCGGGAAGGCGGTCAGCCAGATCCTGGTGGGCGAACAGCGTTACGACCTGACGGTGCGTTTTCAAGAACCCTACAGGTCCACGGTGGATGATATCGAGCGAATCCGGATCCTGAATCCTTCAGGGGAGCGTGTGTCGCTGGCGCAGGTATGCAAAGTGGTGCTGGAGGATGGAGCGTCGACGATTTACCG